>PDWJ01001344.1_pt1 | contig 30722 bp, 25 predicted proteins | sample 1430881 | NCBI WGS metagenome assembly PDWJ01 (sample SAMN01162460, study PRJNA174530) | Oral metagenome, whole genome shotgun sequencing project. | biome: Marine environment; feature: Marine mammal; material: Swab sample of the gingival sulcus; isolation source: swab sample of gingival sulcus...
TTGCACTACAGCTTTCGGAATAAACTAAAACCCCTGTAACCATTGATTTTGCATAGGTTATAAGGGGTTTTTATATGCTTTTGCTGTCAAACTCAAGATGATAAACCGTTGTCAAGCAAAATAATTAAAACGATGTATATTTGTAATCAAAACATATTAATTGTATTCAAGATGGTAACTGTTCAGTCTCTGCATAGCATCATCTCAATCAAAATACTAACGAAGTGGAGAAATTTCTTCTAGGTCTAGTTTACATTTTAAACTGGTAAATACAAGACACCAGTCTTTTAGCGCATAAAAACGCCGTTGTCCCAATAACAACGGCGCTTTATTAATTATTTATTATGGATAACTGTTCAGCCGAGTTACTGAACCCATGTCATCTCGACCATAGTACGAAGTACGAGGCGAAGAGATCTCGCTTTTAAAACCCGAGATTTCTCGACTCCTTTCGGTCGCTCGAAATGACAGCTTGACTGAAAAGTCACAGAAGTAGTTCATCTCACTCAAAAGCACCGCTCTAACGAACGGCGCTTTTTTAGTTCTCATTTTTTATTTTTGCTTTAACACCGCCTGCGCCGCAGCCAATCTGGCAATCGGCACGCGGAATGGCGAACAGGAAACGTAGTTTAAGCCAACTGCGTTAAAGAATTCAATCGACGCCGGTTCACCGCCGTGCTCGCCGCAAATGCCCAATTTAATTTCGGGTTTTACCGCTTGCGCCTTTTCTACGGCAATTTTCACCAAGCTGCCGACGCCAACTTGATCGATTGTCTCAAACGGATCGCGTTCAAATATTTTAGCGTCGACGTACTGACCGATAAACTTACCGGCGTCATCGCGTGAAAAGCCAAGTGTCATCTGCGTTAAATCGTTGGTGCCGAACGAGAAGAACTGAGCTTGCTCAGCTATTTGATCGGCAGTCAACGCAGCGCGCGGCACTTCGATCATAGTACCCACTTGATAATTCAGGGCAATGCCGCTGGCGGCGATTAATTCGTCGGCAATCTCCCTCGTGCGTGCAGCTAAAAATTCCAATTCTTTGTCAAAGCCGACCAGCGGAATCATGATTTCCGGATTGACTTCGATATTCTTTTCCTTGACGCAAATGATCGCCGCTTCAATTATTGCCCTGACCTGCATGTCGTAGATTTCCGGATAGGTGATGCCGAGACGGCAACCGCGGTGACCGAGCATTGGGTTGAATTCGCTCAAGCGCTTTACGCTGTCGCTCAGTTGATAGGCGTCAATTGCCAAATCTTCGGCGACGACCTTGATATCGGCGTCATCGTGTGGTAAAAATTCGTGTAGCGGCGGGTCGAGCAAGCGAACGGTAACCGGTCTGCCCGCCATCGCCTCAAAGATGCCGACAAAGTCTTCCCTTTGGTATGGCAATAATTTATTGACGGCAGTAACGCGCTCTTCTTTGCTATTTGCCAAAATCATCTGGCGCACCACTTTAATGCGGCTTTCGTCAAAGAACATGTGCTCGGTACGGCACAGTCCGATGCCCTCGGCGCCAAATTTAACGGCGACGGCGGCGTCTTTCGGGTTATCGGCGTTAGTTCTCACTTTTAAGCGCCTTACCTGATCTGCCCACGTCATCAGCGCTTCAAAGTCCTCGTCGATCTGCGATGCCACAGTCGGAACGACGCCGCGATAGACTTTGCCGCTATTGCCGTCGATTGAAATGTATTCGCCCTGCTTGTAAACGCTATCTTGAACGGTGAATTGTTTAGCCGCTTCGTCGACTCTGATTTCACCGCAGCCTGCGACACAGCACTTGCCCATGCCGCGCGCGACGACTGCCGCGTGCGATGTCATACCACCGCGTGCCGTCAAGATGCCCTCTGCCGACACCATGCCCTCGATGTCTTCCGGCGAGGTTTCCATGCGCACCAAAATGGCATCTTCACCCCTGCTCTTGGCGCGCACGACGTCGTCGGCGTTAAAGTAGACGCGTCCAGTTGCCGCACCCGGCGACGCCGGTAAGCCGCTGGCGATAACTTCTGCCTCAGCCAATGCTTTGGCGTCAAATGTGGGGTGTAACAGTTGATCGAGTTGATCCGGCATAACGCGCATAATCGCTTCGTCTTTATCGATGACGCCCTCGTTTACCATGTCGACCGCCACTTTGACGGCTGCCTTAGCCGTGCGCTTGGCGTTTCTGGTCTGTAGCATGTAGAGTTTGCCATTTTCAATGGTAAATTCTATGTCTTGCATGTCTTTATAATGACTTTCGAGGCGCGCCGCGACCTCGACAAATTGTTTGTATACATCGGGCATAATCGACGCCAGCTCCAATATGTCCTTTGGCGTTCGAATGCCGGCGACGACGTCTTCGCCCTGAGCGTTGATTAAGAATTCGCCGTATAATTTCGCTTCGCCGGTCGACGGGTTTCTGGTAAATGCCACGCCGGTACCGGAAGTGTTGCCCATATTGCCAAAGACCATCGACTGCACGTTGACGGCTGTACCGAGGTCGTCCGGAATGCCGTTGAGCTTGCGGTAGACGATGGCGCGGTTGTTATTCCAAGAATCAAATACGGCGCGAATTGCCATATACAGTTGTTCGCGCGGTTCGGTAGGAAATTCGCTACCACTTTCGCGAGCGACGATTTTCTTGTATTCGACGATGACGTCTTTAAAGTTTTCGGCGGTTAGTTCGGTATCTAATGTAACGTTGTTTTGCTCTTTTACATCGTCCAGAACGCGTTCAAAGTGGTATTTTTGAATGCCCAATACGACGTCTGAAAACATTTGAATAAAGCGGCGATAGCTGTCGTAGGCAAAGCGTGGATTGCCCGTTAAGTCTGCCACTTTTTCAACTGCGTTATCGTTTAGACCCAAGTTGAGAATTGTGTCCATCATGCCGGGCATCGAAATAACTGCACCGGAACGCACCGATACCAGTAGTGGGTTTTCGCCGCCGCCAAACGTCTTGCCGGTAGCCGTTTCGAGTGCCTTAATCGACGCTTCGATGTCGGCGACCAGCTGGTCGTCCAGTTGATTGTCATTGACAAAGTAATCTTTACAGGCATCTGTGCTAATTGTAAATCCAGCGGGAACCGGTAACCCGATTCGCTTCATTTCTGCCAGGTTGGCGCCCTTGCCACCCAACAGCGATTTAAGTGATTTGTCACCCTCTTCAAACAAATAAACGCGCTTGCTCATACTTCCTCCTCGTTTTTCTTTTTTATCATTTCAATAATCACACTAGCCGTTTCTTCAATTGCTTTATTCGATACGTCAATCACCGGGCAGCCCAATTTTTTCATTATGCCGTCGGCGTACTCCAGCTCTTCGATTATGCGCTCTAAACTGGCATAATTCGCCTGCGCGCCAAGCCCCATCGCACGCAATCTCTCCTGCCTTATTTCCGATAGTTTTTGCGGCGAAGTGACCAGTCCGACAATTTTCTTGCGATCGACTTGGTAGAGTTCGGCGGGCAGTGGTACACCCGGTACAATCGGCACATTGGCAGCCTTATAGTGATTATTCGCCATGTACATCGACAGCGGCGTCTTAGAGGTGCGCGATACGCCAATGATGACGACATCTGCCTTTTTTAGACCGCGCGGATCCTTGCCGTCGTCGTATTTGACGGCGAACTCAATGGCGTCGATCCGCCTAAAGTAATTGGCGTCGAGACGGTGAGTTGCACCCGGTTCATTGCGCGACTTTTCGTTTAAGTGACTTTCAAAGACGGCCAGCGTCGGTTCCATAACGTCGATGTATTTAATGCCGTACTGTTTACAGCGCGCAATAATCGCCTTGCGAATCTCGGCGATAACCGTCGTGAAAATGACGATTGATGAGTGTTCCGCAGCTTCATCTACGACGTATTCCGCCAACTTGACATCTAGGACAAACGGATAATTCTTGATGATGTATTCGCGCTCGTCGAACTGGTTGGCTGCGGCGCGCGCAATCCTGCCGTTGGTCTCGCCAATCGAATCTGAAATAGTATATATATAATAAAGATTTTTCAAACTAATCCCCCACACTGTTCTTTTCTAAAGTCTCAACAAATAGTTTTGTAATCGTCGTCTTAGTTAAGCGCCCGATCACGTCGTAGACCACTGCGCCGTCTTTCTTTTTCTTTTCGACGACCGGCACGCTGTCGATATCGTGGTCGACCAAGCGCTTGGCGGCATTGTAAATGTGATCGCTTGGATAGCTTAGGTAAATGTTGGGCATGCGCGTCATAATGAGACCAATTGGCACCGTATGCATATCGATATTCCCCATACTGGCTTTAATGATGTCCTTGCGCGACACAATGCCAGCCAAATGCCCTTCCGACAATACAATTAGCGAACCGACGTCCTCTAAAAACATCAAGACGATGCCGTCGTAGACGCTATCCGATTCGTTGACGACGACGGGCACTGAGCAAACATCTTGTACTTTAATGCCGTCGAGCGACTTTTTAAACGCATTTAAGTTTTCACTTTCCGAATAGAGGTAGCCGACGCGCGGCTTTGCCGATAAAATCCCGGCGAGCGTCAGCATGGTGAGTTCAGCCCTAATCGCCGAACGCGTCAAACCCAAATGACTGGCAATTTTTTGACTGGTAATCGGCGCATTGCCCTTGACGATTTCGACAATCTGCTTTTGTCTACTAGTTAATTCCATTACACACTCCATTGTGCTGTACTATTTGTTTATTTTTATATATAGTACAACACATTTGGTGTATTGTGAAGTGTTTTTTGAAAAACTTTTTTATTGTATTATAAAACTCGGTTATGCGACGCTTATTTCTAGAAAAATTATAAAAAGCTCAGTCACATTCAACGCAAAAAAAGAAAAAACTGCCAAAGGCGACTTATTCGTCAGCTTTGACAGTTTGCGGTGTTTCTAAAGACATTTGTCCAATTGTACCCTTTCTAAATTCGTCGAGCAGTAAATTGGCGACGCGATGATAATCGATTTGTTTACCCGGCAATATGCAGCCCCGCCTCACGGCGATTGCCTCCATTATTTCGAGCGGCTCGGCATCTGCCATATCGGATAAATCGTAACGCGCTTCAAATAAATTCGGATAGAGCGGATAGACGTCGCGTATTAGATAGAGACCAATGTCTTCTATCGGCAAGATTTCATCTTTTATTGCACCAGTGTACGCCAAGTTTAAGCCGACGCGATCGCTGGCAATTTTAGGCCACAGTATGCCCGGCGTATCAAATAATTCCAAGTCGTCTTTGATGCGAATCCACTGTTTGCCCTTGGTAACGCCCGGACGATTACCGGTTTTAGCGACTTTTTTACCGACCAGTTGATTGATTAGCGTCGACTTGCCGACATTTGGAATGCCGATAATCATCATGCGGATAGATTGATTGATGCGCTTTTGTTTAATTAACTTTTCGCGGCGCGCTTTGCCGACGCGCTGTACGGTCTGCAAGAGCTGAGCAATGCCCTTGCCGGCGTGAGCGTTAATCGGCACGGCTTCGACACCGGCTGCCGCATAGTGGCGAATCCAGTCCTGCAACTTTTCCGAATCGGCTAAGTCTACCTTATTGAGTGCGACGACGCGCGGCTTATCGCCCAACAAATCGTCAAATATCGGGTTTTTGCTGGAATGCGGTATGCGCGCATCAATCAGTTCGATGACGATGTCGACCAATTTTAAATTTTGCCGAATCAAATCGTGCGTCTTTTTCATATGACCGGGAAACCAGTTAATGTGCATAATATCTCCTAATGTACAAAAGCGACTGCAGTGTGCGCTTCGACGGAAAAGTCAAACCGCTGTACATTGCAATCGCTTTACAGTGAGCACGCTTAAGCGCTCTACTATCTAAGTCTTTCTTTAACTTTAGCTGCTTTACCTACGCGATCGCGTAAATAGTACAACTTAGCACGGCGCACTTTACCACGACGTGTCACTTCAATCTTTTCGATTTTCGGTGAATGCAACGGCAAAGTCTTTTCGACACCGACGCCATAAGAAAGCTTTCTAACTGTTAAAGTCTCGCTGATGCCGCCGCCTTGGCGCTTCAATACGATACCTTCAAAGATCTGAATTCTCTCTCTTTTACCCTCGGTGATTCTCAAGTGTAACTTGACCGTATCTCCTACGCGAAATGGTGTAATTTCTTGCTTCATTTGTTCGCGTTCTAATTGTTCGATAATATTCATTGGGCCAACCTCCCCTCTTTGTAGACATTCATTACCGTGTAGGCAGCGGAATGTCCGTAATGACTAACAGATTATATCATAAAGCCATCTATAATACAACAACTTTCTATTCTTTTTGAAATAGCTTTTTCAAATAAAACAGCTCCCTTTTAGCGAGAGCTGTTTTAGCGGGTATATCACATTGATTAACGCTTGAATATAATATATATTTTCTTTTGCGTCGTCGACTCATTTGTATCGGCAGGCGTTGAGGTGTTTTGCTGTTTCACAAAATCCCAACCTTCATAGGCTGCACCCAGTTCTGTGTTGTAAACGACGTCAATTTTCGTCAACGGCGCGCGCGTTTCATTTTTTGTCGTCCACACGTGAACGTGCCAACGCGGAAGATTTGGACCCTCTCTACGCTTAAATACGCCATAGTTTAAATTGGTCGCATTGCGTGTAAATACGGCTAAGTTCCCATTGTGTGATCTTCGCTCTGTCATCTTTTGATGCGGTTCATAATACGGCACATTGTTCTTTGCAATATATTTTGCAAAATCATCCATCGGCTGGTATTCGATAAACATATCGGTAATCGCCTCGTCGGGATCTTCAGTCAATCGATAACTTAGATAAACTTGTTTTGACTTGTGGCCATTGCCTTCATTTAAATTTTTATCGACGATGATATAGGGTTCGCCGTCGACCGGCGCCGGTGGGTTTTGAACGGCCTCGGTTTTGCTATCGGCGACGACAAACTTAATGTCGGCAATATATTTTTCGGTTGGCCACTGGTTTTCTTCCAGTTTTGAATCGTTTAACTTGTCGAATTCATCCATTAAGCGCTGTTTCTGCGCGGTGTCACTGCAGAGTTCCCAAATCGGTATTAATGCCTGACCTCTGGTATTGCCAAATTCTACCAACGTGCCGTTGTTCTCCAACGTCTTTTCCCAGTTATCCAGGACTTTTTTATCGCTTTTTAGCTTGTTAATTGTAACTGTTTCGGCACCGCCCCTACAGATTGAGTTGACTTCTTTCGACGAATCAAATTCTTCTTTTTCTTCCTTGCGCTCCGTCTCGGCTTCAGCCGTTACCTTTGTGACGACCGAGTTGTACTCTGCCTTGGCATTGGCTTTAAAGTTTTTAAAGCTCTTAATCTTATCGGATTTAGCCGAAACATTGTAGTCGACGCGACCACCAGTAATTGCATCTACCAAAATGTATTGACCAAACTCGCCAAAGACTCTATCGGCACTTTGCGTATCGATAAAAGTTTGCACTTCTGGCAAAACATAATTCTTTAAAATAGTCGTCGACCTAATATAGACGCCATACTTTTTGACCAAATAGCTGTTCGTCGAGAAAAAGGTGTTGGCCTCTTTAGTTCTGCCCTTGCCAAAGCTGGCGGAAAGCGATCCGCTAAAAAATTTGTATTTACCCGTAACTGTTACTTTATTGGTCAAGCTTTCGCTAAATTTCTTAATGCTCTTTTCTACCATTTCGTAGTCGTTGGCGACGTCGATGCGCATTCTTTCGACCCTGCCATCGGCGACCAAGCGGTCGATGTCTAGTACCGGCTGTTTTAAAGAATTGACGCTGGCGTATTCGCCAAATACGTCGTAGCCACGCCCGAGGCGCGCCACAATTGGTAAGCTCGTCTCAGCAGTTGAAACTGCCACTTTTTGGTTCTTAGGCGTATTCTTCCAAGCGTTCGAAGTAGTTCCAAAATCTGTTTGCAATGCTTGCTTATTTAGTAATAAAGCGCCCGACGGTTTTGCAGCTTCAACCACAGCCAGACCAGGTCTTACTTGGAATTGCGGTATATAAACTGCGCCCGTCGCTCCATTTTCGGTCGTGGCTTGTGTCCCAGCAGGTGCTTGAGTTTGGGCGGGCGCTTGTGTTTCGGTAGGCGCTTGTGTTCCGGCAGGTGCTTGCGTCCCAGCAGGCGCTTGCGTCCCAGCAGGCGCTTGTGTTCCGGCAGGTGTTTGCGTCCCAGCAGGTGCTTGTGTTTCGGCAGGTGCTTGTGTTTCGGCAGGTGCTTGTGTTTGGGCAGGCACTTGTGTTTGGGCAGGCGCTGTCGTCGATTCTGGCGGCGTAACCTCTGCAACCTGCACAGCGCCACCGCGTGCAATTTTAACCTCTTGAATATCCTCGTTCCAGCCCACTGCGCAGCCCAAGTTTTCAGCTACGAAGCGCACCGGTAACATCGTTCGACTATCGACGATAATCGGTTTAACATTGCTATTATCTGGATCGATTAAAACGGCTTGACCATCGACTACTGCCGTGGCGACGCCAATCCACAATTCTATTTTTTTACCGTCCAATTCTACTGTAACTTTTCTCTCTGCGCCATCCCAACCAACTGCTGCACCAAGTGGCGTCGCAACGTAGCGAATCGGCAACAACGTGCGGCTCTCAATAATCACCGGCGATGTATCCATCACAGTGGGTACGTTGTTGACCGTATAGCTGGAATTACCAATGATAAAGCGCATGTCTATACTTGGCGATACAGCAGATGAATCAGCGTAAGATGACAATAACATCATCAGCATTGCGCTAATCAAAATCAGCGAGATAATGCGTTTTCCTCTTTTCATACTAAGCTCCTTTCATTATGGCATGACAACCTAAATCTAGCTTGCTATACCATTCCACTAATATGCAAACGATAGAATAGCCAAAGACAATACTTTTTCGTCGACCCGTTCCGTCAACATCATTTAGGGCGATAAGATTAGTTAGAAATATGAAATGCAATAAAAACTGAAGTCGAAAATTAATTAGATACACAATATGTGAACCCTTTTGCAGCTACCCTAACTATATACATACATTAACACATTTAATAAAAAAACGCAATATATATATATATATATATAATAAAAAAACGCAACTTTTAAAAAAACGAGCTCTTTAATAACTTATTCGCAATGTAATTGTACGCTTTCCCCACTTGTAGCGGTTTGCAAAAACTAAAAAAGCCGACATCTAACCGTTACAATAAACGCTAGTTTGTCAGCTTTACACCCAGATTATCTGCGATCGTTTCTCCTGTTTAAGCCGGATAATGACACCAATCTCTGCGGTACCAAGTGCTGTAAATCGACCAGTGTCAAACAGCGAATTAAACGCTTGGCACTCTTTTTATCGGCGCGTTCTTCACACTTTGCAATATGGCGCCTAAATAAATCCGGTCGACGCTGATAGGTCATTTCGAGTTGTTTGGCATAGCGCCAGTCGTCAATTTTTTGGTGATTGCCGCTCAGCAGTATTTCCGGTACTTTTAGACCGCAGTAACATTCTGGTCTGGTGTACTGAGGATACTCTAATAAATCGTCTTCAAACGACTCTATCTCATGCGACTCATCGCGGTTCAAGACGCCCGGCTTTAAACGCACCACGGCGTCGACGATGACCATTGCGGCAAGTTCTCCACCGGTCAAAATGTAGTCGCCAATCGATATTTCCTCGTCGACATAAGTGTCGATAATGCGCTGGTCAAACCCCTCGTAGTGACCGCATAAAATCGTCAAGTGCTCCGATTCAGAGAGCGCCTTAACGCGTTCTTGAGTGAGCTGCTTGCCCTTTGGCGTCACGTATATGATATGCGATTGGTGCGTCGGATCAATTGACAGCAGCGAATTTTTAATCGGCTCGACCTGCATGATTAAACCGGCGCCACCGCCATAGGGGGCATCGTCGACGTCGCGCCGCTTATTTACTGTAAAATCGCGGATGTTATAGATATTTAGTTTTAAGCGTCCCTCGTCTATCGCCCGCTTGATAATCGACTCCGATAAACCGCCGCGAACCATATCGGGAAAGAGCGTCAATATATTAATCTTCACTATACATGCCCTCTATTAATGTCACGTGAATGGTCTCATCATCTAAATTTACCGCTTCGACAAAGGCGTCGACAAACGGCAGAAACCAAATCTTGTCATTTTGTTCCACTTCCAGCACCGTCTGCCGCGAGCTCTCGCGATAAGAAACGACCGTACCGCAATTGTTATCATTTTGATCGACGATTGTCATGCCGATTAAATCTTCGATGTAATACTCGCCCTCGGCAAGCTGGTCCGCCGCATCTACCTTATCCATATAGATGAAATGATTTTTTAATCGCTCGACGTCGGCGATGTGATCATAGCCCTTAAATTTGACGATTACCATGTTTTTATGGTACTTAACTTTTGAAATAACCATTTTCTGCGTCAACGCTTCGTCCATATAAACGCAATCCAAGCGTTCAAAGTCCTCTGGACTGTTCGTATAGGGGAATATTTTCACCATGCCGTTGAGACCGTGTGTATTTACTATTTTACCAACTTGCACATTTTACTCCTCGCTGTAAAATAAAACACGTCATGCGATTTTACTTTCGCACTGACGTGTTCGCGTGCTGCGCATTAACCGTTTACTATTTCGACGTTTACGCGCTTTTCATTGCCGGCGGATGCCGCCTTAACGACAGTTCTAATCGCCTTGGCAATGCGACCTTGTTTACCAATTACGCGGCCCATGTCTTCATCGGCGACCTTTAACTCTACATTAATCGCGTGTTCCGTTTCGGTTTCAGTGACGACAACTTGATCAGGGTTGGCAACCAATTCAACGGCTATTGTCTTGACGAGTTCACCCATCATAACCTCCCCATTTACTTAAGAATGCCTTCTTTTTTAAGAATTGCCCTTACCGTGTCCGTCGGCTGCGCGCCGTTCTTTAACCACTTTTCAGCTTTTTCGGCGTCGATTTTCAACTCAACCGGATCAGAAACCGGATTGTAGTAACCAATTTCTTCAATAAATCTGCCGTCGCGCGGTGATCTTGAATCCGCCACTACAAATCTATAAAACGGTTTTTTCTTTGCACCCATGCGCTTCATTCTAATTTTTACTGCCATTGTTATCCTCCTTATTACGTTGTTTATATGCAAAACGAGTATATAGTTTTTCAAAACTTAAAAGGGTAATTTCATCCCGCCTCGTCTATTGCCTTTTTTACTCATCCGTTTCATCATTTTTTTCATGTCGCCAAACTGCTTAATCAGTCGATTGACGTCGGTTACTGTCGTGCCACTACCGGCGGCGATGCGCTTGCGCCTACTGGCATTTAGTATAGAGGGCTTACGTCGCTCTTTAATCGTCATGCTCTGAATGATCGCCTCAGTCTTGACGAGCTGCTTTTCGTCGACGTTGACGTCTTTCAGCATGTTTTTATTGACGCCGGGAATCATTTTAATAATGTCGCCGAGCGGTCCCATCTTCTTCATTTGCTGCAACTGGTCGAGAAAGTCCTCCAAGTCGAATTCTTGCTTTTTCAACTTTTCAGCCAGTTTTTCTGCCTTTTCTTCGTCGATTGCGTCTTGCGCCTTTTCAATTAAGCTGAGCACATCGCCCATGCCGAGGATTCGGCTGGTCATGCGGTCGGGGTGAAAGACCTCAAAATCGGAAAGTTTTTCACCAATGCTGGCAAATTTGATCGGCTTTTGCGTCACCGCTCTAATCGACAACGCAGCACCACCGCGCGTATCGCCGTCTAACTTAGAAAGTATGACGCCATCGACTTCGAGCATTTCATTAAAGTGCTCTGCCACGTTGACGGCATCTTGACCGGTCATCGCATCGAGTACTAATAGAATTTCCTGTGGTTTGACCTCGGCTTTAATCGCCGACAGTTCTTCCATTAGCGCCTCGTCAATATGTAAGCGACCAGCAGTATCGATGATGACGACGTCTAAAAATTTGCGCCTTGCCTCTTCGACTGCCGCCTTGGCAATTTCGACCGGGCTGACTTGATCGCCCATCGAAAACACAGGCATGTCGAGGCTCTTACCCAGCACTTGCAACTGTTTAATGGCGGCGGGACGATAGATGTCACAGGCGACCATCATCGGCTTTTTGCCCTGCTTGCGCAAATACGACGACATCTTACCCGCTGCAGTCGTCTTACCGGCACCCTGCAAACCGACCAACATGTAAACGGTCGGCGGTTGCGACGAAAAAGTTAATTTTTCAGCCGTTTCACCCATCAATGTCGTCAATTCCTGATTGACGATTTTAATGACCTGTTGACCGGGCGTCAAACTCTTCATCACCTCGTCGCCGATTGCCTTTTCAGTTACGGTCTTGACGAAGTCTTTGACCAGTTTAAAGTTGACGTCGGCCTCGAGTAGTGCCAATTTGACTTCGCGCATACCGGCTTTAACGTCTTTTTCAGACAGCTTGCCCTTGCCGGTTAAATTCTTAAATGCACTTTGTAGTTTATCAGATAAATTTTCAAATGCCATGTTATTCCCATCTATACTTTTGCGATATCCTGTATTTCATCAATTATTTTACCTAAAATCGGTTGTTTTAGCTGCCGCTCAATTTTAATTAAGGCATTGCTTACGGCGGTCAGGCGCATTTCGCGTTCCTTAAAGCGATTCAGCAAGCCCAGTTTTGCCTCGTAAGCGTAGAGAATCTTGCTCGACTTGGCGATGTTGTCGTGCACCGCTTGACGACTAATCGACAAGTGTTCGGCTATTTCGACGATGCTGAAATCTTGCATTAAATAAAGCGACATTACCAGTTTTTGCTTATCGGTTAACAGCTCGCCATAAAAATCGTAAAGCTGAGTCAGTTCGACAACTTTTTCTAACATACGCCCACCTTTTTAGACCACTCATAGAGTATACTGGCAAAGCGCGACTTTGTCAAGCTTTTTTACTTGACAAAGTCGTCAAGCATTTAGTAGCCGCCAAATGCGCTCAAGTGTTATACAATTGCGAAAATCGGGTATACATAATTCGAGATAATAATGAGGAGCTCGCCATGAAATTTATGAAAGAACTTCTAAAAAAAGATAACCTCGCCTCTAAAATTGCCGTCTTCGCGATGAAGACAGTCCTTAAAGCGTCGCGCAATCCACAAAAAATTTCAACGCTACTCGGCGAATGCGGCGTTAAAGAGAATATGACTATTCTCGACTATGGCGCGGGCATCGGCAGTTATGCCTTTGTAGCAGCTAAATTAGTTGGCGCAAACGGCACTGTAATCGCGGCGGATATTTCAAAAGAGATGATAAGGACGATGAACGCCGCAATTGCGCGCGAGGGCGTTGCCAATGTGCAGACGCTAAAAGTTTACAGCTACAAAGATATTACAGGGTCCAACTTCGACTTTATTTTGCTGATGGACACAATTCATATGATGAACGATAAAAGTGATGTCATCAATTTTTTGCTCGACAAATTAAATCCCCAAGGTAAGATAATTATAAAGCCAGATCATATGAGTGCAGGTGAACTGGACGCTTTATTTGCTGCGCTGGATTGTAAAAAGCAAAAGATTAATGACGACAATTGCTGGTTGCTCAGTATATCGTGACAAAACTAGAGCACCCTATCGGGTGCTCAGACTGTAGACTTGCCCTATTTCTTTATTGCAGCGCAAAATATTGATGATTTAGCTCAACAATTTGCCAACGATTCCGAAAAATGCCGCATTGACCAATTTAAAGCCCAATAAACACGCCAATGTTATAATTAAGTGGAAGATTTTCGTTCCCTCTAAAAATGAGCGATTCTCGTCTAAAATATAAAACTTTTCAGTTGATTTTAACAGTAAATCGATAACGTTTATACCCAGCATAACGACGACGAGCAACCAAGAAATTTGTACGAACAAATCGCTTGCGTCGTTGATATACGGCACCAACAGACGATAATCGACCAATACCGACATCGGGTCTTCAATGACCAAAGCCTTGACAATTTGAAAGCCGACACTGCCGATTAAAGCTAAGAAAAAGTACAAGATAAAGCGCGTAAAGACCGATGTGTCGAGTCGGCTGCGCGTCATGGCATATTTCATAAACGGGTAGACGCCGTTTGCCTGTTGCGTATTATACGATTTAACTTCAACGCGTTCGATGTCATCCGGTAAAATGCGCCAAACCATTTTGTTGGTTTCGATTAGCATTTTTTCACGCCCGCTGCGCGTATAGTTTATATAGGCGTCCTTTTCACCCTTTTGTAAATGCTCTAGGTGTACTACTTGACCACTTTTTAAATGTATGTTGACGGCGTAAAGCTTGCCGTCCTTGACGGGTTCGAGCTGATCAAATAAGTTGTTCTTCATTCTCATTTATGCCTCCAGTACAACGATCTACTTTTCATCATAGCAACATTATATACTATTTCAACGCAAATAGGTAATAAAATTTTATAATCTTATGGCAATTCTATGTGGTAGTAATCTACCAGTTGCTTTTGAGCCGATTGTTCCGCCACGTCGCTAAGCGCACTGACATAATTGCCATACGGCGTCATATAGCGCGCCTTTTTCGTCGCGTTGATGTAAATGTTTAGCACATCAATTATCTCCGCTTTTAAATCCGGTTGATTGACCGGCGTCATCAATTCGACGCGCCTAATTAAATTGCGCGGCATGCAGTCGGCACTGCTGATAAACACTTCGTCTTCGCCATTATTGCGAAATAAAAATATGCGACTGTGCTCTAAGAAGTCGTCGACCACGCTGATTACTTTTATGTTTTCACTCTGTCCGGCGACGCCTGCCACCAAGCAACAAATCCCCCTGATGATGAGCGTTATCTTAACGCCTGCCTGCGACGCCTGATACAATGCGTCGATGACGTCTTTATCGACGAGCGCATTGCACTTCAAGACGATTTGCGCCGGCATCGCGCGCTCTGCCCAGCCAATTTCGCGTTCGATCATGCGAATCAGTTCCGACTTTAAATAATCGGGAGCAGCTACTAAATCGACTAATTCCGACTGCTGAGTATAACCGGATAACATATTAAAAAATTTGGAGGAATCGGTGGCGATTTGTTCATCGCAAGTCAACATGCCAATATCGCTGTAGAGCTTTGCCGTCTTATCGTTGTAATTGCCCGAGCTGACGTGTACATAGCGCTTAATCGAATCGCCCTCGCGGCGCACGATTAAGGTTATTTTGGCATGTGTTTTCATGCCCGCTAGACCAAAGATGACGTGACAGCCGTTTTTTTCTAGTTCCTTTGCCCACAGTATATTATTTGCTTCGTCAAAGCGCGCCATCAGCTCCAATACAACAGTTACCTGCTTGCCGCTAAGTGCCGCTCTGGAAAGCGCTTTGACGATTGGCGAGTCGCCGCTAACCCGATATAAGACCTGTTTTATCGCCAGTACGTCGGGATCTTTTGACGCCTGATCGATCAATTGAATAACCGAATCGAAACTGTTAAAGGGGTGATGTAACAAATAGTCGCACTCTTTAATCGCATCGAATAAATTGTCGCTCGACCAGTCAATCGGCTGTGCTTTAATGCGGTAAACATCGTCCGCATCGCGGTACTGCGCCAGGTCAAACAACACCGTTAAATCGAGTAGCGCCTTGCTAAAATAGACCATTTGATTATCGCAGTCAAATGCCGCCTTTAAGTAATTAATCAGTTCAATGGGCATGTCACAATCGACTTCGATGCGCACCACTTCGCCGCGCTTGCGTTTTTGTAAAGACTCTTCGATGACGCTGAGCAGGTCTTCGGCAACTTCTTCATTGAGCGCCAAGTCGGCGTTTCTGGTCGGTCTATAAAAACCCTTTGCCGCAATTTGCATGCCTTCAAAAAAGCTATTTGAAAAATATAAAATGACGTCTTCCAATGTGACAAACGTCTTTTCTTGGACCGCTATTAAGCGCGCTAAAACCGAGGGAACTTGTAAAGTTGCGTATTTTTCAGCTTCGCCTTCAAACTTAAATAAAATGTTTAAACTCTTATTGAGAACCAGTGGAAACGGCCTGTTAAAGTCTATCGCCATCGGCGTTAGCACGGGGTAAATGTGTTCTTCAAAGTAGCGGCTGACATAATTGAGTTGAGCCGGTGTCAAATCGCTCATCTTGGCAATGACGATGCCGTAACGCCTCAAATCGCCTTCGATAATGGAATTGGTAATATCCGCCTGCAGTGCAGTCAACTCCAGCACTTTTTTACGAATTAAACAGAGTTGCTCGGATGGCGTCAAATTGGCAATGTCGCGCTTATTGTAACCGGAGTGCAACTGGTCAACCAAGCCGCCGACGCGCACCATGAAGAACTCATCTAAATTATTGCTAAAAATCGCACTAAACTGCAAGCGACTAATTGGATCTTTAGCGGTGTCGAGCACTTCGTGTAAAACGCGTTGATTGAAGTCGAGCCAACTCAATTCGCGATTGATATAAGTTAATTTTTCAGTCATGATGCGTGCTCCTCCAGTACGACGTCACGAGCTAAAATTTCGGAAAAGTGTTGATTTAAAGCGCGAACTGTCCACTTTTCAAAAAATGCATTAGACTGCTTTTTGATGACAATTCTCAAGTGCTTTTTTTCTAACTTGATATTTTTAATTGTTATATGCGCCAATTTTGACTTGTCCAGCGCATCTGCCAACGCGATCAGTAATCCCAGTTTTATATTTTTAGTACTGGTTTTATATGAGCGATTGACGATTTCACTGCCCTGCGAAAAATAAAAAAAGTAATTAGAAATCTGCGCCGCCTGATAGAGCATGTCTTGACTGACGCCGAGCAAGGAGGCGTTGAGTATCGCGTGGTAAGTCGCTTGGTTATAGTTTACCTGTTTAGAAAATTTACCCGTTTCGTGTAAGATGCTAACAAGCCTCATCAAAAGTAAATCTTTTTCGCTAAGTTTTTCTTCTTTTTTAAAGGCGTCAAAAATCTTGACGACAAATTTATCGACCTGATTGATATGACTGGCAGTCGAATGATGTCGCTTGGCTATCTGCTTGGCTGCCTTTAAGATATCTTGTGTGAAGACGACCTTGCGATCGTAATCAAAGGTGTTTTCGACGAGTGAACGCAAAATGCCATCGCGCAAATTGACGTCGGGAACAGAGATGAAATCGGCTTCGGTGTGCTTGACAAATTGGCTATAAATCGTCATTGAAGAGAGTATTTCGTCGTAGTTTAAGCCCTCGCGCTCCAATGTCTTTTTAAGCCCTTTGTCGCGCGTATTGAGCTTATCTACAATTTCGTTAAAGCAAGCTGCCGAAAATCCCTTGGGCTTATCGCCAAACAATTGGTGTAAGCGCTTAATATGCGTACCCAATATGACGAAGTGACGCATTTTCTTTCTGATCAAATAATTCTGTAGGTTTTCCGTACTGGCGTAAATATAATCCTCTAGTATTTGCGGCACGTTCAAAGAGTCGCGCCTAATGTTGTAGATTAACTCTTTCATTGAGAGCGTTCCAATGTGAATCTCATAATTGCGCATCATTTTATTGTTATTATAAACGATGATTTCAGAACTGCTTGAGCCGACTTCGATTAACAACATGCCTTGACGGCGCATTTCAAAGTAATCGGGCAGGATATCTTTAAGCGAAATATAAGTCAGAAACCTTTCAATCGACTCCTCGACGATTTCAACTTTTAAATTAATCTGTCTGAGAATTAATTCGATGACTATTTGTCCGTTTCGAGCATTTCTAAACACCCCGGTTGCCAATGCGCGGTAGTGTTCGACGCCGTAGTCTATCATTAAGCTTTGAAAGTGTTTTAAACACTTTATAAGGGCGTCGCGATGCTTAGCGTCTATTTTTTTAGACTCAAAGACAGACTTACCCAAACTGAGCGGATAAATGATTTCTTCTAAGGTTTTATACTTTTCTTTTTTATATTCGACAATTTTTAATTTGGTCGCATGTGAGCCAATATCAATTGCTCCTAAAATCATCTTTTACTCCTATTGTAGATAGCTGCAAAATAGCAAGCGGATATTCATCAAAATTTTATAATAAAATTATAAATAAGTCAATAAAACCGCCGCTTAGAAAGCAGTCAGTTAAGCACTTTAACGATTGTGTAAAACCTTATAAAAGTATACCGCCAGCTGCGTGCGATCGCGCAAGTCTAATTTGACGAGCATCGTCGAAATATAATTGCGCACCGTACCCTCGCTAAGGTGTAATTTTTCGGCGATTTCTTGGTTGTTGAGCCCTTCGGCGATTAGTGACAATATGTCGTTTTCGCGTTCTGAAAGCGCGGCGCTATAGGGGTTTTCGCGATTAATACTCGGCAATTTGTCGATAATTTTGGGTCCGAATACCATTTGACCGCTCAACACCGCCTCGACCGCCGGCACGATGCCGCCGATGTTTTCCTTTAATATGTAACCCCTACACCCCAATTTGAGAGTTTCGTCAATATAGGCATCGTCTTGAAATGTGGTGATAAAAAGTATTTTAGCGTCGCCAAAGCGACTTAAAATGGCTCGGGACGCCTCCAGACCGGTCATATCTGCCATCCGAATGTCGAGCAAGATAATATCGGGCAAGTGTTTTTGATAGAGCGCAAGCGCCTCTGTTCCGCACTCGCCGACGGCGACCACGTCGTACTGCTTTGCCTCTAAAATTTGTCTTAAGGCGTTTCGAACGATGGCGTCATCGTCGACAATAACTATTTTTTTCATTTTAGTCCTCTACGTATAATGTCATGTGTACATAAAATCCATCTTGATAGCCATAGCTAAAATTGCCGCCATAGCTTTCGGCGACGATGCGCATATTATCTAGCCCCATGCCGGCTTTTATCTGCGTCACCTCTTTTTTACCATTGTCTTTGACGACTAGACTGTAAAAATCGCGTTGCCTGACAATGCTAATTTTTAAACGCGTCGCAGTAGAATGCTTGGCGACATTGGCAAACGCCTCGGAGATTATGCGAATCAGTTTTTGCTTCATATCGTAGGGCATTTGCTCGGTTTGATACAGGTATAATGACATTTCTACGCCCGGGTACTTGGCGCGCATCGCTTCCAGTTCTGCCCTTAAGTCCAGTGACCTGTCGCGCAAGTGATGCAAGCTTGTTCTGATGTCAATCATGCCATCTTTTAGCGTATTTATTATTCCGTCGACCGCTGCCAGTCGCGCGCTGCTCCCAGCAGATTGATCAGTTTCCAAATAAATGGCCTTATAGGCCTCGGCTTGTACGATGGCGCTACTTATTGTATGCCCGATGTGATCGTGTAATTCACCGGCGATGCGATTGCGCTCTGCCAAAACCGAAGCGTGCGCCTTGCTGTCGAGTAACTGTTCGAGCTGATTTGCCCTACTGTGGTAAGCGTGTTCTATCTCGATTGCCGCGTCGCGCTGATTTTCGTAGCGCCTTTGATAGTACAAATAGCGCTCTGCTAAACGGTTAAATGAAAAAGTCATAACTGCTAACAAGGCGCCGATTAGCGCAATAAAACTAAACTGTGAGTGAACTAAATAAAAGCCGACCGACAACGCAGTGAAGCCAATCGTCCAGCTGCTGTGACGACTATAGATGAGGCTAAGCGCCAACAGCGGAATGCAAAACGGCATAAAATACGCCGCCACTACAAATAGCGCACTGTAAAATATAAAGCGATAGCGATTTATATCATAGGTCAACATGGCGTATATCTGACCAGTTAACAGCGCAATAATCAAATAATCACTATAAGTCTTCTCGATGACGACAATTAGCCAAGCGGTTAAGACTATAATATTTAAAATCGCCTTCGTTAGCAAAAGTGTATAATCGCGTTTATCGGGCAAAATATCCTCTCATTTGTTATAAATGGGCAAGTCTACAGTCATTAATCGTCAGACTGACATGACAAATGTCATACTAATTGGTGACTCGAGACACTAAAAACCCGCCCCAATCTATTTTATAATGATAGTAGTTAATCGTCAATACGGGCTTAACTACAGATTATGCCAATCAATATAACACAAAGGAGCTAATATGTTAATAGAAGTCAACGACTTAGTAAAACGCTACGACGAGACCCTTGCGCTGAATCACTTTGACTTTTTTGTCAAAAAAGGCGAAATCGTCGGCTTGCTCGGCCCCAACGGCAGCGGTAAGACGACGGCAATCAACTGCATGTTATCGCTGATCGATTATCAAAAAGGCGACATTAAAATATTTGGCGAAGCGCTAAAACCGACGAGTTACCAGCTAAAGTCCAAAATAGGAATAGTGCCACAAGATTTGGCCATTTTAGAAAACTTGACCGTACGCGAAAACATCGATTACTTTTGTGGATTGTACATTTCCGACAAGACTAAGCGTAAAAAAATGGTCGACGAGGCGATTGATTTTGTCAACTTGGCAGACTACCAGAACATTCGCTTTACCAAACTGAGCGGCGGTTTAAAGCGCAGGCTCAACATCGCCTGTGGCATCGCCCATCAGCCGGAACTGATCTTTTTAGACGAACCGACCGTAGCGGTCGACGCACAGAGCAGAAATTTTATTTTGGAGGGCATTAAACAATTAAAAACAGAGGGCAAGACCATCGTCTACACGACGCACTATTTGGAAGAAGCCGAACTACTCTGCGACCGCGTCGTCATTATGGATAGCGGCAAAGCGCTTGCCGACGGCTCAGTCGAAGAACTGCAAAGTCAAATCAACAGTGGCGAAAAAATCGTCATTACATTTAGCCATATCACAGCAGAACAATTTGACGGGCTTAAAAAGCTGTCAAATATTATCGATGCTAGCGTCGACGGCAATCGCATTGAATTGACCTTTAGCAAGGGCACCAAACCATTTGCCGAAGTCATCGAATTCATAGAACGCAATCAGCTGAGCTACGAGTCTATCAGTGCAGTTAAGCCCACGCTAAACGAAGTGTTCTTAACGCTGACCGGAAAGGAGCTGCGCGAATGAATAGTCTGCCATTATTTAAACATATTATCAGAGATAAAAATTTTATCTTTTGGCAACTGACATTTCCCATTATTTTATTGTCACTCTTTTACATGGCGTTTTCGGGTTTGATTCATCCCGATTCAGTTGAAATTGACATTGCCGTTGCCAAAGATAATCAATATTTGCCCATTTACCGCAGCATTTCCGTTCTAAACCTCAAAAATTTCAATGCTGAAGATGCCGAACAGGCAATTGAAGAGCAGGAAATTAGCGCCTATATTGATGCCGACAATCATATTTTAGTCGGTCGAAACGGCACAGTGAGCACAATTGTAAGTTCTATTGTCGACCAAATTGAACAGATTAACGCATTAAATATCGACTATCGAACGATCAATTTTTCAAGAGATTTTATTAAAAACAACAAATCGACTGAAACTGCCAATGCGATGTTCATACCCTTTTATGCCGCAATAGCAATGAACGCCATCTACGCTGCCTTTATTATGTCAGAAGTCGTTCTCTATTATACGGCGAATTTGAGCAATGTTGGGCAACGCATTGAAATGGCACCGCTTAAAAAGCTAAACCTATTCGGCGTCGCCTGTTTAATGGCAATAGTGATTAACTTAGCTGCCAATTTACTGTCATTAGCTTACATAAAACTGGTATTGCACCTCGAAATTTTTACTAATATACCTTTGAGTATTTTAATGATTATTGTACTCAACATCTTTGGCGTTGCACTCGGCTTGTTTATTAGTACGACGCGTTTTGACTACGTCATAAAAAATGTCATGGTTACTATTACGACTTTGGCAATGGCATTTTTGTCGGGTATGATGGTGCAATCTTTGCGCACGCTAATACTTCGAAAAGCGCCGATACTCGCTATAATCAATCCAGTTTCAAGTGCGACTACGGCGCTATTTAGACTCGATTCATTTGGTGATAGCACAGGGCATTTCCCGACGATTGGTACAATTCTCCTCTTATCCGTTCTGTTGTTTGCAACTGCCATTGTCATTTTAAGGAGGCGTAAATATGTCAACCTTTAATAGTGTATTAATCAATTTTCGAAGAAACCGCACTGTTACAATCATCTACGCTGTAATCTTTATCGTCATCAGTATTTTGACACTGAGAACAATTGATCAGAAAGTCGATTTAATCTTTAATAAGGTAAAACCCGAAGTTATATTAATCGACGAATCAGAGAAATCAGAATTCAGCGACCATTTTATCAGCTATTTATCGACAATTGCTAGTGTAAATCAGTCGTACGACGATATCGCATTCGCCCGCGATTTAGTTGAAAGCGAAGACTTTGCCATGTTAATTGTCTTGACGGCTGACAGCGAACAAAATTTGCAAACCGGCAAGACCGTTATCGATACGTATTACCAAGAAAACAATTCCTATGCCAACATAATTAAAACGCAGCTCAACAGTTACTTGCGCTATTTAAACGCCACTCGACGGGCGCTCGGCGACTACGACTACGCCACCGTCGAACAGGCAGTTAGCCAGCACGCGCCAGTTGTGCTTTTAAAGAAAACTGACACACTCAATAAAAAGGCCATCTGGTTTTCTCATTATATTTCTTATTTGGCATATATTATTATCGCCATTTTTACAACATTACTCATTATCGTTCTAAAATCATATAATGAGCCAATAATCAAGGCGCGTCGCAGTATTACAATGCTATCGCCCTTTAAGCAAACAATGATTATTGCCGCTGCCAGCGGCGTTAGTTTGTACGGTTTATTGCTCGTCTTTTTCGCACTCGGTTTGTCTATGATTAAGTTTGATCTGCCAATAAATCAAATTTTATTGCATTTATTGAACGCCGTCGTCTTTGCCAGTACAGTAATAAGCTTTGCCTTACTGATTACCAACTTTAACTTTAAAATACGTTTTGCTCACGCCATTGCAAATGTCGTTTCATTGGGCACCGCCTTTTTGGCCGGCATCTTTGTGCCAACAGAACTTTTGCCAAATGCAGTTGTACAATTTGCCAAACTATTGCCCGCCTACTACTATGTGAGGCTATCAAAAGGCATTGTTTTCGGAGATGTAAACGTGACGCAATTGCTCGCGATTCAACTATTATTTACGCTTTGCTATTTTACTATTAGTTGGTATTTAAGCCAGCAAAAAAGATGGCGTATAGGTTAATCGTCCACCCCATATTTGTGCCTGGCACCGAGAAAAACACAAGCGTTTTTCAGTGAAATTACCTATCGGCAATGTAATGGCGCTGCGCGCCGTGAAATATCGCGCCAGCGCGATGTGAAATTTACTGCGTAAATGAAAAACATATATCGACAAGTCAAAATAAAAAAACCGGCACTGAGTAAATACAAGTATCTCTCGGTGCCGGGTTCAATTTTACTATTTAACTAGTTTAACCATTCATTTAACTTGGCAATTAGCGTTTCTAGTTCAACACCAGAGCGCTCTGACATCATTTCGACTGTCGCCACCGGTACAATCACTTTGGCAAGTGGACTTTTTAACATCTCAAAGTTTGAATTGTATGCCATTAACTTTTCTTTTATACTCGGGTCATGCTCGATAATATCTTTTAAACGGGTATCTTTAGTAACAACCATATTTCCTCCTTCGACTTGCGCCGCTAAATCTTCATTTTTATCAGTTTCCGAATTTTCATTAGACCAATTGAGCAGTGTCTGTGAACCCTCTAATGATCTGATATGTGAAGTGTCCTGCATCATTTCCAATACGCCACGATAATTACCTTTAGCATCGCGTACGGCGACATATAATATGTAAATGAACACGCCTTCTTTGTTAATCCAGAACTCCGCTCTATCTTGTTTTCCAGCTTTAAACGCCTCAATGATTTCTTCGACGATGTGAACACTCCTCTGCGGATGGCAATTTTTGACATCGCGACCAATCGCTGAGCGACTGCGTGGAAATACGCGGTGTTCTGTGTCGCTATAAAATCTCACCTTATTGTCTTCGTCGACATATGAAAAGTCAACCGGCAGGTGTTTATAGATTAAATTAATTTGCTCAAGCGTCAAAAGACCCTCTGCTACTTTAAGCGTTTCGTCTGTCTTACCGTAGCCGTGTTTTTGCAAAAGTGCAGTCAGTTCATCGGTAAAGCTATTGTCCTTCTGCGGCAAAAACTCAGTAGGCTTTTCAATATTGGCATAGCCGATTTCGTCATCGCCTAAGCGCATTTGTCTAAATTCATCTTCCGTTAACATGTCTAGACTCGTCGGGTACAAAATTTCTTCTTCTTTGCCAATTAAATCCAGTAAATCCGCATTTAGCGTCTTTTGGTGTCCGATTAACTTTTCCACTTCGCCCGATTTTAATAAATCATGTCCAGCGTTGATGGCGTCGCGTATGTAATCGTCTAGTGTCCACATAATTTTAGAAGGTCTGTCAAAGCCACGTCTCTCCAGTTCACTATATAGCTGATTCTGTTTTCTAGAAAAGTGAATTTTATAAGCCATTAGCTTGTCATAAGCAGCTTGCCATGCGGCTTTATCAAATTGCTTTTGCATTAAATCCGACAATTGCTGAACAGTTTGTCTAATGGCGTCATTTTCTAACAGATAACTTTTAACCGGATGGTCTTTTGCTAAATCAAATGCAACAGGCTGTCTGACCTTATCAAAAATCGCCACCATCTCTTGAATATCTTTTTTGAGGCAGTCCTCGTCGTCTAGCACCTTGATTTCCTGCTCGATTACAGCAATTTCGGATGCCGTGACTTGCTTAACTTTATCTAACAACTCATCTTGCGCCTCTTCTAAACTAATCTTGCCATCTTCAAAACGCTCTTTAATATCCATAATTACTGCTAATTTTTGTTCATCTATATTCGCTACATACTGTTTCATAACTGCCCCCCCTCGTCATCTATTATTGATTTTCAATTTCATTATAATTCATATTATAGTAAAAAGCGGTACCCAATGTTACGATTTGAAAAAAAATAGCTAGATATAACTTAATACAAATACATTCCTAATAATTAGCCTGACACTTTTAAGTGCTTTTTATCATTGCGCCCGGCACTTCTACAAAGTGTTTTTTATCGTTATTCGCGCCTGGCACCATTGTAAGCAATTTTATCGTCATTATTTTCGTGCCTGGCACTTAGAAAATGCAAGTATTTTCAATGAAATTGCCTATTGCATAATCGTAAATGCGAAAACTATAAGCGCCTGATTTCATTTTGTGCCTGACACCTTGAGCACATATCATTGCCCTATTTTCTCTCTTTCTAGGTGCCTCGTATATTATTTTATTTATAGTATTCACCTCATATAAATCGTCACATAGCAAAGCCGTAAGTGCAACGTAAAATTTTGCGTTTCATTTGCGACTTGGTTTTGCAACATTTTTCTTATAGTACTGCCCTTGTAGAAGCCTTTTGAAACTCTAAAAAAATATATAACCGTATAATCTGAAATATAACCCGATATATGTTATAATGGGGCTACAAAAGATAGTAGTACTAGTCATGGTATCACAAGAAAAGCCCCACAGGTTCCAGCTGTGAGGCTTTTTTATTAAACGCACGCATAGACCTGGAAATACTTATCAATCAAATGCGACATAACTACTCCATATAATACTTTGTACCTCTTCCAACGCCATCTTTTTGAATGTGATTTTTTTCAACTAAACGGTTTAACAGCCTAACCACTTTAGCTTTACTAAAGCCCGTTTTCTGCACTATTTCACTACTCGCTAGATATATGCCCGTAGCTAATGTATCGGCAACTGCCTTTTCGTCTAATGATAATTTATGTTTCATCTGCAAAGACGGCAATATGGTTGCGATGCTATTCTCGAATACTTGAAAAATCGGTTTGTATTTGCTCTGACTATACGACTGTTTTATACGCACTATACCCGTGCCAAAGTTTTCTATTATATCTAGTCTAAAGAAAACATTGGCGATTATCGGATTTCTTAAATTTGATATGTAACCGCGCAGGTATTCTTGTTCGGTTAAGCCGATTGGTAAGCCACCTACAGAGAACACTTCTATTCTATCGCTATGCATCGCGATTCTAATGTGTGCGCTTACGTCCCATGTACGATGCACCAAGGCGTTGGCGACGGTCTCTCGAAATGCTTCTTTCGGAATCAAATATTTTTCTCTTCGCTGCATACCGCTTATTTCTTCAATTTGGTAATACATATTAAACAGCGCCTCAGCTCTATCTAACTGTTCTAAAATAGAAACGCCTACAATCGCTTCTCTGAAAAGAATTTCATTAATGCTAGCGCCAAAGCGAATCATATCTATTCCCGGAAAACTGTTATCATCTGATAGCAATAACGCCGCGTTATTATATTGCTTTTTGTCATCCAGTAAGCCCAGTGTCCTCAACGTATCGTCATTAGGCGCTTTGATTGTCATTTTTTCTTTTAGAACTTTAAACATATAATCAAATTTCAAATTTTTTTTATTGATGGGCAACGCTTCAAAATATAAGTTTTCGCCCAATAAGATTAGCCGTTTAAGTTCTATTTGATCAATTTCTACCGTTGCGGTATCATTTCGCTTATAAGCCTTCCCCTTATACAAATAGGGCTTATGAAGACCCTCTTTGACAGATAAGGTGAGCACTTTTTTATTTTGATTTATACTAAACGAAAAATCTGGCTTGGGTTCAATTGAATCATTGATTTTGTTTTCAATTATTAAACAGGTATCACTGAGGTTATTTAAGCCAACCGTTTCGCCATTATCTTTTATGCCAAAGACGATTTTCCCCTCTCCGTAATTGGCAAACGCTGAAACAGTTTTCAAAAAAGTGTTTGTCACTTTTTCTTTATACTCTAAATTTTTATTTTCTTTCATGCTATCACCTCATATAAATCGTAACACAATTAAGCCGAAAATGCAACGTAAAATTTTGCGTTTCATTTGCGACTTGGTTTTGCAAAGGGAATTTCAAAATGCGGCGTGAAATAAGCGCTCGCCTACGGAAGTGTAGTATCGGAAAGATGTCCGACTACGACCGGAAGGAGTAGCTTTTGCGTAGCAAAAGTACTGAAAAGATATTTTGCACAGCAACAAAGAAATTACTCCTTAAAACTAATTCATGAAATGCCGGCTTTGCCGGCATGAAATAATTACTACCTGGCTGGTCGGTAAACGTTCCGTTTACTGCTCGCCATGAGCCTAAATTATGAAATATTCTGCTGCGCAGAATGTGAAATAAAATTTGTCTTTCATGTGTGCAACACATTTCATGTCGCACTAGCGACATTTCATATCACGAAGTGATATTTCACTTGCCGACGCAGGAGGCAAATTTCATTGTAATAAGCGCTCACCTGTTGTTGAGCGCTTATTACATAGCGCGTGCCCTCTTAGGGTTCAAGTCCCTTCCCGTAATACAGACGCTGCGCGTCTGCGAATTTTATCGATTCATCAACTCGATTTAGCTAGAATACAAAAAACAAATAAACAAAATAACCCCAATTCATGAAATAATTGCTATTGCAATCATGAAATATCGTGCTAGCGCACGATGTGAAATAAAATTTGCCTTTCATGTGCCAAAGGCACATTTCATGCTCCGCAGGAGCATTTCACGCCGCGAAGCGGCATTTCACTTGCCGACGCAGGAGGCAAATTTCATTGAAAAAGCACCCAAACAATTTATTGTTTGAGTGCTTTTTCTTGGTGGAGATAAGGGGACGACAGGCGCTACGCGCCCGCATTTCCTGCGCCGCCTCCGGCGGCTCGGACCACGCACTATAAAATAGTTCTGTGGAACTATTTTACTTAACGTGCGTGCCCTCTTAGGGTTCAAGTCCCTTCCCGTAAAAAAAAAGAACCCACAACTTCGTTGTGAATTCTTTTTTTTGGTGGAGATAAGGGGACTTGAACCCCTGACCTCTTGACTGCCAGTCAAGCGCGCTCCCAGCTGCGCTATACCCCCACGCACAATATTTATTCTAAACGATGGGAGCGTAAAATGCAAATGTTTTTTTAGTTGAAGAGCAATTTTTTTGCCGTTGGCGTCAAACTATCGCGAATTTGCTGTAATGGTATTGTAAATTGTACATAGCCTTCTGCATAGGACGCAAAGTAATAGGGATTGTACTGAATGATTAAAGCTTCTTCTGTAAAGTAGTAATCGGCATTGTCGAAATCGAACATTTCGAATATTTCGTCTTCGGACATATCAGCTGTATAATAGAGCGATTTTTCCATGTTTTCTTTGTCTTGCAACATGATATCAGCCAGCAATCGCTTGTGCGAAGCGCCTTTTTTAAACCAGCTATCAAGGGTCAACTTTTCGCCTTCATCCGGTAAGAATACATCGACTGAAGCGGCGCTGTTGGGGTGTGCCGCGCCGAAGCCGTGCACGTAATCAGTAGCTTCAATTTGTATTAACTGCGGGTGCGGTAGGACTTCAAAATTGCTATATGCCGATATGTCATAGTATTCTACTGGCGGATCGTAGTGTAACCCAGAGCGATAAAAGTCGTTTAATTTCTGCTCTGCCACATCGTCTTCTAAATGAAAGACAGGGTAATAGTAGTCCGTCGTACCGTAGCCGATATACTCCGGCGTCACATAACCGCCGCTGACGGGGCGCTTTTTATAATGCTCCGCCACTACCGTATCGTCTTTAATGACGAACATTATGTGCGGGTCATCTGCTTGGTCGACGGCAATAATAGTATCGTAAACTTGATGAAAGCTGTAGTCGCCTAATATTTTTATATCCTGCCAAATGGGCTGCCCGCTGAGCGCGTCAATAAAGTAGTAGCTTTCGCCGTCAAAGACGTGAAAGACGTCGCCGACGACGTGGTTTATCGTATAGTATATTTCTTCGGTCAATTGTTCTGACTCTAAATAAATTGCCTTTTTATAACTTCTATTGTCGTAGTAACGATGGTCGGAAAATGCGTCGTCGAGTTCTTTTATGGTATTGGTCGATACCGCAAAGTAGTCACCTGCTAGATGGCGAATAACGTAATAGTCGACGTCCATTAGTTTCTCGCCACCGCGCCTAATCAGACCGTAGCGCCTAATTTGATCGCCGTTTTGATACGCCCTTACCGACTCGACGATGGCGTAATCGCCGACCAATGTAAATCTGTCAAGCGGCTTGACGTTGTCGCCATCGGCATAGGAATAGCTATCTTCACTTTGATGATAGGCAATATTAAACTGATCGGCTAGCAGCTTGTGCTTTGCCGCATAGTGAACGGCAGGATTTTGATCTATTTTACTGATTTGTTTATTCGTCTCGTCGATATCATAAATGGCACCGTCTGTGTAGAGCGCATGTGTCAACGGTTCAAATTGCGAACTGCCGGCATTGGGCAAAGCGCCGTAAATCGTTCCGCTGCTATCAAAGACATAATCGTTGTTAGCTGCACCATAGCCGTAATAGAGTCCGCTTTTTATGCGCTCTATATTGGCGTATTGATGGGTCGGCTCAATGTCCTTACCGCTTTGATCGACGACATGATATCGCCTATCTTCTGCTGTTCCACTGACCGCCAATGCGCAGTGGCTATCAACATCAAACATGCCGATAATGGGGTATGGCGTTTCGGCAAAGGTGCTTGTCGTATCGTCAATGCTGACGATGTGCATTAAATCTGAATCGGCGTCGTCGCTAAACATCGGGAAGTTCGTCAAGTCGTTGGGGACAACTGTAACTTTTAAAGGCGCTTCAACCGGCTCTGTAGACGCCGTTGTCGTCTCGCTTTGCGCAGTAACTGTCGCAGTGGCTTTGGTAGTTTCTTTTACTGTGCTTTTTTCAGTTGCCGTTTCAGTTAGACTGGTCTGACTTGTCGTCGATGCATCGTCAGTTTGACTCGACTGCCCCGCGCAGCCGCTGAGCAACAGAGATAATAGCAACGTAAAAATAATTATCTTCTTCATATCTACTCCTCGATTAAAGCTATACTACCGGCATTTATCGCTATTTTTTTATCCTTTAACAATACGCCAACGGCGCGTTTAAACGCTTTTTTACTCATATTTAGTTCGCGGTTAATCAGCGCCGGATCCGCCTTGTCGTCAAATGGTAGACTGCCACCGCGCGCATTTAACGCCTGGAGTACGCTGTCGACGTCGATAAACAGCTGAGTCGCACCGGACTGACGAGTCGACAACACCAGTTTGCCATCGGGGTGAACGCGCGCAATTCTAAGCGATACAGCCTCGCCCACTGCAAATATTTTAAAGCAATCCTTCTGCGGAATCAAGCCGTAATATTTGCCCTCAACGGCGACAAAGGCGCCAATTTCGGGATGGTGTTTATAGACTGTGCCGCTCACCTGATCGCCCGCATTGTAGCCGTGATCAACGCTTAAAAACTTTTCGATGCGCATGCTGGCGCAGAGCCGCTCCATATTATCGACGTAGACAATTACAGTCACTGCGTCGCCCTTTTTTAAGTCGCCCACCTGTTCGCGGAACGGCAAAAACAAATCTTTATCGATGCCCCATTTTAAGAAAGCGCCGTGTTCGGTTAAGCTTTCGACTTTTAACGCGCCAATCTGTCCGACTTCTAAAAGCGGCTTTTGCGTCGTCGCAATCAGCCTGTTTTGAGCGTCTTTGTACAAAAAGACTTCTACGAAGTCGCCCAGTGCAATGTCTTCACTTAAATATTTTTTTGGCAACAGCACATCGCTGTCACTGGTTTCGTCGACGTCGTTAATATAGGCGCCGACGCTCGTAAAGCGCAATACTTCAAGTTGCTGTAGTCTGCCCAATTTTTTCATTATATTCCTCTTTTTATGTGATGCTAGTCTATTTAAAAGCGTGATTTCTGTTATGAAGTGACCTTTGTCAAGTGTAAATTTACAAAACTCACAACATATTTACCTGTTATTCATTTGTAACACTAGAGACAGGGTCAGAGA
>PDWJ01001346.1_pt1 | contig 30707 bp, 25 predicted proteins | sample 1430881 | NCBI WGS metagenome assembly PDWJ01 (sample SAMN01162460, study PRJNA174530) | Oral metagenome, whole genome shotgun sequencing project. | biome: Marine environment; feature: Marine mammal; material: Swab sample of the gingival sulcus; isolation source: swab sample of gingival sulcus...
CCAGAGGGGATATTACGCAGAAACACATTTCGTTCATCTGCGTGCCGATTAAGCTAGGGACAGAAGTTCTGGGGGCTGTCAGCGTGGACCAGTCATTTTCCAATGGAAGTGACTATTCGGAAGATGTGCGTTTTCTGTCGATTATTACGGCTATGCTTGCCCAGTCGGTCAAGTTGAGAAATATTCTGGAAGATGAAGAACATCTCTTAACCGAAAATATTATTTTGAGGGATGAGCTTAAAGAGAAGTATAATATTCACAACATGATCGGCAATAGCGGGGCCATGCAATTGGTGTATGAGAACATTATTCAGGTGGCCCACTCAAACGCAACGGTTTTGATTCGAGGAGAAAGCGGAACCGGTAAGGAATTGGTCGCTCATGCCATTCACTATAACAGCCTTAGATCGCAGAAGCCCTTTGTCAAAATCAATTGTGGAGCGATCCCGGAGAATTTGATCGAATCGGAACTCTTTGGCTATGAGAAGGGAGCATTCACCGGAGCGACCGACCGTAAAAAGGGGAAATTTGAATTGGCTGACGGCGGCACCATTTTCCTCGATGAGATTGGAGAACTTCCCCTGAATCTCCAGGTACGAATTTTGCGTGTGCTGCAAGAGAAGGAGTTCGAACGGGTCGGAGGCGTGAAGACGATAAAAATTAATGTCCGTATTATTGCGGCAACGAATCGAAATTTAGAAGATGAAATTAAGATTAACCGTTTTCGAGAAGATTTATACTATCGATTAAATGTGTTCCCGATTTATATTCCGCCTTTACGGGAACGGAAAACAGATGTATTGCTGCTTGCGGAACATTTTCTGCAAAAATATGCGCAGGAAAATAATAAAGATATTACCCGACTGTCAACTCTTGCGATCGATCTCTTAAATTCTTATCATTGGCCGGGTAATGTGCGTGAAATTCAAAATTGTATGGAGCGGGCGGTGTTGGTCTGTGACAGCGATACGATTCAATCGACCCATCTTCCACCGACACTTCAGCGCGCTGATACAATGAATGCGTTGGAAAATCTTTCCCTTGCCCATCAGGTCGAACATTTTGAGAAGGAGCTGATTATCGATTCCCTGAAAAAGGCGCGCGGCATCAAATCGAAAGCAGCTAAATATCTTTCCACGACCGAACGCATTTTAGGGTATAAAATGCGCCAATATCACATCGATTACAAAACATTCCGAAGATAATTCGTGTGTTGGGAGGGTGGGCTGCGAAGCATAAGCCCACCTCCTGTCTGTGATGGGGTAAACAACAGACTCACCCTACGGCAGCCGCGTGCTTTATTCTTTCCCTGAATACGATTTGATGTATTGGGCCCGAATGTAGTCTGTGTCTTCCGGGTTGTGCTCCTGATTCAGCTTTCCTTGAAAGTCTGCAAGGGATGTGAAATGTTTGCTCTCCATCCATTCTTCAAGCCCGGTCAGCATTTGACCGATTTTTCCCAGCCCCTTGGCGTACAATATCGAGGCGATCTGAATGGATGAGGCCCCTGCCAGGAGCTGTTTGATCATCCCTGTCTGATCTCGAATGCCTCCACTGGCGGCGATATCGAGGTTCAATTCTCCCGATAACAATCCTGTCCAGCGCAATGATCGACCAAACCCGACCGGATCGTTAAAGGAGGGTTTGTTGGTAATTTCCATCTCAGTCAGACTGATGTCCGGCTGCACGAAGCGGTTGAACAACACCAGCCCGTCGAGACCGTATTGGTCCAACCTGGTCGCGAAGTTACCGAATGCCGTAAAATAGGGCGAGACTTTTAAGGCCAGGGGAATCTTGATCTCGCTTTTGACGGCTTTGACGAGATCGACATAGATGCTTTCAATATCAGAGCAGCTTTTTCGAAAATCTTCGGAAATGACGTATACATTCAATTCTAGTGCATCGGCCCCGGCTTCCTCAATTTTTTTCGCATAATCGAGCCACCATTTTGAAGAATAGCAATTGATACTGGCAATCACCGGGATGGACGTTTCATTCTTGGCCTGATGGATCGTGTCGGTGTAGGCATCGGCTCCGTAGCGCATATTCAAATCTGCCTGAAGGTAGCTCATCACTTCCGGATGCATGTGCAGCTCTTGTTCCAGGTCTGCTTCCGCTTCGCGAATTTGTTCCTCAAAAAGCGATTTCATAACAACCGCCCCGGCTCCGGCGTCTTCACAGGCTTTGATCTGTTTGACCGTTTTTGTTAATCCACAACTTCCGACAATGATCGGATTTTTCAGCGATAAGCCCAAATAGCTTGTTGAAAGATTCATGAGATATTTTCTCCTTTAAAACTCCAGGAATTGAGTATAAGCAAAAATTTCCCCAGCCAGTTCCATCATGTCGGGGGAGCACACCCCGCTCATGAGAACTCCTATGAAATGAATAATTGTCAATCGGTCATGGATCATTGACAATGAATCTCATCATGCCGGGGAAATACCACATTCATGAGAACGCTCGCATTGCTGATGATTATCCAATAATACGGTCAGGTAGCGGCGCTGTCAACATATTTTTTACTCTGCTCTGCAGGGAGCATGTTGCTAACAGCTTCTTGAGCCTCTTCAACAGATATGCGCTGCATACAGGCATGGACGTCTGAAATTTTACATTTCCCTTTACCGGTATGTGTACAGGGGCGACAGGGCAGGGAGGCGCAGATGACTTGTGACTGCGGCGCATGATAGGGGTAGAATCCCAGTTCTTCGGAGGTCGGGCCGAACACAACGACAACTGGTGTTTGCATTGCGGTCGCTATATGAACTGTGCCGGTATCATTGCCGATAAACACTGCACATCGCGTTAACGCTGCCGCAGATTCTAACAGAGAAACGTGGCCGCATAAAACGATTGGGGCATTTGGAAGTTGTTTAGCAATTGTTTCTCCTATGTCCCGGTCATGAGGGCCGCCAAAAATTATGATCCGCGCCTGGTGCTGATGGGCAAGGAGTTTCCCTAGTGCCACAAACTTTTCAATGGGCCATTGTTTCAGGGGAAATGACGCAACCGGACCGAGTCCGATGGCAGGCTCTTCTTCGTCCAGGTGCTCCTGCTGAAAGATTGCTTGGACATGAGTATAATGGGCCTCGGTCGGAAATAATTCCAATCCGTGTGAATCACCGACGATATTGAATTGAGCAAGAGGGCGAAGATAGCGATCCGGGACTTGAATAATATCAGCGTAATAATTGAGGCCGGCTTTGACGAGGAGCGTTCGACGAAGGATCTGTTTTGAATACGTGACAGTTTTTCGAGGGCGAATAAGGAAACGAAACAAGTGACTGCGCAAGTTGTTGTGAAGATCGATGCAGAGATCGTAACGGTTTTTCCGAAGTGATGTGCCAAGCTGCCGCAGTCTTTGAGCGTGATACCGCCGGTCGTAAGCATGTACACGGTCGAGATGTGGACTTGTCTCGAGTAACTCAGTGAATGCCTGCTTGGTCAAAAAATCAACCCGGGCCTGTGGGAAGGCTCTCCGAACTGCTCGCACAACCGGAGTCGTTAAGACGATATCCCCGATCGAACTGAATCGGATAATCAGAATATGATGAATGTCAAAATTTTTCAAGGTATACCATGCGCTGTCGTCTCAAAAAACCTGACAGGTTGTTCTCATGTGAGAGACACCTGTCAGGTTTACACCAGATGATGTCGTTATAGATAAACACTGGCAATTGTGAACAAATCGTGTAAAACAGTCAAACAAAAAATCGTGAATCCTCAAGGGATGACATTTTCCTTGACTAAATTCTCAAGAATGACGATAGCGTGGCTTTCATGGGACTGCGATATAAAATCGTCAACAAATACATCTTAAAAGAGCTCATCTCACCGTTTTTTCTTGGTCTCCTGATTTTCACGTTTGTGCTACTGATGGAGCGTGTGCTCGATCTCATCGAGATGGTCATCAATAAAGGGGTCAGTCTGAAAACCGTCCTGGAATTGATCATCTACATTATGCCGTCATTTTTGGTGCTGACGATCCCAATGGCGGTGCTGGTGGCGACACTTACAGCATTCGGACGTTTGTCAACAGACAGTGAAGTGACGGCCATGAAAGCATCGGGCCTGAGTCTTTACTCGCTGTTTGTGCCGGTGTTGATGTTTTCCGTCGTAGCGACAGGAATGACGCTTTTTCTTTATGCCAAAGCGCTTCCCTGGGGGAACCATCAATTCCGCTTGGCACTTTATGATTTAGTGCGAACCAAAGCGGCGATCGGATTAAAAGACCACGTTTTTGACAGAACGTTTCCCAATCTGGTGATTTATATTGACGAAATCGGTGAGAATGATATCTTCCATGGCGTCATGATTTCCGATTCCCGCGACAAAGAAAACCCACAAATTATTTTTGCCAAAACCGGTCGACTGATTTCGGATGACCAGGCTTTACGAGTGGTGTTACACCTCGAAAACGGGTCTAGCCATCCAGCCCCCAAAATGACTCCGATACAGGCCCCTCAGAAATATCAAGTGGCACGCTTTCCCGTTTTAAATATCCTTCTGAGTTTTCAGAACGAGGACAATAACCAGGATATGACTCTTCCCCGAACGGATCGGGATATGACGATTTCGCAGCTTGCCGAACAATACCAGCTTTCAAAAAAGCACGACCGACAGGCTGCCGGCCTTCCTGTTTCGAACAGTCAGCAGCATGAACGTCCATCCCGGGGGGGCGGAGTCGTTGCTCTAGCGGGCCAGCTTGCCTGGGACAGTCTGTTTTTCCCTGGCCCTCAGTCAAGTCCGTTTTTGGTTGAACTCCATAAACGTTTTTCCATTCCCTTTGCCTGTATCGTGTTCGGACTGATTGCGACACCGCTCGGCATTCAGTCGCGCAGAGCCGGAAAATCCGGTGGGTTTGCGATCAGCGTGTTTTTGTTACTGATTTATTATATTTTTATTACGGCTGGTGAAAGTCTGGGAGATGATGGGAGACTACCGGTGATTGTGGCAGTGTGGACGCCGAATTTTCTGCTCGGGGTTGCAGGCCTCATCCTCCTTATCCGGACCGCACGACGATGAGCGTCTTGGATCGTTATCTTACACGAGAATTTTTCCGAATGCTATTTCTTGGTATTCTGGCTTTAATCCTGGTGTCCCTGGTTGTCGTGATCTTCGAACGGGTCGACGATATTGCCGAACATCAACCAGGGGTCTGGGTGGTGATCACCTTCTTTTTGAGCCGTATTCCCCAGGATATCGTCATGATTACCCCTATCTCGATGCTGTTGACGACACTGCTTGTGGTTGGCGCATTTGCTAAGAATAGTGAAATTATTGCGATGCTGGCCGGTGGGATCAGCGTCTATCGCATCATGGTTCCGATTTTATGTATCGGGCTGGTTGTGAGTTTGGGTATGCTGGGGTTGAATGAATTTGTGGTGCCGGTCACAAACCGTATTAACATGGAAACCCTGCGCCTGATTAAAGGCAAGCCGGATCGAAGGAAGATGGCGAAACTCCAAATCTGGTTTCGAGGAAAACGGGATTCGGCGATCTATGACGAGAATCGGATCTATCATATTAACGCCTTAATTCCCGAACGCAGCGATGATACCGGGAAAATCTATCCACCGGAAATTCAACAACTCACCGTTTTTGACATGAATGAACATTTCGTCCCTATCAGGCGGCTCGATGCTGCCAGGGCGGTGTATCATAAGCCTTCTGCTCAAACTGCCGAACACGAGCAGGTGGGCTTTGTGTCCGATCTGTTGAGGCGTGCCAACATTTTCGCAGAATCGGAAGAATTAGAATTTGTGCTGAAAGAAGTGGGAACCTGGACGCTGTACCAGGGCAGCCAACGTCAGTTAGATGATTCGGAAAATACGGAGATTACCACATTTCAGGAGTTGCATGACTATCAACTGCCCCATGCATTCGAAGAGTTCCGCCGCGATACGAAAGATCCGGAAGACATGAATTATCGAGAGTTGAATGTCTATATTAAAACCCTTACTGAATCTGGTTTTGATATGTCAAAGTATATTGTAGACCTGCGGGCCAAATTTTCCTATCCTTTCGTGAGTTTCGTGATGGTTCTGATCGGATTTCCGTTTGCCTTGAAATCGCCACGAAGCGGCGCGGCATTTGGGCTTGGGTTAAGCGTATTTATCGGTCTGAGCTATTGGATTATTCTTCAATTAGGCGTGTCGCTTGGTCACGCCCAAATTCTTCCACCGACTCTTGCGGCCTGGATTTCGCATATCATGTTCGCCTCCGCAGGGTTATATCTGCTCCTCAGCACGCGAACGTAGACCACACAGAGACTTCCTTCTTTTTTACCATGAATACACAGAATACACGGGACAAACCAAAAACTACTGTGTGAAAGGCTGTGTTTTTCCGTCCGTGTATTCTGTGTATTCTGTGGTGAAGAATCCACTCATCCCTCGATGTTTTTGAGGGCTTCGGCTTTGGCCGAGGTAATCAGTGGGTCGATTATATCATCGAGTTTGCCTTCGAGCACGGAATCGAGGGCATACAGCGTTAAGTTGATTCTGTGATCCGTTACCCGGCCCTGAGGGAAATTGTACGTCCGAATGCGTTCGCTCCGGTCTCCACTGCCAACCTGGCTTCTGCGGTCTTTGGCGATGGCTTGCTGCTGCTCTTCCTGGGCTTTGTCGAGTAGGCGGGCGCGGAGAATTTTCAGTGCTTTCGCTCGGTTTTTGTGTTGCGATTTCTCATCCTGACACGACACTACCAGACCGGTCGGGATGTGCGTGATGCGGACGGCAGAATCGGTTGTATTGACGCTTTGTCCTCCTGGTCCAGAAGAACGATATACATCGATGCGGAGCTCATTCTGATCAATGGCGATATCGACATCTTCAGCTTCCGGCAGCACAGCTACAGTAACGGCTGAGGTGTGAATACGCCCACTCGCTTCAGTGACTGGAACACGCTGAACGCGATGGACGCCGCTTTCGAATTTCAGACGGCTATACACCCCTTTTCCTTCAATCATGGCGATAATTTCTTTGAATCCTCCCGTGCCAATAGGGTTCTGGCTCATAATATCAACTTTCCAGCGCTGTTGTTCTGAATATTTGGAATACACTCTGAAAAGATCCCCTGCAAAAAGCGCGGCTTCTTCTCCTCCGGTTCCTGCTCGAATCTCGAGAACAATATTTTTTTCATCATTCGGATCTTTCGGAACCAGGAGTATACGTAATTCTTGCTCGATCGAATCCAACTTGGGTTCTAATTCTACCAATTCTCCTTTTGCAAGCTCAATCATCTCTCCATCCGTTTCTGTCCGGAGCAAGTCTTTTGTATCGACGATTTCTTGTGAAACGTCTTTATACTCGCGATATTTTCTGACAATTTCTCCTAATTCAGCGTGGGATTTGGCGTATTCACGAAATTTTTCCTGATTGGCAATGATCTCCGGCTCACTGAGTTTTTGTGTGAGGTCGTCAAATTTTTCTTCTAACGCGTCTAATTTTTCAAACATAGAGTCTCCATTCTGGTCTAAACTACAAGGTTCTCTGGCCCACATGTCTCATGGAAGAATGCGCTGTTAAGGACACTGACTGATTTTTCTCCGTTTTATTTGAGGGAGAGGATGAAATCAAGAAAAATTGTTTGACTTCTCTGTTTTTCTTTTGTACATAGGTCAAAAACATAGGATACCTTTCAGGATGGGAGTTGGTTGACTGGGGTGCTGTTGTTGCAATTCATCACCAATTACCAATTATCAATTGTCAATTTGATCGGAGTACACACGTCGTGAGCAAGTTGAGAACACTTTTCTCCAGATTTTTTACCACACAACAGCCGTCTCTCGCGTCACATCGCGCATCGAAACAGATGGAATTCCCTACAAAACTCCTGGGTCGGCATGATGTGTTTCAATATCTTAACTTCAACATTCCTGACTTACAACCTATCAAACTTTCGCTCGATTTCGATAAAAAGGATAAGGCCTTCGAACAATTTTTTCGATATCTGAAAATGCGAAACTTCCCTGCAACTATCTGCAACTGGTGGAAACGACAAAGCATTATTGATGCATTGAATACTCATTATGCTTCAGAGGCGTCTAAGATATTAGATGCTGCAAACGCGATTATGACGCATCAGTTGCTGCTCTTTTCCTCTCAAACCATTCAGACGGATACTCCTATTCTGTGGAATCGGGACTATGAGGCAGGGACGAGGTTTGAACCAGAACGTTGGAAGCCCGATAAGCAGTATGCCCGCTCTCAATTACTCGATCATACTCAAAGTGATATCTATTTTGTTTGGGAATTAAATCGTCATCGGCATTTTCTCGATCTTGGCAAGGCCTATTGGTATAGCGATGATGAACGATTCGCTGAAGAATTTGTGCAAGAAGTCGAGAGCTGGATCGAGCAGAATCCTTATCCGAATGGTATCAACTGGGTCGATCCATATGAAATTGCCATACGGGGACTGTTCTGGCTATTCAGCTATAATTTTTTCCTGCGTTCCGATTGGTTTGATGAGGATTTTTTCTGTCAATTCTATAAAATTCTTCTCTATCATGGCCATGTTACCTATAACGCTTTACAAAAAGCTTCCCGCTTCTCATCTCTTTCTGGCGGTTCTCTCGTCGCTCAGGCAGCATTTTTGTATCTTCTGGGCACACTTTTTCCAGAGTATCTTCATAGCAAACAATGGAGTGTCTTCGGCTGGGAGGTTTTACAGGGGAAATCTCCCTTGTTGAGTTTTGACGATTTAACGCAGCAGGAGATCGCGCCTCTGGTAAATAGTATCGAATTATATTGTGTTGTTCTCCTTATGCGACAACACAACCGCTATCATACCTCTCACGCTGTCAGTGAGTGTCTTACGACGATGCTGGAACAGCTTCTGCCTTTTCTCAAACCGGGAGGTCGGTTATGCCGAGTGGGAGAGGAGTATCCTCAGCAGTTTCTGACAGGCATGTATGGGGCGAAACGTGGAGATGTCCGATATGTATTTTCAATGGCCGCATTGGTACTGAAGAACCCAATGCTGGCTGCTGTCGGCAGACCATTCGATCCGATGCTGCTCTGGTTTTTTGGACATGAAGGGCGCGAAGATTTTGCCAATCTCCCGCGTGTGGAGCCAGAGCAGAAATCGTACCTTCTTCCCGATTCATCGTATGCTGTGATGCGGAATGGGTGGGATGAGAACAGCAGCCATTGTCTTGTGACGGCTTCCCGGAAGCAGAAGCTGTTGAGACATTCAGACCTTTTGAGTGTCGAATTGACCGTTCATGGACAGGAGTTTCTTATTGATTCCGGCCCCTATTCATTCCATCAGCAGGACAAGTGGAATCAATATTTCGGCTCGATACAAGCTCATAACAGTATTGCTGTCGATCGTGGAAGCCATATTGCATTTGAGGCTCATGATGTCGAATGTCATTTCGATCGATGGGTGTCAACTGAGAGTTTTGATTATCTGAGCGGCTATCATACGGGTTTCGAAGATTTGGACCAGCCGATTCGGCATCGACGGACGATTTTTTATTATAAGCCAGACTATTGGATTGTGTGCGACTTGTTAACAGGGGAGGGGCAGCATTTTTTCGATCAATATTTTCATTTTCCCCCTTTCCGCCTTCAGATCGATTTCACCAATAAGCGGGTGAATGTTCAGGTTGGAACTCAACGACATTTTACGCTGATGCCGTTTACGCCTCGTGAGATGGATGTTTCAATCTTTACCGGGGGCGAAACTCCTGATTCCGGTTGGATCGCTGATGGCTATAAAACTTGCGTTGAAGCGCCTTTGATTCAGTATGGCAAACAGGCCATGGCCCCAACGACGTTTCATACACTGCTCTGTGCCTATCCGGGCGAAACCCCGCTGAATTTTTCAGGGCGTCAGCTTCAGGCACTTGTGCATGATACGCCGCTTTTAGCCCATGAAGTCTCTGCTCTTGAAGTGTCCTGTGAAGAAGAAACTCATTATTTTATTGCCCTGCATGAGACGAAAACCGAAAATATCCGGGTCGAAGAGTTCACTTTTAATGGGATGCTCTGTTTTTTACGCTATAAAGGGAAAACCCTACGGGAAATAATCGTCTGCAATGCCACATTACTTATGATGGAGGAACAAACGCTTTTCCGGTCGAAAACACCTATCGACCATATGACCTTGGTGTTTGATGCGCACACACTTCGTGTGAAATGTCTGGGAAATTATACCTTTGAAATGGACTTTCCTGACATCACAGAGGTTGTGGTTAATGAGCGCAAAGCGTTCGTGCAGAATGAAGGAGACCGTATTGTTGTTTCGACCTCACGAGTCTGATCGCAGGTATGATTGACACAGGCGCAACTGCATCTCTCACCATGGGAGATAGAATTCTTCTTTTCTGAAAACCGCTTTTTCCTTGACTTGGCCTCGTGGGGTATGTTAACTAGAAGAAGGCTTCTTTGGTTGTTGCCGTGAATCCTCTATCTTTTGAGTCATTTAGGATGTTGAATGTGAGAATGGTACAATGTTGTTCCCATAAAACGCTGTGTATCGTCCCTCTGCTTATTCTTTGCTTGACAGAGGGGCTTGCCCCTCGAACGACGTGGGCAGGAGAACTGTATAAATATGTCAAAAATGGGGTAACGCATTATACAAACCGTCCCCCGGAATATGTGAATTCGGTGAAATTATCCTCTCCGACGGCAGCGATACGCACAGTGTCTTCAGGAACAACGACGGCGAAAACTCTTCAATCGAAATCGAGTGGGAAAATCCCTTACAGTCATCTCATTTATAAGATTGCCAAAAAATATGAAATGAGTCCGGAATTGGTAAAAGCGGTCATCAAAGTCGAATCCAATTATAACCACCGGGCAGTTTCGCCGAAAGGTGCGCAGGGCTTGATGCAGCTTATGCCGGAAACGGCGAAGCGATTTGGCGTCAAAGATGCTTTTGATGCAGAGCAAAACATTACGGGGGGCATTAAATATTTACGATTTTTATTGAATGAGTTTGGCGAGCATAATCTCGATCTGGTACTCGCTGGATATAATGCCGGTGAACAGGCTGTTCGCAAATATGGTAATAAAGTTCCTCCTTATCGAGAAACCCGAAAATATGTCAAAATGGTCAAAGCCTTGTATCTCGGACATTCAAAGTATGCAAACACGCGTATAAAATCGATTTATCGGTATGTCGACAAGAACGGCATTGTCGCCTTCACTAATATTCCACGCGTTAATTAGAGCGTTTTTCTTGCCACGAAGACACGAAGAAAGTATTTTTTTTAGTGATGATGAAGAATCTTTCACGTAAAGTCGCCAATCCGTTTGCGTCTTTGCGCGAGAAAAAATCAATTTATATTTACGTAAAGACCAATGACGCAACATCCTCTCCCTCCTCTCATTACGATTGTCGGAAAATCCGGTAGTGGGAAAACCACATTACTTGAAAAACTCATTTCGGAATTCAAGCACAGAGGCTATCGAGTCGGGACGATTAAACACCATTTGCACGATTTTGAGATTGATCGTGAGGGGAAAGATAGCTGGCGTCATGCGAGGGCTGGGGCCGATACTGTCGTGATTGCAACACCTGAGAAGCTGGCGATGATCAAGAAAACGGGCACTGATACACCTGTTGATGAGCTACGAGACCGCATGTTTTACGATGTGGATATTGTGCTTGCTGAAGGCTATAAGACTGCAGACAGGCAATGGAAAGTAGAAGTGTTTCGAGCCTCCGTTCACGATCGACCCTTGTTCCGGGACGTCCCGACCTTACTTGCGACAGTGACGGATACCGATGTAGATACAGGGGCGCCGTGTTTTGAGATGGATGATATTTTACCACTCGCGGATTATTTGGAACAGATTTGTTTGGAAACAAAGCTGAATTCGGAGTGAAGTTACTCGAATTCCCATCGATGTTTCGGACGATATACCCCAAGATCGTTGATCATGGAGGTGACCTCAAAAGAATAGGCTCGCGTATGATAGTCAAACGGCGTGCCATCCTCTAAATGAACGGCGATATCCAAAAAGTATTTCCCCGATGTCAAATCGAGATGGTCGACGCAAAACTTGACTTTGCCTTCCCCTTCGATTCGAGGAATATTAATTTTTTCGATATGCGTATTCGTGCCGTAACAATAAGTCTCATCATCGCGGAAAATCGCGATCCCGAATACTGGATTGTACACAGGGGTATAGGCTTTATACAGAATTTCAATGCTCATTTTATCCCCTGTTTTGAACAGAAAACAGGGATCTGGCGTTCCATTGAAGAATTCGACTGAATGAATCTCGACTTCTCGCGAGCCCCAGCGTCGTTTTCGGCTTGAAGCTTGTTCGTTCTCTTCTTCATGTTCTTCAAGGAGGTTTGTCCGTTGCTGCTCCGTCACATGTTCCAAATACATCTGGACGACGGATTGAACATCGCCATAGGCCTTTATTTGCCCATGTTCAAGCCATAACACTCGATCGCAATGTCTTTCGAGCGCTCCCAGATCGTGGGTGACAAGGACAATGGTTTTCCCATCAGCCTTTAATGAGTTGAGCCTGTTCTGGCATTTTCGCTGAAAACTGGCATCCCCAACAGCCAGAATTTCATCGATGAGTAAGATATCAGGATCGACTGCTGCAGCAATGGAAAACGCGAGTCGCATATACATGCCGGACGAATATGTCTTGACGGGGCTATCGATAAAGTCTTCGAGCTCTGAAAACCGAATAATATCGTCCATTCGCTGTTGAATGTCTTTGCGAGATAGGCCGAGAATAATCCCATTGATATAAATATTTTCACGTCCGGTAAATTCTGGATGAAATCCGGCTCCGAGTTCTATAAGGGCCGAAATGCGCCCATCAATCTTGATCTTCCCAGAGTTTGGGCGGTGAATACCGGCCATGAGTTTGAGTAATGTGCTTTTGCCGGACCCATTACCGCCGATAATCCCAAGTGTCGTTCCTTTTGGCACATCAAGGGTCACCTCGTACAATGCCTGAAAGTTTTTGACTTTTTGAGACATTCGTTGCCGCTTAAACCATTTTATGAACGCTGATTTCAGGGTTTCTTCTTGTTTAGAACGTCGTTTCAGATGAAAAATTTTGGACACATTTTCAACTTGTATGGCGTACACAGTTCGTTACACCTCCTCAGCAAACGTCCCTCGATATTTATCGAAGACCATAGATCCCATTGTATAGACAAGAAGCGCCATTACAGCGACCATTGAAAGTTGTGGAACACTTGGCAGCCGGTTATAATAAAAAATATCTTGATAGGCAAAAATAAGTGGCGCAATAGGATTCAGGTGGACTGTAAATTGAAATTTTTCCGGGATTTGTTTCAGCGGATAAATGATGGGAGTGGCGAAAAACCACAGCGTGAGAAAATTTCCTAAAAGATGCTGAATATCACGGTAATGAACACACAAGGCTGAAAACATGAATGCCAATCCGACTGTAAAAATAAGTTGAACGAACATTACGAGTGGAAGCGAAAGAAGTGACATTCCGATCGGGATGTCAAAAAAGAAGACGAACAACAAGAGAATTGGCAAACTCAAAAGAAAATTGATGGCATTCGACATCACAACGACCAGGGGAAGTACTTCGGCAGGGAAAAGGATTTTTTTGATGAGACTTCCGCCGGCCAAAATCGAACCTGAAGCTTCAAGCAGTGAAGATGAGAACCATATCCAGGGCAACAGCCCACTCATCAGGTGAACGACATAGTTCTCCATGTTGAAGCGTAGATATACAGAAAACACAAGGGTATAGACAGAGATGAGCAGTAATGGATTGAGGAATGACCATAAGAATCCCAACATGGATCCCCGGTATCTAGCTTTGAGCTCTCGCACGACCAGATTCCAAATCAAACTTCGGTACCGATATAATTCTTGTAACTGAAATGAGTACACTCGTAACCTCTACGACAAACGTATATTCCTTTCTTCTCTGTGTATAGTGCCCTACAAATTATTTATAGGGTTGACTGATTTTTACGTCATCCGATTAATATGATCGATAAATTTTTTCAAAAATCTACACTTTTTTAATTAAACGGAGAGGCTTGGTTTTTGTCAAGTATTTTCTTGTTCACGGTTGGCAACCTCTGCTCTCTTTGTGTTCGTCAATCAGGTTATTTTTACGACAAGTCCTCTACCTGCTGATTTAGGTCTCTTGCGAGTGAGTATTGAGGGCTCGATGGATTCGCTGATACTCTCGTTGAATCAATTGCACATCCTGCCAGACAAGTCGTTTTTTCTCTGGATATCGTAATAAGTAGGCAGGATGATAGGTCGGCATAAGCTTTACTCCGTTATAGTCATGAAATTGTCCCCTCATCACAGCAATTGAGTGCGTAGTTTTGAGGAGTGTTTGGGCGGCAATAGGCCCCAGCGCACAAATAATTTGAGGTTGAATATATTCGATTTGCTGACGCAAAAACGATTCACAACACGCGACTTCATCCGGCTCAGGATCGCGATTATGAGGGGGGCGGCACTTGATCATATTGGTGATATATACATCATCTCGCTGCAAACCGATGGCCTGAAGAATACGGGTCAACAGCTCTCCGGCCTTACCAACAAACGGCTCTCCCTGCTTATCCTCTCGATCCCCGGGTGCTTCACCGACAAACATTAAATCGGCATGAGGATTTCCGGCTCCGAATACAATATGAGTTCTCCCTGCATGTAACTTGCAACGCTTACAGTTCGTAAGCGATGCCTGTATTGATTCGAGGGATTGCGAGTGTAGGGCTTGATGTGTTGTGGATAGAAGTCTGTGTGGGACTCCTTCAAAACCAAATTGTTTATAAAGCTGAAGATAATCATGATACTGAGTGAGGATTGAAAAAAAACGCCATCCCGGATGGGATTGAGATTGCTCTGACACCGTATTCTCCTGATGAAATAAACCTGCCAGGTCTCGAAGACCTGGCAGGTTTGCGACAATGTTTTTCATGTCGGGTGAGCGTCCCGCTCATGAGAAATCCTTTCAAAAATATTGACAAAACTATTTTATTTCACCCAACAAGAATATGCAAGAAAATTATAGACATCCTGTAAAACGGACAATTTGCAGATAAATTTTTGATAAAATGTTGGCATCGAAGGGGATGAAAATCGATACGAAAAGACAGGCAAAAATTCTTGTGTCTATATTATTTTCTTGACACAAGAATAAATTTATTCTAAGTATTAAAGCTGTCATCAAGGATAGTATAAGATAATTTCCTGCATTGAAATTGAGAAGGGTTTCTGAAAAAAATCTCATGGCACGGGGAGACTTGTGTTGTTGATGATGGATGTAGAGAACGGGATGTTCTCTTTATTTGACTTCTTAAAGACCGGGACACAGGAGTAGAAATTATGGGTCAGGTAAAGATTGTAACTGATACCACGTGCGATCTGCCACAAGATATAATTAAGAAGTATGATATTAGACTGGTTCCAACAGTGATTACAATTGGAGATCATGTCTATCGCGATACTTTTGATTTACCAGTCGATCAATTTTACGAGTTGCTGAAGACTTCACCGTACCGCCCTGTGAGTGGCCCTCCTGGAAGAAAGGATTTTTCTGATGTCTATATGACATTAACTAAAGAAACCGATACCGTCATCTCAATTCATGTGTCAGAATCATGGAGCCCCACCTTAAAGCTTGCTGAAAATATGGCGAGATTTTCAATGAAGACCTCGAAAAAGCAGGGGCACGCCCTGGACATTACTGTGGTTGATTCACGGGCAACATGTATCGGGCTGGGAATTATTGTGATCGAGGCCGCGCAAATGGCTCAGGAAGGGAAATCCAGAGATGACATCCTCGCTCGTATTACTTTGATCATCGAAAATATGAAGAGTTTGTTTATGGTCGATGATATGAGTTATCTTGAAAAAAGCGGTCGCATCGGAAAAGCTGGGGCTATGATCGGGAATCTGCTCCGCGTCAAACCAATTTTTTCGATTGAGGGCGGAGAAACAAGTGTCAAGGGACGACCGATGGGATCTGGTACGGCGTTCGATAAAATGATTGAATTGATGGGAGAAGAAATCCCCTATGGAAGCGACATCAAATTAGGTATCGCTCATGCCATGTCGCCGGATAAACTTGATGCTGTCAAACCGAAAATCGAGGTACAGTATAATTGTGTCGATGTTTATGAAACCCTTGTTGGTACAAGTGTCGGCGCAACAATGGGGCCCGGTTCGTTCGGTATTGTCTATTACTCTGTGTAACATCCTCATGAACCGGGCACCTGACGTCTTGTCCTGCAATCGCGTGTCTGTTGTTTCTTCGCGTTTTTATTTATCCGAGATATTCAAACAGGGCTGTATCGAGGTTATATTCCTGAATCTGATCTTCGTAGATCATTTTAACCGGCCCTAATCCCATCCGGATCGCCTCTTTTAGTTTATCCCGATTTTTGGGAGTCGATAAGAAACTGACGCTTTGATCCAGCACATCGCTGACGCCGAAGACAATATCATCGAGCGTCGTGGTTTCGTCAATCGCATATCCTTTACCGGTCTGAATATTCGTGCCCAGGGATTTCAGGAATGGATAGTCGTTCGATTTTTGGAACACTGCCTGGAGAAAGGCCTCGCGAAATTTGCCTTTGCCCATTTTTCTCTGTAATGACTGATCGATACTCTGAACGATTTTTTCCACGATTTCCAAAAGTTCTCCCGGATCTTCAGATTCTTCGAGGGTCTCTTCCTTCGTTTCCAGTTCGAGTTTTTTCCCGGCGGCAATGTCTTTGTTGGCAGCTTGAAACACATTCATCACGTAACCAACTTCATTGGCCACCTCCAGGATTTTCGCCAATCCTTTCTTTCCGGAAAACGTAGTTCCATCGCCGCTGCTGAACAGGCTTTCTATGAGCTTTCCATCTTCGAGGAAGATAAAAGCTTCACCAGCCCCGTCATTCATCTCAATCTCGACATGTCCGGTGATCTGTTTCGTCTTTAATGTCACCAGGAGGTTTTTGATTTGCGTGAACTCTGAAAGCAGATCCTTATAGACGACTTTACTGTGGATGGCGCGCAACATCATATTGACCACATTGGAGGGGAGCTCCTGAATATTCAGCAAGCCGCCGCCTTCTTTTGTTTTCGCAATGACGTTGCTCATGGCTTCAACACCTTCAACCCGCGGACGTCCATCTGTGTAGTTTTCGACACTCTCAACAGGGATCCCGTTTTCGTAAATCACAAGTCCATCATAATTGTCAGAAGATATTTTCACATAGCCGGTGAATTGTTCGCCTTCTAACTCTTGTAAGACGCCATCAATGTTTACAAACGCCGTTTTTAAATCACCAATGACTGTCTTTCCTTGCGGATATAGCATATTGTCCCCTCCTCTTCGTTATGATGATGCGCATAAATATGTTAACGGTGGGGTTGCCTGTGCAACGTCCTCACTCAACGGCTTTCTTTATCCAAAGAGATCCTCAGCCAATTGATCGTAATCCATTGACTCTGCCTCTGCCGCTGTTTCAGCACCGCTTCTCACACCGATGATATTATTCGTCTGGAGTTTCACCAGGATTTGCAATGTTTTTAAATCCCCGAGTTTGCTGTGATCGATGACGTCTATGACTGTTGAATACTGGTTGACATAGTTGAGAACCTGTAATTCTTCCGGATTTAAGTCTCCTTCAGTCAACGAAAGAGCTTCCAGAGCCGAGTCTGTTGCCGGAAAATCATTGAGCAGACGATAATACTCATCGAGCCGCCTCATGCCTTCCATGAGCAAGCTTTCCGCAGTTTTTCGGATGTTTGGAGTTTCAGCTGTTGCTCCGGAATCAAATTTAAATTGTCCGTTTTTCCAGGACAGCAAGCGGTAGACAGCTTCCTCCCCTTTTTTTCGATCGACATCAGCATAGGTGACAATACTGTCTTTGAAATAGATTTCACCGCGCCGGTTTCCATTCACGACAATCAGTCGTCCGTTTTTTCGCGTTAAAGCGATGGTTTGGACCACTTCACCGATACTCATCTTTTCCAAATCACCGGCAAACGCAGCTTCTGTCTCTGGCATGGGAGAGGAAGATTGATTGGGGCGGACCCGTTTCGATCGCATCATAAGCGTTTTGATCCTGGCAACCACTTCGACAACATGAAACGGTTTACTGATGTAATCGTCTGCTCCTAAATTAAGACCACGAACTCTGTCGGAGACATCTTTCTTTGCCGTGAGAAAGATAAATGGAATCGCTGCAGTTTTCGGATTGGAACGAAGTTGCTGGCAGAAGTCATAGCCATTCATGTCCGGCATCATCACATCAGAAATAATGAGATCCGGATCCTCGTGTTCAACCTTTTTCAAGCCTTGCTCACCATTACTGGCAATAGATATTTCATATCCTTCATCCTCGAGAGCTACAGTCAGTAACTCGATCATGCCAGGTTCATCTTCAACAATCAGAATTCGATACGCCATTGATAATACCTCAATACTCCGGGAAATATTTCCTCTACATCACGAGCGTTACACGCCAATAAGGTTGTTATATCTCGTCTGTTTATCATGGAGACTGGGAAGATCAGACTCTTCACTGCGAAAGTATATGTCTATGATAATACATGAGCTGAAACTATGAAATACACGAAAAAATGCCAAGCTCATAGACCATGTTATCATCCCTCAGGGCCTTTCAAGAGTTTCGTCTTTCTGGTCGTAAATAATTACTTTAATAGCATAAAAAAGCCTTCTGGCCTCGTCAAGAAAAAACTACAGATGTTAATAGAACTCGCTCCGGTGAGAGACATTTATCAGTCACATAAAGACGTTTTTCCTTCGCTTGGTTCTAACAATTCATGCCGGAGAGTCGTTCTCTCTTGTCAAGAGATTGTTGCTTTACGGAATTGGAATGTACGCTTTTTCCTCATCGTCTCCGAATCAAAGCTCTCGAATGAAATCTCCGTGGGCATATCCGAGGGTTCCATCTTTGAGGAGGACCTGATACCATCCATCTGAATGATCCAGGAGAAGAATTTGCTCTCCTTTGTCGATTTTAGCGGCAATTCGGTAGTTTGTGCCTTTTCCGCTACGAATGTTCAGGCGGGTTCGTGCTGTTTCAACAATCCCCAGACCGACGACGGCAGGAACCCCAAGGAGTGCTGCGGCATTTTCTCGGTCATCGGTTTCTAAAAATATCACGGCGAGTTGATAGGCTAGACCGCCGCATCCCGGGAAATCTTGGGCGACTTTTGCAAATTCGAGATACGAAGCCGTTATGGTGTCATGATGAAAGAATGAATCGCTCTGTTCTTCAATAAGCCGGAGCAAGTGGTCCAAACCTTTTGACCGATATGGGCTTTGTGGATAGTCTGTAAAATATTCTGTATATAATTGTAATGCCTGTTCCATCGTAAACGCATGTGTGGCTTGTTTGGCTTGAATATGAAGATGGACTAACTGGAAGGCCGCATCATCCACAAGGTTGCTCGATGGATACTGCTCGATCAGCGTTTTAAATTCCTTCCCTCGATACTGATATTGGTCGATCGCCTCGACATAAGAGAATGTATCTTTCTGATCTCCCATATAGTCAAGCCATTGCGTGTATAATTGTTGCTTGAGCTCTGAAAGGCCTTCTTTACGCTGTTCGAATGCTTTTTGACCTGGAGAGCGGAGGCTGAGTGTATACTTACAATAACCGGAATAATAAAGGGCGTGAGGCACAAGCTCGGATTCATTATGGTATTTGATGAGATCATCATAGAGTTGGATCGCTTCTAACAAGTTCTCATTCTTGCGGTGCTGCTCGGCCTGGCTAAACATGTCATTGGGGGGCATTTTTTTCTTAAAGAGATTACATGCCGTGATTGCGCCGAGTAACAGCCCACCTATGAGGAAAATCGTCAGAGAATGTCGAAAATATTTCATGAGAAATGCAGCGTCAGAAATTGTGAAAGTCTGTAGCACAAGCGTCTCATTTGTGCTACAGTTGCGTGTAGACTCTCCATCCCTCCACAATTCATCACTTTCGAGAACATGATGTTTTTTGATGATACTGATACCAACTCTTGAACTCATGACACCATTGTGTTCTAAGGTGTTAGATCGTTTCAGACTGTCAGGCAGTTTGCCACAGATCGTCTGCCAATCAAGAATTGGTATGACTTTTAGAAAGAACAGGTCGTTACGAGGGGGCAAAGGAATGCCGGTAATACAGGATGGCAACAAAGTTATTCACCATATGCGCAAGTATTGGACTCCATAAATTACCGATCCAGAGGTAAAGTCCCCCGAATAAAAGGCCTATAAGCGCTGTATACACGCCATAGATGATCGCTGGCTTGCTCCAAATATGGACAAGGCCGAACACAAGACTCGCCAGCCAGATTCCGATTTGGGCTTGCAACACCCCCCTGAAGAAAAACTCTTCGGCAAAACCCGAAATTATGGCGATACAGAGGGCGCCAGTAATACCGAAATGTTTGAAGATCGGAAAGATGTCTTGTTCGATGAGTTGGTGTATTATTCGTAACGCTGTCACATATCGAGAGCCATATTCAATAATGACGTAATTAAACACCAGAACGAAGACCCCGACCACGATTCCAATCAAACAGGCTGAGAGAGTTGGTTGTAACGCTTGTTGTAACGGAATTGTTCGCCAATATGCCCAGAGCAGAGCAACCCCGAATATTATCCCTTCAAGCAAGAAAGCCCGTACAATAAGCTGCGAAATCCATCTTTTCATAATAATGTCTGTTTCACCTGAAAGGGGCTCAACACCTTTCAGGCATTATTAAGGCTAAGGGAGAAGCATGCAATCATGTTGCGTTATTCATACTTTAAAATATTTGTCACGTCAAGTTTTTTGAGTACCGGAAGATGATGAATCACCTCTTCTTTTTTTGCCTGCGACTTTGGCGGCATATCTGACATCGCCATATCCAGCATTATTCATCAGCATGGACACAACTCTGACAGGGGGGACCCCTGTCAGAAGCCATGCCGGTATCAATGCAAGTGAACAGTGCTGTCGTCGATGGTATGCATGCACGGGAGAATTGTGATAGGAGCTTCTAAAATACTCAAGCCGTCGAACAAACGTCTCTTTAGCAAAAAACACGCCTAAAATGAAGTCAAGGAATAAAAAAAACCGTTGAGAACAGGGCAATGAGCAGAAAATCATCTCTTTTTCACTTGACGCTTTTGACCGCTCATGTATGGTGTGGTGAATGAGCACCATCGGAACAATGTTCGTGAATAAGACGGCAGGCGGAGGGAGACTGCCGTTTTTCTATGGAGGGAAACATGATCGGGATTATTGACTATGGCGCAGGTAATCTGCTGTCAGTCAAAAAAGCATTTGATTATCTCAACGGTGAAAACGTGATTATTCAGTCGTCCGAAGCCTTTGTCGATATTGAAAAACTCGTGCTGCCTGGGGTTGGCGCGTTCAGCGCGTCGATGAATTCAATGAAATTACGACGTCTGCATGAGTTGACAACAGAATGGATTCTGGCGGATAAACCGTTTTTGGGCATTTGTGTGGGCTTACAGATGTTGTTTGAAGAAAGTGATGAATTTGGTACGTCAAAGGGACTTGGTGTGCTCCTCGGGCGTGTTCCGCGGTTCAAAGACGGAAAAGTACCCCAAATTGGATGGAACCAGGTGAAACAGTGTCAGGATGTTCCTTTATGGAATGGAATTCCAGACAAGTCCTTCTTTTACTTTGTCCATAGCTATTATGTCGACACGCCGCAACAGGAAACGATTATTGGCGAGACTGACTATCATATCACCTATACGTCAGCCGTGAAAAAAGGCAACTGTTATGCCGTGCAGTTTCATCCTGAAAAAAGCGGTGCAGTTGGTATTCAAGTGCTACAAAATTGGATGACGTTGTGTTAATTGCAACATGCTTCTCCTCGCCCCCATCTTTTAGGTGCTCAAAAAAGAGCAGAGCGAGAAAGGAATCGAGATAACAATTATGTTAGCAAAACGTATTATACCATGTTTGGATGTCGATGATGGACGTGTGGTTAAAGGCATCAAATTTAAAGAGATCCGTGATGCTGGCGATCCGGTCGAGCTGGCGCGTTTTTATAACGAACAAGGGGCCGATGAACTGGTCTTCCTTGATATCGGCGCATCCTATAAAAGCCGAGAAATTCTGATTGACGTCGTACGGCAGGTGTCGAACGAAGTCTTTATCCCGTTAACGGTTGGTGGAGGCATTCGCAGCACCGAAGATATGCGCAATATTCTGCTTGCCGGCGCCGACAAAGTTGCCATGTGCACATCGGCGATTAAAAATCCGACACTCCTGTCGGAAGGCGCAGAAATATTTGGCTCGCAATGTATTGTGCTTTCGATCGACGCCAAAAAGACCGGAAATACCTGGCATGCCTATACTCACGGCGGGTGGAACGATTCCGGGCTTGATGCCATCGAATGGGCGAAAACCGGTGAAAAACTCGGAGCCGGAGAAATTTTGTTGAATTCGATCGATATGGATGGAACCCAAAAGGGTTATGACTTGGAATTAAATTCGCTGGTTGCTGAGCAAGCAAAAATTCCGGTGATTGCGTCCGGTGGAGCCGGAAATATTCAGCACATGGTCGACGCGATTACGAGAGGAAAAGCTGATGCAGTGCTCTTAGCATCGCTTGTGCATTTCGGCGACTATACGATTCCGGAAATTAAAGCCTATATGCGAGAAAAAGGAGTGATTGTTCGATGGTAGTGGCTTCGATCGATATTATGCAGGGTAAAGTTGTCCAGCTGAAGCAGGGACAGGAAAAAGTACTGGAACGGAACGATGCTGTTGCCCTGGCTAAAGAATTTGACAGATTTGGCGAAATTGCGGTGATCGACCTCGATGCGGCAATGGGGAAAGGCGAGAATGTTCGGCTCGTTCAAGAATTATTGAAATACGGCGAATGCCGGGTCGGCGGCGGTATCCGAACCGTTGAGAGAGCGAAAGAACTTGTCTCCCTGGGAGCAAAAAAGGTGATTATTGGTTCACAGGCGTTTGAAAATAACGGTATCAATCATAGCTTCCTGCAAGACCTCGTCAGTGTTGTCGATCAATCCCGGATCATGATTGCCGTCGACTCCTTGAATCGAAGAATTGTGACACGCGGCTGGAAACACCAGACCGATATATCGTTGCAGGAAGCTGTCGAAGAGTTGGAACTGTATGCTTCGGAATTTCTGTTTACGTGTGTGGAACGGGAAGGGACGATGAAAGGCGCTGATTTCGACCAGATTCGTGAATTGAAAGAGGCGACTAACCGCCAGGTGACTGTTGCCGGCGGCATTGCGACGCTTGATGAAGTGGCTGAAACAGCAAAATTAGGTACAGATGTGCAACTAGGAATGGCCTTGTATACAGGGAAAATTGATCTCGTGGACGCCTTTGTCGAATGTCTGGACTGGGAAAAAGCCGAACTGATGCCGACGATCACTCAGGATGAGAACGGGCAGGTGCTCATGATGGCATACAGTACAAGGGAAACGTTAAAAAAAGCCTTTGAGACCGGAAAAATGACTTATTGTTCGCGATCGCACCAGCAACTCTGCACCAAAGGTGAAGCCTCCGACCACGTACAAAAGCTGATCAGAATGCGGGCTGATTGCGATCGGGATGCTATTCTGGTGACTGTGAAACAGAGCGGCCCTGCCTGTCACAACGAAACCTATTCATGTTTCGGAGATAGGAAGTTCTCGCTGCAAGAGTTGTACGCTGTGCTCGACGAGCGGGTACGTGCTAATGCACCGGGGGCGTATATGACCTCGTTAACCGACGAATCATTAAGGGAAACAATCAGCAAAGAGGCGCAGGAACTCATTGAAGCTCGCACAAAAGATGAGATTATCCGGGAAGCGGCAGATGTGCTGTACTTCACGACGGCTTTGCTGGCACAAGAGGGAGGACATATTGAGGATGTGTTTGCTGAACTTGCCCGGCGTCGACAAAAGTAGAATGGGGAGGCCGGTGCCGTGTTGCCACGCAGGCATAAAGGCTCAGAGGATTTTTTGAGGTTGTTTTTCGTGTCCTTGTGCCTTTGTGGCAGAAGATACTGACAAGCGTCAAGCCTTTTCGCAATGGATTATCCTGTTCCAGCTCGAAATATTTTAGTCATTCAGCTTCGTCAGGTCGGCGATGTCTTATTAACAACCCCGGCAGTGAAAGTGTTGCGCGATCATTACCCGCACTGTCGGATTTCGTATCTGACAGAAACCGGCCCAGCCATGCTGCTGGAAGGAAATCCACATATCGATCGAGTTTTCCTCCGAAATCGGCACAATAGTCTGTGGCAGGATGTCGACTTAATAAGAAGGTTGCGCGCTGAAAAATTTGATCTGGTGATCGATTTCTTCTGCAACCCTCGAAGCGCCTGGATGTCATTTTTGACGGGAGCTCCGCATCGAATTGCTGCCTACCATGCCGGACGATCGTGGTGGTATTCCTACACGCCAAGCATCGACACTGAACATGGCTACGCCGCTGCCCATAATCTGGCATTGCTGCGAGAAATTGGGGTGGGGGGGGGACTGGTGCCCCCGGTGATTCGTATTCCCGACAAGGCTCGCCAGTATATTGACGATTTTTTGAGCCGGAATATGGTGCAATGCGCAACTCAGACACCAATGGTGACGATCGATATGACCAGCCGCCGTCAAGCCAAGCGATGGATTCCAGAACGCTACGTGCAACTGGCGGATCTGTTGGTCAAGAAATGGAAAGCCCGCACGATATTCATTTGGGGACCTGGCGAGAGGGAGATGGTCGAGAACGTTTTGAAACAGGGACAGCAGCAGCATCTCCTGGCCTGCGATACCAATTTAATGCAGCTCGCAGCCCTGATCGCGAGGAGTGATCTGCATATTGGAAATTGTTCTGCGCCGCGGCATCTTGCGGTGGCAGTTGATACGCCTTCTCTGACGGTCATGGGGCCGACTTCACCTGAAAGCTGGACTTATCCCGATCCGAAGCATCGGGTGGCCCGAGGAGCTGTGAATTGCCTGGAGTGCCAGAAAAGGGAATGTGATACCCATATCTGCATGAAAGCCTTGACCGTTGAACAGCTTGCTGAAACGGCGGGAAATATGCTGAGGAATGCTGTAAGTGTGTAGGGTGGGCCTGCTTTCTGGCCCACCATTGCCTCCTATTAATGTAGTATGTTGGCAATTGCAATTATCCAAATTCATGAGGAGACAAAGAGATGAAAATTCTTGTGACCGGAGCCGCGGGGTTTATCGGCTCTCATCTGGCACAGAAATTAAAAGCTCTCGGACACGATGTCATTGGCATCGATTGTTTTACCGAGTACTATGATAGAGCCCTAAAAGAGTGGAATGCCGCTCAGGTTAAGCATGACGGGATTGAGATATTGACATTGGATCTCGCCGAAGATCCGCTTGAAGACGTTTTGGAAGGCTGTGACGTGATGTATCATTTTGCTGCCCAGCCCGGTAATTCAACGAAAACGCCGTTTGAGGTGTATTTGCGCAACAATATTCTGGCGACTCGGCGTCTGGCGGAAGCTGCTATGCGGGTGGCAGACCTGAGCTGTTTTGTGAATGTTGCAACATCCTCGGTGTATGGAAAGCAGGCAACAGAGCCGGAGAGTGTTGCGCCGCAGCCGATTTCCTATTATGGTGTGACCAAACTTGCGGCAGAACAGCTTGTACTGGCGTTTCAGAGAGATAAAGGCTTCCCGGCCTGTTCGGTGCGGATATTCTCGGTTTACGGCCCTCGTGAACGACCGGATAAACTGTACCCGAAATTGATTCACAGTATTCTGGCCGGTCAGGAATTCCCCCTGTTCGAAGGGAGTCTTGAACACTCTCGGAGTTTTACCTATATTGATGATGCATTGCAAGGGTTTTTGGCGATTCTCGAGCATCGTGACGCTTGTCTGGGAGAAATTTTCAATATCGGCAGCGATATTGAAATCACGACTGGTCGGGGCATCGAGATTGTCGAAAACATCCTCGGAGAAAAAACGAAATTTGCCATGAAACCAAAACGTCCGGGCGACCAGCTTCGCACCCGTGCAAATATCGATAAAGCACGGCGTATCCTGGGCTATGAACCCCGAACCGCCCCGGAAGAAGGCTTGCAAGCAGAAGTCGAATGGTATGCAAACCAGGTGTTTGAAAAAATCGTATAATGTTCTTAATCGACAATCGCTAGAGGGGAATTATGCCCAAACGGATTTTAATTGTTGATGATGAAAAAGTCTTTTCCAGTTATTTAGATCAGATCTTGAGCCGCAGAGGCTACCAGTCTGATGTGGCGAATAATGGAGAAGAAGCCATCGCATTGTGTGAGCAATCGGACTTCGATCTCGTGTTGTCTGACATTAAAATGCCAAAAATGGATGGTCTCGAGCTGCTGAAGGCGATTCGTGAGAAATGCCAACAGCCTGGTCATGAGAAGCTGGCGGGAATGGCCTTCATCATTATGACTGCGCACGGAACCGTTGAAACCGCTGTCGAAGCGATGAAACTCGGGGCCAACGATTATATCACGAAGCCTTTTAACGCCCAGGAAGTGCAACTGGTGATCGAAAAGGTTTTCGATCAGCAACGTCTTCAAGAAGAAAACCGTTACCTTCGCACAGAAGTACTGGGCAAATACAATGTCGAAAATATCATCAGTCAGAGTCCGAAAATGATCAGAGTGTTCGAGTTGATCGAGCACGTCGCTATGACCGATTCAACTGTGCTTGTTCAGGGAGAAACCGGAACCGGCAAAGAATTGGTGGCGCGTTCGATCCACTATGGTAGTCCGCGCAAGCATAACCGCTTCGTGGCCATCAATTGCGGAGCCCTAACGGATAATTTACTGGAAAGTGAGCTGTTCGGCCATGAGAAAGGCTCCTTTACCGGAGCGATTCGCCAGAAAATCGGCAAATTCGAACAAGCTGACCAGGGCACGCTGTTTCTCGATGAAGTCGGCAATGTCTCACCCGCGATGCAAATGAAGTTGTTACGAGTGTTGCAAGAGCAGCGTTTTGAACGGGTAGGCGGCACGCACACGATTGAAACCGATGTGCGGATTATTTCAGCGACCAACGAAAATCTTGAAAAGGCTGTTGAAGAAGGTCGCTTCCGAGAAGATTTGTATTATCGGATCAATGTCATTCCGATTCAACTCCCGCCCCTTCGACAGCGTCGTGAAGATATTCCTTTATTAGCAAAGCACTTTGTCGAAAAATTAAGCCACGGTCGGGTCAAAGATATTTCCGACGACGCATTGCAAACATTGGCAGGGTATGCCTGGCCGGGCAACATCAGGGAACTTATTAATATCATCGAACGCTCCATCATTCTCGAACGCGGCTCTACGTTACTCCAGGTCGATCTGCCGAATCGTCCTCATCGAAAAGCCGAGCATGGCGCATTGCTCGATTTTAATGAGGATTTGCCATTGGAGGATGTGCGCGAGCAGGCCGTTGATATTGTGGAAAAAGAATATATGAGGCGTATTCTGGCGAAATATCAGGGCAGCATCAAGCGTGCCGCCGAGCATGCGGGGCTGACAACTCGCAGCATTCACGGTAAAATGAAAAAATTCGAATTGCACAAAGAGGATTTTAAACGATAAACACATTTTTTTACCACAGAATACACGGAATGCATAGAAGAAAAGCGGCATGTGTTTTGAGAGCGCTCGATTGGAGGCGAATGTGTGCTGATTGAGGGGAAATGTAGAGAGTTTTTTCTGTGTGTTCTGTGTCTTCTGTGGTGACATGTGTTGTAATCTGATGATGAAGAAATATTGCATACTGATACATCTCCTTGTCTTGTGTCTCTTTGCCGTTTCGGGGAGTTATGCTCAATCCCCCGGTGAAAAACAACCATCGAAACTTCAGCTCGCTGTCGAACCCGAAGACATTATTCTGACAAAAGATATTTTTGTCGGTTCCGCTGATCGAACGATTCACCTCATCCTGCGGGAAACAAGCGGCGTCAAGCCGGCAAAACTCGAACTCGCAGCCCGTCCGTTCACTGAAATTAACAGCGGAAATATGGTTGATGCCGGCATCGTGCAGGTCGAGCTCTCTGAACAGCAGGCAATGCTTGAACCTGGAGGATTGGCGCGTATAGAGGCCACGATCGGCGGATTTCAAGAAGCCGGAAGCTATTTAGGGGGAATGACGATTCATGATACCGTGAGCGGAGAGCGCAAAGAGGTCAGTGTGCGGGTCAGTGTGAAAGACGCCTGGCCTGTTCCGGTAGCGGTGCTGCTGGTGTCTGTGCTCATCGCATCAGGGGTGAATCATTGGACGCAAAAAGGCCGCCGGAAAAACCGTCTTGATCAGAAAATTGCTGAACTTCGTAAAACAATTGAAGCCGCTGACCGAGACTTTGCAACGTTTTTAATCGAGGCGGAACGGTTTCTGGAAAAAGCGTTGGCGTATAACCAGGACTATCAGTTTGAACAAACAGAAGCCGCTCTCACCCATGTCGAACAGAACCTATTGCTTTACGAACAGCGCAAACATGACAGCGAAGTGTTGCGGCAGCGTGTGCAAACACTCCTGAGCGATATACGAGGTTTGGGCGAGGCTGACCCGCAGAGTATGAAATTGAGTGGTGAACTCATCCAGGTACTCCCGAAAATTCAAACGGACTTCGAAGAAACGGCTGCTCTTGTGAAACAATTTGACATGTTTTTCGAGGCCTACCGTATGGCTCGGCGCGATGTGTTGGCGGCTCGGGAAAAATTAGCAGGAAATCTGGAGTATGTCAAAAAGGCTGATCGCAGCAAGATTGACATGATGCTGGTTGATATCGAACGTCTCTTGCAAACAGCGGAGAGTATGAGCGCCATCGACGATGCCAATGCGCTGTTGCGAAAAGTGGCGTTTGAGCTTTCTCCTGAAAAAATTAATGAAAACATGTTCCGCTCTCAGCGTTTCCAAACCCAGCTCGATGGCTATCATGACAGAGTGAAACAGGTGACCGGGTCCCAAGTGAAGCGGATTGTGGGGGGCTGGTATGAGAAAGCGCTACACGCGCTGGAAGACAATCGCTATGAAGATGTGGAAGAAGCGCTGCAGAAACTCAGCAGTACGCTGAAAATCGTCGAGAAGATTAAACAGGCCGAACGCAGAATTAAAGGACGTGATACAAAAGCGACCGATTTACGTAGGATTTTGCGAGAATGTAAACAATTTTTAGAAGGTGAATCATGGGATGGTATCGAACGGGCTGAGTATGATGTGGCGCAAGTGCTGGAAATGCTAGATGGTGTCCGGACAGGCTATGACCCGTTTCCATCTGTTGAATCCCATACATTTCATCCTGAAGCGGAAAGCGTTGAAAAGAACAGTGGAGACATACAATCACAGGCTTCAGCCGAAGAGGGAACACAGCTCCGTCCGTTGACGCCTGACGATTTGCAGCGTCATTTCGAACGAATTCTGGAAGATGCCGCAGGCTATCCGAAATTGCGCGAAAAAATGCTGACATGGCGCAGCTATTGCCACAAACTCCTGGAGTTCGAAGAATTAAACGAGATGTTCGAATACCTGGAGGTCATTCAGGAAGAACTGGTTTTGTATGCCAGAGTTCGGACCATTCGGACCGAGGCTGAAGAACAGGGGCGGCAGGCTGTGCTGCGTCTGGCTGAACAGGCCGAACAGCTTCTTTTACTTGAGACCAGCGAAGATCGCGGAGCCTTTCATCGCGCGGAAGTCCTGGCCGATGCTGCGAAAGCTCTGCTCGATGAGGAGACGGAGACCAGTGACTTTGAACAGGTGATTTCGAATATTCGTTCTCCCCGATTGGCAACCAATCTTGTGACCTATGGCACCCTGGCCTCCTATTTTGTGATCTCCACTGCCCTCGGCTTTCAGATTTTATATGCCCCAAATCACGCCTTCGGAGCCAGTGTGTTCGAAGATTATTTTGCCCTCGTGCTCTGGGCGTTCGGGCTGCAAGGCGCGAAAATGACTGTCATGAACGTCTATGAGGCATATTTTAAAAAAGAAGGATGAATGTCTGTCACCTCCGAATCTGGGTTGCTTACTGTCAGGTGTATCCAATCTCGCTTCCCTCAGAAATGTGTCTGGATCGTAGAAAAACACCCTTCCCTTTTTAAGCACTTATATCACTACCGCCGTTACATCTGGAACAATGCCTGGAATGATCTCCGCTATCGCTATGCCGGAACCAGCAGAGGAATTTTCTGAAACGTGGTTCATCCGCTCACCGAAATTCTGATTTACACTGTGATTTTTTCCCTGGTCTTCCCGGAACGCCCCCGTGGAGTCTCGTATCGGCTCTATCTCAAAACTGGTATCTTGACAGAGAGATGTTTTTCGGAGCTGATTCAACGAGGGAGCAATTCTTTACTCGAACACTCACGCTATTTAAGTTGATGGTTATGCTTGTTCAGACCGATTCGAATCAGACAGGCTCTCCCAGAAAAAGGTTCAGCTTTGGCGCTGTGAGCAAGTGGGGGGGCCTTGAAGATCACGTCTCGTCCCGTGGGAAATGGATAAAAAAAATATATGAGGGGATATGTGACCTTCCTGGCGATTGTGGCATTCTATTGGTCTCGGCCATAATACTCGCTAGTATAACCACTCAGCCTACAAAATAGACGAAGCATACGAAAGAGAAAAGGACAAGAAGTAAACGAAAGTTAAGAAAAGAGAGTAGGCATTTTTATAGGTGTCTTTTCCATGTTTTTTATGAACTATATGCTTTTAGTCTGATATATGATGATTCTTGTATATTTCTACCAGATCGAATAGGTTT
>PDWJ01001348.1_pt1 | contig 30682 bp, 32 predicted proteins | sample 1430881 | NCBI WGS metagenome assembly PDWJ01 (sample SAMN01162460, study PRJNA174530) | Oral metagenome, whole genome shotgun sequencing project. | biome: Marine environment; feature: Marine mammal; material: Swab sample of the gingival sulcus; isolation source: swab sample of gingival sulcus...
CAAGTCCTTTAGTGCTTCCTCGATATCTGCCGCTGTTTGTGGCTGATATTCTTCGATTAGCATTTTCGCTAATTTGCTGCGGTTTGTTTCGGGTCTTTTCTGCCCATTTAAAAAATCCTCCTGAATTTATTTTATCTCATTCAGAAGGATTCTTATACACAAATCTTTTCACAGTCTCAAAAAGTTGTACTTTATGCGTAGCAGATTTCTGCTACGCTTTTTCCATAGCTCACTTGCCCCACTCTCTTTTAATATTTTCACTTTCTTTTTCTAAAAATGCTTGTTCTAAATTTATATCGAGTGAATTACATAAACCTAACAAAACAATTAAAACATCGATAATTTCACTACTTGCTTTACCATAATTACTTGCCTTAGCATTATCTATTTTTAAACTCGAATAGTCTTTTCTAATCGCCTTTGCTAATTCGCCGACTTCTTCTGTTAGCATTAACATTTCAAGTTCAGGTGGATTTCCCTTTAAATTTCTAAGTTCAAGCATTGTTTTTACATACGTTTGTAAGTCATTTAAAATGTGTGATTTATTTTTAAATTCATTAAATACAATTTCCTGTCTATTTTCTTTCATTAGATTACCACCTTTTCATATTATATGCATGTTTTTCCTCATAAATCTTAGAAAATTCCTCAGCAGATACATCAAAACAAGTCATCAGATCAGACATATACATCATCACATCAACCTCCTTACTCCAATGTATAGGTATAATATTATCTACGCGATCTAATGTAAATATTAAAAACGGATCTTCTGTTTTTAATTATCGTTATTTTTTTGATATGTGATTATAACAATATTTTATATCGCTTTTTGTGTTTTTATCGTCAATTCAACAAACAAAAAAGAAAGTTTTTCTACCTTTTCAAGTTATATCCGTTCTTTCTCAAAGTATATGTAGCAACCCATTGCAAATCACTATTAGATTCGTGCTAACCACGCTCTTGCATACTTTCGCCGCAGATAGAAAGTGAACGTCATACGCCAAAAAGCGAATCGCACATAGAATTTTTCCCTCGTTCGTCGCTTCGCTTACTCACTCTACCCAATTTTCATACTGTAACATAGGCACTCTTTGAAACTCTTTCACATTATTTGTAACAATACAAAAATCTCTTGTAAGACATTGCGCCGCTAATTGTAAATCATAAGGACCAATGGGTGTTCCTTTTTTATTTAAATAGGCACGAATTTTACCAAAATTTTCAGCATCTCTTTCTTCAAAAGAAACAATTTCAAAAGGTGACACAAAAGAACAAAGAAGGTTTCTATTTCTTTCCGGATATGCACTTTTAGCAATACCATATTCCAATTCAGCAATCGTAATAGATGACAATGCAATATTAAACAATGGTTCACTTACAACTCGATGTTTCAGTTTTGGAAACTTATTTTTCATTAAGTATATGCAAATATTCGTATCCAATAAATACATCAAAAGCCCTCTCTCTCTTGCTCATCCGGCTGATTACGTCCATCTTCAAATAAATCTTTTGAGAAATTTTCAATACTGTAATCAAACGATTTCCAAACATCTACTACCGGTGTCAAAACAATGGAACTACCGATTTTTTTTATGACCAACTCCACTTCACTGATTTTATAATTCTTAGGAATTCTAACCGCTTGACTATTACCACTTTGAAATACTTTTACCTTATCCATACCTACCTCCTCAACAAAAGTATATACGCGAATATATACTTTTGTCAAATCAAAAAAACTAAACCTTAAACTCCTGCGATTAAAAACTCCTAATCTGCAGCGAGCGAAGCCTTAACCTACTCCCTTCATACACAGACAATGGTACATTTAGATTTTTTTAATGTATATCAACAAAAAAAAGCTAATTGCCATGCGATAACCCCTCGTTCGTCGCTTCGCTTACTCACTCGTAAAATCTAAGACCCGCTTCGCGTGTCCGGTGCTACGCACCGCAATCGCTTCCGCGATTAAACTGCAACGAAGTGAAGCCTCAGGTTTTCAATCGACCTGGCAACTAGCTTATTTAATTTTAAATTATTTTATTATGATAATATTGTGATATAATATTGATAAAAAAGGAGGTGTCCATTATGATTAACATTCGTCCTGTTTCAGACTTAAGAAACAAATTTACAGAACTAGAAAATCAAATAACAAACACTAACTCGCCTATTTTTTTAACTAAAAACGGTTATGGCACGATGGTTCTTATGAGCGTTGAGCAATACTCGGCTCTCACTGATAATGTTGAACTTAAACTTGATGAAGCTGATATAGTAGCTAAAAATACAAATATTCGTTACACCAAAGATGAAATCTTTAATAAAGCGAAGGAACGTATCAATGGAAGATAAACATAATCTAACATTTTTACCCCTATTTGAAGAAGATTTAAATGAAATTATTGACTATATTACTCACAATCTCAAGAACCCCGAAGCTGCTCATAAACTCGTTAATGACGTTGAACAAGCTATCCTAGAACGATTATATGCTCCTACATCTTTCGCCAAGTATTATTCTAAAAAAGAAAGGGAGCATCCTTACTACAGAATCTACGTCCGCAATTTTTCTATATTTTACGTAGTCATTGGTAACACCATGGAAGTTCGTAGAATTCTTTACAGTAAAAGAGATATCAACAATATTTTATAAGATAACGGAGCGAGAATCCCCGCTCCGTTTGTTAAACAATTCAGAATCTTTAAAATTTTTTGCCCCTCGTTCGTCGCTTCGCTTACTCACTCGTGAAATCTCCGACCCGCTTCGCGTGTCCAGTGCTTCGCACTGTAATCGCTTATGCGATTAAATTTTTCTAATCTGCAACGCCCGAAGCCTCAGGCAAAAAAATTAATATGTGCGTTCGCTTTTCTCTAAAATGTACTCTAGAACAATCCTACAATTTCACCACTGTCGAGCACATCCATCCCCAGTGCCGCCGGTTTTTTCGGAAGTCCCGGCATTCTCATAATATCTCCCGCAAGGGCAATGACAAAGCCCGCACCTGCTGAAATCTTACAATCACTAATCGTAATCTTAAATCCAGTCGGCGCTCCCAGTAATGACTTATTATCGGTAAAGGAATACTGCGTCTTCGCCATACAAATCGGAAGCTCACCAAAGCCATCTTCTTCAAACTTTTTCAGCGCTTTCTTCGCTTTCGGTGTAAAAACGACGCCATCCGCCCGATAAATTTCTTTGGCAATTGTTTCAATCTTATCTTTAAGAGCTGCGTTTAATTCGTAAAGCGGCTTAAAGTTCGCATCGCCACCTTCTGCGAGCTCAACCACTCGCTCAGCAAGCTCTGTCACACCTTCTCCACCTTTTGCAAAACCCTGAGAAAGAATCGCCTCAGAACCCGCCTCCTTGGTAAGCTCTTTTAATCGAGCAACCTCAGCTTCGGTATCTGTCGGAAACTCGTTAATCGCAACCACAGCAGGCACACCAAATTTTTTGACATTTTCAATATGTCGCTTTAAGTTCTCAAAGCCTTTCTCTAATGCCGAAATATTTTCCTCGGTAAGTTCCTTCGCTCCCCCGTGATTTTTAAGCGCACGAATTGTCGCAACAATAACGACAACACTCGGCTCCAATCCCGCCATACGACATTTAATATTAAAGAATTTCTCCGCACCGAGATCCGCACCGAATCCCGCTTCTGTCACAACATAGTCTGCTAATTTAAGCGCCGTCTTTGTAGCCACGACAGAGTTACACCCATGAGCGATATTCGCAAATGGTCCACCGTGAATAAACGCCGGCGTATTTTCCAAGGTTTGAACAAGGTTTGGTTTAATCGCATCTTTTAAGAGAAGCGACAACGCACCGACCGCCCCGAGTTGCTCCGCCGTCACCGGTTCATTATCATAAGTATAGGCAACGACAATTTTCGCCAATCTGTTTTTCAAATCTTTAAAATCCGTCGCCAGACATAAAATCGCCATAATCTCGGATGCGACAGAAATATCAAACCCATCCTCTCTTGTCACGCCGTTTAGTCTTCCCCCAACACCCACAACAATATGTCGAAGGGTTCGGTCATTCATATCGATGGCACGTCGCCATAGAATTCGATCAGGATCAATTCGAAGAACATTTCCCTTCGCCAAGTGATTATCAATCAGAGCCGACAGCAAGTTATTTGCTGTTGTCACCGCATGAATATCCCCTGTAAAATGAAGGTTGATGTCCTCCATAGGAACAACCTGTGAATAGCCGCCGCCTGCTGCACCGCCTTTCACACCAAAACAAGGTCCAAGTGACGGCTCACGAAGGGTTGTAAAAGTCTTTTTCCCAATTTTATTCAGCGCCATACTAAGACCGACATTGACCGTTGTCTTTCCCTCACCTGCCGGTGTAGGGCTTATCGCTGTGACAAGAATTAATTTTCCATTCTCGTTCTTCTCGACACTCTCGATAAATTTCTGCTCAATCTTCGCTTTATAATTTCCATATAGTTCCAGAGCCTCCGCTCCTATTCCCACTTGTTTCGCCACTTCCGTTATCGGAAGTTTTTTCGCATTTTGCGCTATCTGTACATCTGTAAGCATCCATCCTCCTCTTTTACTTACTAAGTGCTTCTTTTATTTTTGACTCATCGGCAAGGAACGGCACTGTAATCGCATTGTCATCGCCCATGTCATTATATTCCTTAACCGTCTCCATCGCATGATCATTTCTAGCCCAACTTCTTCTCGCAACACCACACATAACATCCCAAGGCATTGCACTCTTGAGAATTTCGTCCACTCTATCGCTTCCGTCAAGCACCATACCAAAACCGCCATTGATCACTTTACCGATTCCGACACCACCGCCATTGTGAAGCGCTACCAAACTCATACCACGTGCGCAGTTTCCGGCAAACACATGAGTTGCCATGTCCGCCATAATATTCGACCCATCTTTAATATTCGATGTTTCTCTAAACGGCGAATCCGTTCCGCCTGTGTCGTGATGATCTCTACCGAGCATAATCGGTCCGACTTCGCCTTTTCGTACTAGGTCGTTAAATTTCAGCGCAATTTTCAGTCTGCCAAGCGCATCTTGGTATAGAATTCTCGCCTTTGTACCGACGACGAGCTCATTCTTCTCCGCATCTCGAATCCAGTTGTAGTTGTCAAGGTCTTGAAATCTCCTATCCTTGTCAATACACTCCATTGCCGCATGATCAGTCTTTCTAAGGTCTTCATCCTTCCTTGACAGGCATACCCAACGGAATGGTCCATAGCCGTAGTCAAAGAGAATCGGTCCCATAATATCCTCGACATAGGAAGGCCAAATAAAGCCGTCGAGTTCATCCTTTCCATTCTTACTGATTTCTTTTACCCCGGCGTCAAAAATCGCTTTCATAAACGAGTTTCCATAATCGAAGAAGTACGTTCCCTTTTCCGTCAAATTCTTAATCACCTCGTAGTGCTTTTTCAGCCCGGCATTGACAAGCTCGATAAACTTCGCCTTGTCCTCGGCAAGAAGTTTCGTACGCTCTTCAAAAGTAATGCCGACAGGACAATATCCCCCGTCGTACACATTGTGACACGATGTCTGGTCAGACAGCAGGTCAATTTTGATGCCCTGCGCCGCCGCGTGCTCCAGTAAATCGACAATATTTCCGTGGTACGCGATAGACGCCGGTGTTCCCGCTTTCTGATGCGCCAGCGCGGCATCAAAAGCTGCTTGGGCATCATCGTACACTTCCTTGATCCAGCCCTGCTCATACCTCGTGTCAATTCGCGACCTGTCGACTTCCGCCACCAGCCCAATAGCGCCGGCGATATACGCCGCCTTGCCCTGCGCACCGCTCATTCCACCGAGTCCTGATGTCACAAACAGTGTTCCTGCAAGGTTTTTATCCTCGGCGATACCGAGTTCTTTTCTTCCCGCGTTCAGGATGGTTGAGTATGTTCCGTGAACAATACCCTGTGGTCCAATATACATCCAGCCACCCGCTGTCATCTGACCATAGGAAGCGACACCAATCGCCGCCGCTCTTGTCCAGTTTTCCAAATCGTCAAACATACCGATCATCAACCCATTCGATAGGATAACGCGCGGCGCAGTCTTATTCGATTTAAACAATCCCAGCGGATGACCACTTAAGACAGCCAGTGTCTGATCCTCTTTTATAACTTTTAAATACTCTTTTATCAAATGATACTGCATCCAGTTCTGGCAAACTTGCCCTGTTTCTCCATAGGTTACCAACTCATAAGGGTAGAGTGCAATATCAAAATCGAGGTTGTTGTCAATCATGACCTGAATCGCCTTTCCTTCGATCGTAATTCCTTCGTACTCATCGATTGGCTTCCCAAAAATTCGTCCCTCCGGACGGAAACGATAACCGTAAATTCTACCCATGGTCAAGAGTTCCTCTGCAAACTCGTCGTACAATTCATCCTGCCATTCCTCGGGAATATACCTCATCGCATTTTTCATCGCGAGAACTTTGTCTTCTTCCGACAGTGTCATCTCTCGCTTAGGAGCTCTCCTGATGCCCTCTTGAAACCTTTTTTTCTCAGGAAGAGTCTGAAATACATCACGTAATGTCTTAGTCATTGTTTACTCCTTTCTAACATTAACATTTTTCCTTTATTCTACACTTACGTTTACAATTCGTTCTATGTACTCTTTTTCTTTGTACCTTTAGGCTTCTACCTATTCTTTCCTCCAATTGGTTTTCTCACTGCTATTTGAATTTCATTCAGCGGAAACTGTGCACCACCGAAACAATCCACCTCTCATAAAAAATCCGGATAATTCGATGACGAACTATCCGGAATCGCAATCACTTTTTATTTTTAATCGTAGCCTGTGCTGCCGCAAGTCTTGCAATAGGGACTCGGTACGGAGAACATGACACATAGTCGAGTCCAAGCGAATAACAGAACTCTATCGACTTCGGATCCCCGCCGTGTTCACCACAAATACCGACGAGAAGGTCAGGTCGCGCCTCTTTTCCCTCTTGTACCGCAAGTTTCATCAAACGCCCAATTCCGACTTGATCGATACTCTGGAACGGATCACTCTCAAAGATATTCTTATCATAGTAGTCTTTTAAGAACTTTCCACTGTCATCACGCGAGAACCCAAAGGTCATCTGCGTCAGGTCATTTGTACCAAAGCTAAAGAACTCGGCATCCTCGGCAATACTGCCTGCCGTAAGCGCTGCCCTAGGAACCTCAATCATCGTTCCGACAAGGTACTTCAAACGCTCTCCACGCTCTTCAAAAACCATTTCAATCTCTTCGACAATATGATTTTTAATGTACTTAAGCTCTGCATTATTTCCGATAAGCGGTATCATAATCTCCGGGAATACCGCACCACACGCCTTCTTACTGTCTATCGCCGCCTCGATAATCGCCCGCGCCTGCATTCGTGCAATCTCAGGGAATGTCACCGCCAAACGACAACCTCGGTGACCAAGCATCGGGTTAAATTCCACCAAACCGTCAATACGCGATTTAATCTCCGCATAGCTGATATTCATCTGTTTCGACAGCTCTTGAATATCCTCTTCTTCTTTCGGAAGGAACTCATGAAGAGGTGGATCAAGAAGTCGAATCGTCACCGGTCTGCCCTCCATGACTTGGAAGATTTTAAAGAAATCGCCTCGCTGCATTGGCAGTAGTTTATCCAATGCCCTTTGACGCTCTTCAATGGTATGAGATAGTATCATTTCACGAACCGCACCAATTCGATCCGCCTCAAAGAACATATGCTCTGTACGGCAGAGACCGATTCCGCCGGCGTTAAAGTCAATCGCGACTTTCGCATCCTTTTCGGTATCCGCATTCGCGTACACACCGAGGGTTCTCACCTCATCTGCCCAGTCCATGAATTCCTGGAACTTACCGGTTAATTCCGCTGCCGTCTTCTTTATTTTTCCACTGTAAACAAATCCCGCAGAGCCATCGAGTGAAATATAATCTCCCTCTTTAAAAACCATACCACCGGCATACATTACTTTTTCCTGCTCATTAATTCGTATATCAGAACATCCTGCGACACAACACTTACCCATACCTCTCGCCACAACAGCCGCATGGGATGTCATACCACCGGTCGAAGTCAAAATACCTTCTGCCGAGTGCATTCCTTTTAAATCCTCCGGCGAAGTTTCCTTTCGAACCAAAATTACCTTCTTCCCAATCTCTCGTGCCCAAAACGCACTTTCCGCCGTAAAGTATATTTCACCGGTTGCCGCTCCGGGAGATGCAGGAAGCCCTTCCGCGATTTTCGTCGCATTCTCAAGCGACTCTTTTTCAAAGACCGCGTGAAGAAGTTGGTCGAGTTGTGCAGCAGGCACTCTGAGAAGTGCCTCGTCCTTGGTAATAAGACCCTCGTGATAGAGGTCTGTCGCTGTCACCACGGCACTTAGCGCTGTTCTCTTTGCCGACCTTGTCTGAAGAAGGTAGAGATTGCCGTCCTCTATCGTAAACTCAATATCCTGAACATCACGGTAATGCTTTTCGAGTTTTTCTGCAATATCCATAAAACTGTCATAGCAAGCCGGAAGAATATCTCGCAATGTCTCAATCGACTGTGGTTTCCTGATTCCTGCAACAACATCCTCACCTTGTGCATTCATCAAGAACTCACCGAATACCTTTTTCTCCCCGGTAGACGGGTTTCTCGTAAAGGCAACACCTGTTCCCGACTGATCACCTTTGTTTCCAAATACCATGGACTGAACATTGACCGCTGTTCCCAAATCATGAGGAATCCCATTTAAGTTTCGATAAAGTCTCGCCCGCTCATTATACCAAGACTTAAATACCGCCTCTACCGCAATCAGCAGTTGCTCCATCGGATCACTTGGGAAATCCGCGCTAAGCTCCTTTCGATAAATCGCTTTAAAATCTTTAATCAATTCTCGAAGCACCTCTTCCGACAAATCCTTATCAAGCTCCACCCCGTTCTTTTCCTTCACATGAGTGAGATGATCCTCGAACAGCGAACGCGGAATGCCGACGGCAACATCAGAAAACATTTGAATAAAACGACGATAGGAATCATAGGCAAAACGCGGATTCCCGGTCGCCTTGGCAAGCCCTTCCACCGATTCATCATTTAATCCAAGATTTAGAACAGTATCCATCATTCCCGGCATAGAAACCGCTGCACCACTTCGCACCGATACCAGAAGCGGGTCATTTTTTGCGGCAAATTTCTTCCCGCGTTTTTCTTCAATCCCCTTAATACCGGCTTTAATTTGATCGACAAGCTCATCCCAAAGCTGTTTTTCTTTTTTATAGTACTCGCGACACGCATCCGTCGTAATCGTAAAGCCCTCCGGAACCGGAAGCGACAGCGAAGTCATCTCCGCCAAGTTCGCTCCTTTTCCTCCCAGCAAGGGGCGCTGATCCTTGTTTCCTTCTTCGAAACTGTACACAAATTTACCCAACTGTTCCTCCTTAGAACACAGATTAAATAAAGTTACCCTTTATTTTGTTTCTTAGCATATGAAACGTTAAACCAAACCAATAAAAAAATGCTCAACAACCCTCGGCTCTTCATTACTAAAAAGCATGGAATTCTTGAGACATCTAGACAGAGTTCGTTTTAAAGTTCCTGTGGTGGTTAAGTCTTGCTAAACACTGCGTCAAAAAGCGTCCCGCACACGAAAACATCGACAAAATAACAAGTTCTGCCAATCGAGAAAGCATAATAAGTCGCCTTTTAACCATATTTATCTCCTTACCAATTAAACACCACTACATGTAGTATATAAAAAAAAAAAGACATATTCAAGCCATATGTCTTAAAACAATGATTCATCTAAAAAATCATCCTACTCTTTTACCCCTATTTCTCCTCCTTTTCGGAGAATTGGGGTGCAGACCCAGAAAATACGCCGCTATGGTAATGACGACAAATAAAAAGAAAACCGTAATAATCCGAACAATCCATGCAACATAGTCTATGGTAATCCTTTTTTTTTCACGATACACTTCGTTATCCAGCAACTCTTTTCCTGTAATATCAACATCCGAACAAATATCAACTCGCCCGATAGGTACACCATTGTAAAACGCTTCCGCGGTTCCCAATGTCTGACCTGCCATAACCGGAAGGACAAAGTCATCAACACGAACATTTAATTTAATATCTCCCTTATTCGGCGCTGTCTTCAACATGGCATTAAGCGGTGTCTTCGCAACCAAACTGATGACATTCTTCTCTCGATCCTCTAAATCAACAGTCTTTACCACCTGTCCTTGCTCCAGCACCTCATAGGATTGAAAAGAAAACAGCCCGTACTCCAACATTTGTGCACTGTCCTCAAAAATATGCTCCGCATCCGATTTCACAATAATCGAATACACCGTCCTACTTCCACTGTTCGCAGCAGACACGAGACATTTTCCCGCTTCCTCCGTGTACCCCGTCTTAATCCCGATAGCGTAAGGATAGGCGGTTTGGACGGCATTGCCATATAAATCTTCAATCACTTCCAGTGACCCATAACCATTTTCCAACAAAGCATTTGTACTATACAAATGACGAATTTCCGGTTGTTCATTGGTCGGTGGAATATCGTAGTTCCCCTTGCCGACAATTTCCCGAAACACCTCATTCTTCATCCCCTCCTTGGCAATCAGGTACAAATCGCTAACCGTTGTGTAGTGATCCGGGTCGTGAAGACCATGGGGATTGACAAAATGGGTATCTTCACAACCCAGTTCCTCCGCTTTGGCATTCATCAATTCAGCAAACTTTTCGGTACTTCCAGCAACGTGAATCGCAAGTGCCGCCGCTGCATCGTTGCCGGAGGAAATCAACATTCCGTGCAGGAGATTGCGAACGGAAATCTTCTCATTGACATCAATAAAAATCGCTGACCCTCCGACAAACGGCGATTCGGAATCCACATTGACAATTTCATCCAAATTGTCGACATTTTCAAGAACGATAAGTGCCGTCATCATCTTTGTAGTAGAAGCAGGATAAATTCGTTCGTGAGCGTTGCTTTCATACAAAACCTGATCCGTATCTTCAAAAACCAATAAAAAATGATCTCCATAGACTTCCGGAATCAGCTCCGATTCCGACAAATCCTTTTCTCCTTCACAAAACAAAGGAGAATAACCTGCCACAAGGATGAAAACAATCATCCAGTAAACGATAATTTTCTTTATACTATTTGAATTCATAGATAACCTCACTACCTGCCACGTCTTTTAATGAGCCAACATTTCGTACAACAAAACGGAACGTTTTTCCTCCGGCGCTACGATTGACAAACAAATCAATTCCCGATCTACTGTCTTTGACACGAGGAAACCCCTTTTCCTTGGAAAAGATTTAAAAACGCTTCACAAACGCGGATTATATACTATCATAACATAAAAATCACCAAAGAGCATCCTCGTATCTATGCTATAATATTCCCTGGACTATACAAATGTAAAAGGAAGGAATATGCTCGGAAGTATCGCTACGATTCTGCTGCTAGGTCTAGGAGCAGGGGTCATTTTTTCAAAACTAAAACTCCCTCGCTTAGTAGGAATGATTTTGGTAGGTATTATCATCAGCCCCCACGCTCTATCGCTCCTAGACGAAAGTATTCTCACAATTTCAGGAGACATCCGAAAAATCGCCCTCGTCATTATCTTGACAAGAGCCGGACTATCTCTCGATATTTACGATTTAAAAAAGGTGGGCAGACCTGCTTTTTTCATGTGTTTTTTCCCCGCTTGTATTGAAATTCTTGGAACCATTCTTATCGCGCCGAAATTACTGGGCATTTCCGTCCTAGATGCGGCGATTATCGGCAGTATTATCGCAGCAGTATCGCCAGCAGTGGTCGTTCCGCGAATGATTGACTTAATCGAACGAGGATACGGTTCCAAAAAAAGCATTCCGCAGATGATACTCGCAGGAGCTACGGTCGACGATGTCTTTGTTATCGTCGTCTTTACCTCGCTGCTGACCCTCCATTCAACCGGTACTATAACAGCAAGCAGTTTTTTAAAAGTCCCCGTTGCGATTGGACTTGGAATAGTTCTCGGTGCGATTTCCGGATTTCTCTTTCTTAAAACATTTGAACATCTTCACATACGAGATACCTTAAAAGTCTTGGTGATGATTAGCATCTCCTTCCTATTTATCGAAGCGGAACAACTCTTAGCACCCTACATTCCGCTATCCGGACTTATCGCCATTATGAGTATGGGCATCACCATAAAACAAAAAAAAGCCGGACTTTCTGCCAGACTATCCGTCAAGTACAACAAACTCTGGCTCGGAGCAGAAGTCTTTTTATTCGTCCTCGTCGGAGCTACCGTCGACATGCAGTACGCCATACAAGCCGGCTTAGCAAGTGTCCTACTGATTGTAGTCGCCCTCGCCTTCCGTATGGTTGGCATCTTCCTCTCTCTGATAAAAACCAAGTTAAGTGTAAAAGAGCGCTTTTTCTGTATGATCGCCTACTCACCAAAAGCCACGGTACAGGCAGCCATAGGCGCTGTGCCGCTTTCCATGGGTCTTTCCTGTGGAAAATTAGCGATTACTCTCGCGGTGCTGTCCATTCTGATTACCGCTCCGGTAGGCGCTGCCGCAATCGATAACCTACACGATAAACTACTGGAACAATAGAAACAATTATCAATTCGCACACCGCTTAGTACGCGACTCTCCTCACCCTAAGTTGATATTTTTCATAATCGCCAGCACCTTGTCAATTACTTCGTCCGTAAAATACGCTTTGCTAAGTTTCTTTTTCGAATAATCAAAACGCCCTCCCTTTGCGGACTCGGTTAAAAGATGCGTAAAATAACGCTCCCAACTAAAATATTCCCCGCTGTCAATATACTCCTCAGGATGATCCAGTATTTTTTGAATCTCCGGCTCCTCGAGAATACCCGATTTTAAAAGCAACCATTCGAACGATTCCGGAAGGTACAAGTAAATATTATCCTGATAGTAAATATTTCCGTAAATACGCTCCATTTCCGCACCAAATGCCGAACCGTCCGCAATCACCAGCAATTCATGTCGTTTATTCTGTTCAATCTTCTTTTTTATACCGGATTTCCCAAAAGCGCTCTCACATCGAATGCCGCTTTGACGACATATATTTTCAAAAAAATCAAATCCTGATGCCGAATCCTCGGTCAATACCTTCGTCGGATGGACAACATCACCCAAATGATGATTGCCATAAATATGAAACAATTCATTATAAGTCTTATCCAAGACACTGCCGCCACCGCTTTCTCGAACCCCGTAAACCTCTTCCACACTGTACGGAAGATTCGGAAGTCCCATTCTGGTAGCGATAACATAGTAATTATCCGTATCTTGAATCCTATCAGCAAACTCATTATCATTTAAAAATGAATTCCACTCATCGATAAAGACAATACTGTCGTGAATATGGTTGAGATCATGTCGCCAACGCCTTCCAGCCAGTACAACACACTCTTTCTCGCAAGTCACTGTCGTGCCCGTCGAACTGCCATTCTCATAGTATTCGCCAATTAATTCAATAAGCGCCGTCTTTCCGGTAGCGCTATTGCCTTTTAGTATGGTGATATTTCGCTTAATTTCAAACTCATAATGAATTTTCTTATTATCGACAACTACTTTGTACTTTCCCTTCATATACCACCTACATGTACTTGCTTGCCACTTCGTACAATTCCCTTGCGCTATGGGTGTACTCATCCCCATTGACTACATGGGCATCAAAATCCATATCCGAAAAATGCATAAAATGCCGGAGGTTAATTGTCACATCTAGCCTTTTCCCAATTTCAACCAACCACTTTGCACAATTATCTCCACAGGCGGAAGCATTAAAAATCTCCTCCGGAACATGGTAGATAAGAATCAATGTCTTGACACCGCCCGAAAGGCGCTCTGGAGGCATTAATCCAAACACAGGACTGTCAATCACCCCGCCTGCCACTACTTTGGACTTATCAATATCTTCTATCATTTTTACACTGAGCTCATCTTCCACCCAAGACTTTTCCCAGTTAAATTTAAAGTACGCCTCCGGATTAAAGATCACCCCTTCCATCTCGCCAAAGTATATATGCAACATATTCGCCTCCTTTCATAATATCGTACTATCGAAACAATTTAAAAAAATTTCATTTACCCCTTAACACCGAACATGCTATCAAAACATCTATCGTACAAGAAACAAAAAAGGAATCAAGAGCAGCATAGATTTTCATGCCAACACACAATTCCTCTTGTTATTATCAATTGCTATCATTACAATAGATTACACTGATCTGTCCTACGCCATCAACTCAACCGTAGCAGGATAATGCTATAAATCAAATGATTCTTCACATGCTACGATAAACTCGATCTCAATGCTCGCTCCCTTTGGAAGAGCGGCTACCTGAACAACCGAACGAGCCGGTTTGTGGAACACAAAGTACTGAACATACACCTCATTCATGGCATCAAAGTCATTGATATCGGTAAGATAAACCGTCGTCTTCATCACCTGTTCAATAGAAAGTCCCGCTTCCTTAATAATCGCTATCCCGTTTTCAATACAATTTTTCGTCGCTTGTTTAATTTCAGTCTCCAACACACCGTCTTTCATCGGAATTTGCCCTGAAACAAACATCAATTTGCCGCTCTTAACGCCTTGAGAATACGGTCCTATTGCCGCAGGTGCTTTGTCTGAATTAATCGCTCTAATCATACTTTTCCTCCATGGTTTCTTTTATTTTGTCACACATCAACCTAGTATTCGGATGTACATCCTCTACTATACTATAATTTTGCCAAGTAAGTATCGCCTTGTCAATAGACTTTTCCACTTCTTTTCGCGTTTCTGCCATTCCATTGTAGAGCGGTCTGCCCGGTTCAACCACATCGGCAATGTAGACGATCTTCGACAGCATACTCATATTTTCACAACCGTAGGTATGCCAACGCATCGCATTTAGAATGTCCTCATCCTCAATATATCCCTGCTCTTTTAAAATCGCCGCAGCAACCTCTCCATGCGCAAGTGTCGGATGATTGACAATACAACTCGGGGTCTCAATCCCATGTCTGCGAATAACGTCCAAAGTTTCCTCCACACTATCTTCCTTCGAAAAATCATGAAGAAGTCCCGCCAGTTCCGCCTTTTTATAGTCCTCCCCATACTGTATCGCGAGTCGTCGAGCCATACTGCCAACCCGCACCGAATGGGCAAATCGTTTTTCGCTAAGTCGCTCCTTCGCAAGCCGGTACATCTCCTTGTACAAAGGATGTCGGTCAATATAGAGCTCCTTGTCGACAATGTACTGTGACACGGTTTCGGGTAAAAGATAGCGAATCGTCCGCCCCTCGTTCACTCGATCTCGAATATCACTGGAAGAAATATCAAGCTCAGTCACTTCATACAGACGAATATCAAAATCATAGTCTTGTTTCAATTCATCCACTTTTTTCCGCAAACTGCTTTTGTCAACCCCGGGTCTGGTAGCCCCTAAAAACGTCATATTTTTCGCAAGGTAGGAGACATCATGCCATGTATCTAAACCATAAATCGCATCCGCCCCCGCGATAAAGTACAACTCGTCATCAGGATACTTGGACTTTAAAAAAGCAATGGTATCACTCGTATAACTATACCCCTCTCTCGAGACCTCGACATCGCAGGACTCAAAAAAAGGATTCCCCTCCACCGCATGCTCCACCATGTGAAGACGATCCAAGCCGCTGACACTGCCGACTTTATGGGGTGGATTTCCACCGACAACAAAAAGTACCTTGTCTAGGCGACACTTCTCTCGAACTTCCTCCGCCAACACAAGATGTCCTGTATGTATGGGGTTAAACGTACCCCCCATGATTCCAATTTTCATTTCTCCAGCCTTTATTCTTCTATCGTTTCTTTTTTTTCGCTTCCAACCGCTGTTTATTTGCAATAACTCGCCTATTATCAGCACCTGGAATTTCCAGCATCGGATTGGTTCTACTCTGTCGGTAAATAACAAGTTTTCGCCCAATTTTTTGAATATACTCCGCATCGCTGCGACGTAAAATTTCCTCTGTCGCCTGATCCAAATCCTCCGCGAAACTATCCAAAAATGAAATTTTGACAAGCTCGTGATCTTCCAAGAGTTTATCCAGAGAATTAATGTAGTTCTCGGTGATGCCCTCCTTGCCAACCTGCGAAATGGCACGCATACCATGTGCCAGTTTCTTTAAATAACTTCTGTGTTTTCCTTTCATGATTTCTCCACTTTATTTTATAGAACTACTCAAAATACTCAAATTCATAGCCCAGAATGCGAACGGTACTACCGTCTTCAACTCCCATCTCTCGAAGTTTGTCAAAAACCCCGATTCGCCGAAGGGAATTTTGAAAATGGCGAATGGACTCAATGTCCTCCATATCCGTCGAAAACATCAATCGTTCCAGCAAATCCCCCTCGGCACAGTAGACCTCGCCATCCATAAAGTAACGGATGGGCTGTTCCTCTTTTTCTACATGCTGGTATCGATCCACTTCATCGTATATCGGCTCGCTCTTAATATGCTCAAGCTCCCTCGTAATCGCCGCAATAAGTTCAGGAATTCCCTTTCCGGTAATCCCTGAAATCGGGTAGACCTCATACCCTTCCGCTTCGAGTGTTTTCGTAAAGTTCCGAAGAACGTCCTCATCGTAGAGCATGTCGACCTTACTTGCCGCCACCAACTGCTTCTTCCCGGCTAATTTTTCACTGTAAGACTTCAGTTCATCATTTATTGCATGGAAATCCTCGATAGGATCTCGTCCTTCTAAACCCGAAATATCGACAAGATGAACCAATAGCCTAGTCCGTTCAACATGCCTTAAAAAATCCAGTCCAAGCCCCGCACCGTCACTCGCCCCTTCGATCAATCCCGGAATGTCGGCGATAACAAAATCCTTTCCCTCATACGCTCGACAAACCCCTAGATTTGGGGAAAGCGTGGTGAAATGATAGTTTGCTATCTTCGCATTGGCATTGGTCGTCTTGGAAAGAAGCGTCGTCTTACCGACATTCGGAAATCCCAGTAAGCCGACATCTGCGATTAATTTCAGTTCGAGTACGATATCGTAACTCTCACCCTTCGTTCCCATTTTTGCAAATGTCGGCGCTTGACGAGTCGGTGTGGCAAAATGCTGATTTCCTTTTCCACCACGACCTCCCTTCGCAATAATTGCTCGGCTGCCTTTCTCACTGAGGTCCGCCATGACCTTGCCGGATTCCTCCTCGAAAATAAGCGTCCCGACCGGAACGGGAATAACGAGGTCATCCGCCGCCTTCCCACTGCACTTGTACTTTCCGCCGTCATCGCCTCTTTTCGCCTTGTAAACACTTTTATAGCGAAAATCCATGAGCGTCGTCACGCGTTCATCCGCGACAAAAATAACACTGCCACCATTTCCGCCATCACCGCCATCCGGTCCGCCATTTGGCACATATTTTTCCCGTCGAAAACTGACGCGTCCATTGCCTCCGTCACCGGCTCTCACCTTAATTTTCGCCTTATCTACAAACATACTTTTTTTACTCCATTTTTTATCTTACAGCAACCACCCTGTCATCCACAGTGACTAACAACTGTTGCATAGAAACAAATTCTATCACTACCGTTATTTATACTATATCTACAAAGAATACATTAAGTTTTAAACGAATCTCTAAAAGAATTTAGGAACCCTCATTCGTCGTTTCGCTTACTCACTCGTGAAATCTTCAACCCGCTTCGCGTATTCAGTGCTGCGCACTGCAATCGCTCACATGATTGGAAACCACTAATCTGCAAGGACAAACGCAATGAGAAGAGAGACCTCAGGTGATAAATTACTCTTAGAAATTCGAGAAAAAGCACAAATTTTATTTAAAATTTAAAAATAGTATAAAATTAGTATAAACGCGAATTATCCAAACACAAGTTCTTTAAACCTGATAAAAAAGGTGCTTTGCAGCACCTTTTCTTTTCCCATTACACAATACTTACTTGCTTGCGTTTTTTATCTTTTCTCTCAAATTTCACCACACCGTCTTTTAACGCGAACAAGGTGTCATCGCCACCTTTTCCAACATTTGCTCCCGGGTGAATTTTAGTTCCACGCTGTCTCATAATAATGCTTCCTGCAGAAACGAACTGCCCATCTGCTGTTTTTACTCCAAGTCTCTTCGCATTTGAATCACGGCCGTTCTTTGATGAACCAACACCCTTTTTACTAGCGAAAAGCTGAAGATTATAATTTAGAATTCTCATCATTCCTCCTAATCACTTTAACTAATTTTGGATATGTCCTCTCCAGTCCTCTCATTCCTGTTTGAAAATACCCTACCAGAGCATCGCTCTTTTCATTTGCACTGTCCCTAAGATCTAGCAGAAAATGTCCTTCGTCAATCTCGATTGTCACCTTCTCATCACTGATGCCGGCGACTGCTTCAACCGACTCTATTAAAGCAAGTGCGAGAGCCGAAGCGCCTGCACAAACCACCTCGTTTCCCAAGGTCGCGTGACCCTTCATCTCCACTCGGCGATTTCCTGCAATCTCACAAACTATCATGCGAGTATTTCTTCAATCCTGACCTTTGTATAAGGCTGTCTATGTCCTTGCTTTTTTCGGTAATCTTTCTTGCTCTTGTACTTGTAGACGATTACTTTCTTTCCTTTTCCATGCTTTAAAACAGTTGCTTTGACTTTGGCGTTTTTGGCATCATCACCTACTTTAAAATCGCCATCAGCAGATACTGCCAAAATATCTTCAAAAACATATTCCGACCCTTCATCTGCTCCCAATTTTTCTAGAAAAATTTCATCTCCTTGTTCCACTCTGTACTGCTTTCCGCATGCACTAACTATAGCGTACATTGTTCCTCCTCTATCCTTTCTCGCCGTTGTGGTATCCTTCGCGCCAGCGCGCAAACAATTTAAACCGACTTCGAGCGGCTACCCAGTCAGTTTATCATACTACCCCTGCCGTGTCAAGACGATCACTCTGTCTTCTCAACATTCTCAAGTTTTTCTTTTATATTGGAAATAATAAAATCAAGAATTCGCTCTCGTTCATCATAAGAGAGATACTTGCGCGCCATGCTGGCAACATACTTTTCCTTCGCACTCAATTCGTACTCTCGGTCGACAGAATCCCCTACCTTCTCCTCTCCGCATACGATGTCAAAAACCTCAAACGCATCCAAGTCGAGAACCTTCGCTATCATATTGACAGTCGAGACACTGGGCGTACGAAAGGAATTTTCATACAGGTGAATGGCACTTTGTGACGTGTGAAGCAAATCAGCAAGTTCTTGCTGTGTTAAATTATGCTCTTTTCTGTATAATCGAAGTCGTTCGCCAAGTACCATACCTTCCTCACACCGCGCAAAACATAACATATTTTTTACAGCTATAACCGTTTTATACCGCTTTGTCATATCATAAACATCATTGACTTTTCTCTCCCCATCAAATAGTATTTCTATATAGAATGATAAAATTTTTAGTAACAAATGGAGAGTATATGAAAAAAATTGACAACAGCCTACTGTATCGCTACTCTTTTCTAAGCGATATCCAATCAAACCCAATCGGTTCAAGAGCAATTTTCACACAAAAGAACGCAAGCGAAGAAGAAAACAAGTACCACGCAAACCTTTTTTTGTATGAAAACAAAAAGATTACTAAACTAACATCTTGCAACACGGCGAGAAATGCCTTTTGGCTTGACGACGACACCATTGCCTTTCTTTCCGACCGAGATCAAAAAGACAAAGAGGCGCTAAAAAAGGATAAGAACGGGAAAAACACGAAGAAAAAAGAAAACGCTAAAGAACGAGAAAACAAAGACGAGGTGGAAGACGACAAAAAGACGATAGTCTACAAAAAATCCGTCACCTCACCCGCAGAAGCAGAGATCTTCGCCGAACTACGAGGAGCCGTTTCCAATGTCAACATACTATCGAACGGCAAGCTCCTATACACAAAAAACGAAGAGATTACAAGCGATGAATCCGTTTTTTTTGCAGGACAGGAAAAAGAAGAAGGCTATATGAGAATAAGGAAAATTCCATTCTATCAAAACGGGGGCGATTTTTCGTTCCACAAAAAAAATAGCCTCTACCTCTTTGATACAGAAACAAAAAAAGAAACGAAACTAAACATAGAGGACTACAATGTCGAAAGCTACAATCTAAATAAAGAAAAAAATAAAGTCGTTATTATGGCACAAAAAATCCAAACACGCGATAAAAGCTACACCGCGCTCTTTGAGTACAGTACAGAAGGCAACGCGATAAAAAACTTACTGTCCGATGATACCTATAGCATCAAGGACCCTTACGCGATATATATCGCAACCTACTGGAATAACAAGGTACTCTTTTTGGGAAGCACTATGGAAAAACACGGTCTAAACGAAAATAGAAAAGCCTACCTACTCGAGGGAGAAAAGCTCACGCTGCTCTGCGGCGATGATGTAGACTACTTAAATAGCGGTGTGCAGGACATGGTGCTAGGCGGGGGAAAACAACACAGTACAAGACAGGGTTTTTTTGACTATATTTCAAGTACGGGAACGTCGACAACAATCTGCCGCATGAACGAAGAAGGAACGCGAGACACCCTCTTTTCCTTCGACGGATCAATCCATTGTTTTGACTATGTCGACGATAAACTCCTATTCGTCGGACTAAGTGAACAAGGTGGACAGGAACTATACCTCGAAGGAGAACAAATCAGCGATTTCCACGACTTTTTAAGCGAATACTACATCGCAAAACCTCAATCGCTAAGTGTCCAATCGACCGGAATAACCGTTGACGGTTTTGTGCTCCTTCCGGAAGATTACAACAGCGCGAAAAGCGTGGGCGCCGTCCTCGAAATCCACGGAGGGCCGAAAACCGCGTACCAAAAAACCTACTTCCACGAAATGCAGCTACTCGTCGCCCAAGGATATGTCGTACTATTCTGCAATCCAAGAGGATCTGCCGGCAAAGGCAATGAATTTTTTGACATCTTCGGACAATACGGCGACGTGGACTACCAGAACATTATGGACTTTACCGATCTTGTCTTAAAACAATACGATAAAATCGATGCTGATCGTCTCTTTGTCACAGGGGGATCGTACGGCGGGTACATGACAAACCACATCGTCGGTAAGACAAATCGCTTCCGAGCCGCCGTCACTCAGCGATGTATCTCAAACTGGACTTCGATGTACGGAACCTCCGATATCGGCTACTACTTCTGTCCCGACCAACACCGAACAAGCATTGACAAAGAAAGTTTTTGGCGCGACCTATGGGATGTTTCGCCATTAAAAAACATCGACAAGGTACAAACACCCACCCTTATCATCCATTCCGACAAAGACTATCGCTGTCCACTCGAACAAGGGTACCAATTTTTCACTGCTCTTCTCGACCGCGGGGTTGACAGCGAACTCTTGGTATTCCACGATGAACATCATGGTTTATCCAGAGAAGGAAAACCACATAACCGAATCGTTCGTCTGAATGCTATTAAAGATTGGTTTAAAAAATACGACAAAAAATAAAAGCATTTTATGGTACAATGAAGAGTGAGTATGAAAAGAGTTATTGAAATCAAAGGAACTGCAAATGGCGCAATTATCAAAATCAATGAAGAAGCGAACATTGAAACAATCTTAACAAGTCTTGACGAACAACTTTCCAATAGTAATTTCTACGCAAATTCTCAGTTTATTGGAACGACAGGACGATTTTTAACCTATGCGGAAAAAGCCCGCATCGATCAATTAATCTTCGAAAAAACAGGCAAGTGCGCAGCCAGTCTAGAACAATACAATGAAAAGAAAACCCCTCAGTACATTGAACAGGAAATGAGGGAAAAAATACTTGCAGAATATCAACAAATTCTCGATGAGGAATTTGCACCGAAAATTCAGGAATTAGAAGAAAAACTCGCACTAGAACGAGAAAAAAACAGCCAAAATACCGCTAATTCAATGATCCACAAAGGAACCCTTCGTTCCGGGACTTCCATTACCTACAATGGTCATGTCGTTATTATAGGTGACATTAACGCCGGCGCAGAAGTCGTGGCGGGCGGAAATATTATCTGTATTGGAAAAGCACTCGGACTGGTACACGCAGGTTCCGGAGGCGATGAAAAGGCTTTTGTCATGTCTCTTCATTTGGCTCCTACTCAAATTCGAATCGCGCGCTATGTATCCGGTCCGGCAAATAAGAACTACAAAGGAAAAGGCGTTCCCGAAATTGCAAAACTTATTGATGAAAAAATTGTCTTGGAGGAGGTATAGATGGCAACATCGATTGTCGTAACATCTGGAAAAGGGGGAGTTGGTAAAACCACAACCACTGCTAATATAGGATCCGCACTCGCACTTATGGGAAAAAAAGTATGTGTAATCGATGCGGATATTGGACTTCGAAACTTGGATCTTGTTCTTGGATTAGAAAACCGTATCGTCTATGACATTGTCGATGTCGTCACTGGGGCATGCCGACTAAAACAAGCACTCATTAAAGACAAGCGTTTCGAAAACCTGGTTCTCCTTCCTGCTGCTCAAACAAAGGATAAAAACGCTGTCAATCCCGAGCAAATGTTAGACATTATCACTCAATTAAAAGAATTTAACGACTATGTCATCATCGACTGCCCCGCAGGAATTGAACAAGGCTTTAAAAACGCGATTGAAGGAGCGGATAGAGCACTCGTCGTCGTAACACCGGAAGTTTCGTCCGTCCGCGATGCCGATCGAATTATCGGCATGCTGGAGGTTGCAGAAATTCACGATGCCCGACTACTGGTCAACCGCCTCAGGTACAACATGGTCAAAAAAGGAGACATGCTGAATGTCCAAGATATTGAGGACATTCTCGCGATAGACCTTATTGGCGTAGTCCCCGATGATGAGGACATCGTGACGACAACAAACCGCGGAGAACCTGCTGTCATGAAAGAAAAATCTCTCTCCGGACAAGCGTTTCGAAATATTGCAAGGCGAATTGAAGGAGAAAATATCGACTTTATCGACTTTAGCGCACAAAACGGTTTTATGGACAAGCTAAAGGGTCTGTTTGGCAGAAAATAGGGGGCACTATGCGTAATTTTTTTGAAAATTTATTTGGTAAAAAAGAAAAAAGCAGTGCCGAACTAGCGAAAAACAGAATCAACCTTCAAATTCACTACGATCGCGCAGGAGTAAATCCTGAGCTACTAGAAAACATCAAACGGGATATTATCAAGGCGGTCTCTGCTCATATTGAATACGATCCGTCGGAAGTAGAGGCAAACTTTATAAGAGAAGATGCCAATAAAAGCACTCTCGTGGCAAGTATTCCCATTACGAGAATAAAGAGAACCAACAATCAATCAAACAAGAAAACAAATCATAGGTCGAACAATACTAAGAAAAGATAATGTTTAAAAAAATACTTAAAAATTTTGACTACTTACTACTCCTTATTGTGCTGGTCATTCTCGGCATTGGACTATTTACCATAGCCAGCGCAACAGGGTACGATTTGTACGGAATGACCAGAGCATTAAAATTACAAGTAGTAGGAGGGATTATTGGCATCGTTCTTATGACGATGCTACTTTTTATTGACTATAAATACTACGGATACATCTACCTGCTTATCTACGCCCTCTCCATTATACTGCTCCTTATTCTCTACATTCCGGGAGTAGGCGTTATTCGAGGTGGCGCGAGATCCTGGATAAACATTGGTTTTATCGACCTTCAGACAAGTGAACTGTCCAAAATCGGGTACATTATCTTTTTAGCCAAATTTATCGATCGACGCGGAGGAATAAAATCGCTTGTAGAAGCTCTTTTCGCCGGCGCGACAGCGCTGCCAATTTTCTTTTTACTTGTCAAACAACCCGACCTCGGCTCAGCTCTCGTCTTTCTACTGATTACTTTCGGGATTATTTTTGTCAGCGGTATTAAGTACTGGCACATGCTTTTTCTGGGAAGCATCGCCGGTGTTACCCTGCCGATTTTCTACTCGAAACTCGACAAATATCAAAAAGACAGACTACTTGCCTATGTCAACCAGAACGACTTAACACTTCCGGGCAACTACCATGTCCATATGAGTAAAATCTCCATCGGATCAGGGGGGCTTTATGGAAAAGGCTACCTCGCCGGCGCATTTCATAAACTAAACTACCTCCCTGTCAAAGAAAGTGATTTTATCTTTGCGGTCTTTGTCGAAGAATGGGGGTACTACGGAGGCTTCCTTCTTATTTCCCTTTTTACCGCGCTGCTTGTACGACTACTCTACATCGCCTTTATCACATCGGAAGACCGTTTTTCTTCGAATATCATCATCGGCATTCTCTTTATGTTCGGCTTTCAAATTCTTGAAAATATTGGAATGACAATGGGGGTAATGCCTGTCACCGGACTGACCCTGCCGTTTTTTAGTGCAGGACCGACGTCTTTGGTATCGTCCTTTATCGCCATCGGCTTAGTACAATCCTGCTTTATCCACCGAGAAAAAAAGGATATTACAGCCGATTATTCGTCCACTGCTACATCTGAGGTATCCTGGGTTTCTTCCATTTCTTCTTCGTCCAAACCGTAGTATGCCGCGATAACATCTCTCGCCAAAAGCGCCGCATTATGCCCTTGCCCCCCTTGAGGTACAAGGACAGCAACTGCTATTTCAGGTTCTTCATACGGGGCATAGCACATAAACCACGAAAACGTTCCATACTCCGGTCGGTATCGATCAATATCATCATCACTAACTCGACCATTCGAAAGTGTTTTCAACGCTTCCCGAAGCGCATCGCCTTTCCTTAGACGATCCAAGGTAAGCGATGTCGCAAACTGATATCTTAATTCTTCGAGCTCCTCCGACTGTTCTCCGCTTTCCTCCAATTCCTTAATTTCACGTTCCAATCGAGTCATCTCTTCACTGCGCGACTTCAAAATACGCGTCGCTTCGTTCTCGAGTTCCTCCGCACTAATGTACGGCGCAATTCGATAGAGATTATCGTAGATATACACCGCCTCATCATCCGGTGGAACCAAGCCTTCTTTCTCAGCGGTACCGGTCTTTCCGGCAACCGTTATCGGAAATTCGCCAAACGCCCCCCGAACATGGGATGCCGGATCATTAGCCATCTTGTACATTGCTTCTTGCACATATTTTAAATCCCCTTCTGTATCAAAACTGACCACATCTTTATTTTTATCATACGGCTTCCCATCAATCGAATCAATATAAGTAAACTCAATCGGTCGACCTCCATTGGCAATAATCGCAATGTAGCGCGCCATCTGAAGCGGCGTGTAGGCATGCTTTCCTTGCCCGATCGCGAGGTTCATCGTATCTCCTTCATTCCAGTCCATCATATTAAAATAATCATACTTAATAATGTCGGCGAATTCCTCGGTAAGAAGGTAGTCCTTACTGGATCCCAATTTGTAAAGGCGATCAATCAATTCGCCACGCGAAGGATTTTCTTCCGCCCACGAAACGATGGTGTCGATAATGTCTTTCCGTTTTGCCGCAGTACTCAGCTGACTCTCCGAAAAATACTTTGGCAAAAGCTCTTCAAGCTTGGCGGAAAGAAGCGCCAGCGATGTCTCCACTTTTCGATTCGCATCGGGAACACCCATTGCAAATTCCGGAATTTCAGCGCCGGTCGGATCATCAAAACCAAAAAGTTTTGATGTCTCAATCAAAATATTATTATCAATATAGTAGTTCAGCGGGGTATTATTATGGTAGTCTTTTCCATTGGCAACACAGAAAAAATAGTAGTTACAGGACTCTTTCAGTGCCATAGGAAAATCAATCGGTCCATGTCTTCCGCCGTATTCATTCCAAAGCCAACAACCAAAACTGTGCTCCCCCAATTTAATATTTCCATCAGCATAAATTTTCATATAAGGGTCTAGGCCTTGCCTAATCGCCGCATACCCGGTCATCATTTTATAAGTCGATCCCGGTGCAACCGCCATCGTCGCGGTCAAATCAATCAGCGGTCTAGGAGAAAGCGGATTACTGGGATTTTTTGGATTCAATTCCTCCCAGTCTTTCTTTGTAATCCCCTTCATAAAGACCATACTGTCAAAGGATGGATAACTGTACGAGCCTAGTATTTTCCCGGAATTGACATCGGCAACCACTACAGCAGCGGTAACAGCCGATGGATTTTTTCTCATAGTATAACTGCCCCATTTACTCTCATGTGGTGTTCCGGTTCGAAGATGTTCTAAGTACACCTCAATGCTATCCTTTATTTTCTGTTGAAACGCCAAATCAATCGTCGTGACAATATCACTTCCGGTACTTTGTTTTTCAATGTCCAAACCATATTGTTCGGCATCAATATCATCAATATACCTGCCCACGGCATCAGCTTCGATATACTTAAATCCCGCTTTCCCGTGTAGCGTATCTTCCATAACGTATTCTATGCCTGTTTTTCCGATATAATCATTTCTGTTATATCCCTTTTCGTCCACATATTCCTGAACCTCGCCGACAGTCGCAATTTTGCCAATATACCCCACAATATGTGATGCCAAATCACCGGAGGTATAAATTCTCTTGGTCGTAAAATCCGTGTACAGACCGGGAAATCGATAGGCTTGTTCTGCTACGAGAACCGATGTTTCCAGCGATGCCTGCTCCACAATTTCTATTGGTTCGTACTCTAAATGCCCCTTATTGGTTATCAAATGACGGTAAACCAGCACCTTGTAAGCATCTTCATCGGAGAGTTCCTCCGGAATTTTATAAAGTCCATTTTGACGAATCTCATGAAACGCATCTTCCGCTGACATACTGTACTCCAAGCCGTAAAAATCCAAAAACTGCTCTTTCGCCACCTGATCGTTAAACTTCATATCGATCGTCGATATGGGAAGGTATAACGAACGCGAAAACAGTAAATTCATCGCTTCGTAGTCGCTTAAATTCTCATCGATAAAGTATTTTGCTTTTTCGTATTCAAAGACTTGACGAGCACTCCAATCCTCACCGTATCCGGAACGAACTAACCATTCTTTAATGTCTTCATCAAATCGATACTTGTACTCTCCATTCTCAATAAAAATGGGAAATTCAACTTGCTTTTCCCCTTGTGCTTTAAAGAAATCGTACATTTGAATACACTGTTCCGCAAAACAATCCTTTGGAATTAAAGACGCGTTTAATTTAACAGAGTAGCACACTTCATTGTATGCCAATACATTCCCTTTTCGATCTGTAATTTCTCCACGCTTCGCCGGAATTTCCACTTTTCGAATACGATTTTGAAGAGAAAGTTCCGCATATTTTTGATGTTCTACCACAGTGATTTTATGAAGGTACGAAATAAGTACATAAAATAATAGGATAATAAGAACCAATACATGCAAGTACCTGTTTTTGAATATATTAAACATCATCACTCCCTAACATGACCCTTTGCAATTCGAAACAAAAGGCGATAACAAAGTAAACCGATTACTACATTGTATAAAAGTTCAATACAAAGAGTAGTAAAAAAATAAGACCAAGGAATCATCGCGCCAAAAATCGACATCACAAAAGCGTAGAGCCCTTGAAACAAAAAAGTGGACAAGGTAATTAACAAAGTAGGCAATGCCATACTGCTGACATAAAATTCATCCTTCACCTTCTCCAACAAAAAAAGGATAATAAAGTATATCAAAAAATTTACGCCAAGCAAACGACTGACGAACAAATCGACCAAAGTAGCGTACACAAGAGTAGAAATCATCGCTTCTTTCAAGCCAAAAACGACAATTGCACAGACCGACAGTACAATGCCTGTGTTAAACAAGATACCATGTATTCGAAAAAACTGAAAAATGGTGGTGGTCAGCACAAAGGCTAAAAAACCAACCACAAAACTCCACACTTCACTACCTAGTTTGCGACTCACTCGCTATCCATACTCCCTTTTTCATACTTTATCACCAAGACTTTTTTTATCTTATGAAAATCAACCACAGGTTCCACAATCGCCCTGCCGACTACTTCATCCTTGCTATCGATTTTCTTCACAATCTTTCCTATCATAATTCCCTGCGGATAAATGCCAATACCCGAGGTCATCAAGTAGTCACCCACCTCATATTCCGCATCGGGATCGTAAAATTCACACATCAGTTCAAAATTTTTCGTCCCATTGACAATACCCTCAAAATCGCCCTCCGATTTCACCATTTCAAAGGCAACACCCGAACGATGATCGATAATCGACACAACCTTCGCCCAATCAGAACCAACCTCATACACCAAACCGACAAGACCTTCCGAATTCACAACAGCAGAATTTTCATAGACGCCATCATTCGTTCCCACATCAATCACAAAGTAATGAAACCAATTCCCCGCATCTTTTCCGACAACACTGGCTCCTACATAGTCTCGTTGTTCAAACGGACTCTTAATTTTTAAAATTTCTCTTAATTCCTTCAGCTCGGCAATTTCTTTCCTCGTAAGGGTTAAATTAATCAGTTCTTCCTTTAGCTCCTCGTTTTCTCGAACCAAATTTTCATTATACCTCTTGTAGCTGAGTACATTAAAAAACGGCTCAATTTTTTCGTCGATAAAGTAACCCACTCCGGAAAATACTTTGTTGACAGAAAGCGCCACCTTCCCAAGTGAATTTTCTATAAAGCTGACATCGCTTCTGCCAAAGGCTGAAAGCAACATCAATGCAAGTAAGACGACTCCAGCCGCCGCGACTAGGGCATTCCGAATATTTTTAGGCATCGTAAAACTTTTCCTTAACTCCTTTCCCTTCGATTGTTAGTCATACAACCATATTAAGTAATATGACCATTTTCCTGAAAACTGTAGTACGAACCACCTCCGACAACGAGATGATCCAACAATTTAATGCCGACGAGTTTGCCGCTGTCACACAGGCGTCTTGTTACCATAAAATCCTCTTGCGACGGTTCGGTGCTACCGGACGGATGATTGTGAAGGGCAATAATAGCGGATGCACACTCACGAATCGCGGTCTTAAATATTTCTCGCGGATGAACTAAGGAAGCATTCAGTATACCAACCGTCACAATCTCCCAACTGATTACCACATTCTTTACATTCAAATTGACAATGACAAACTTTTCCACCTCTTCCCCGGCAAGAAGGTAGGTAAAAAAATCAACCAAATCCGCCGGCGACTTAATTTTCTTCCCATCGATAGGAAGCGGTTTATTTAATCGCCGACCGAGTTCAAACGCCGCCTGCAACTGACAAGCCTTCGTCTTTCCAATACCATTATACCTCATCAATTCAATAACAGACATTTTATCGATTTTTGCGAGTGATCCGCCATCGCGCAAAAGCCCCTGAGCAATCTCTAACGATGATTGCTCTCTCGTGCCTGAACGAATAATATTCGCAAGAAGTTCAGAATCCGATAAGGATTGCACTCCTCGACTGAGTAGTTTTTCCATCGGTCGCTCTAAAATGGGAATATCCTTAATCATATACACCTCAACTACCTCAGTGTACCATTATTTCCATTTTATGTCAATTTCTTCCTGTTCTTCGTCGATCCTCGTCCTCATCAATTTGTCGAAGGATCTGTTGCATCGCAATTTTCAGTCGTTCAATATCTGCCAGTGCCGACTTGATACTTCGCACCGAATGTGTATGTGCACCTTCCATAATTGCCCTGGACTCTCGCTCTGCAGTGGAAAGCATTGTCTGCGCTTGTTGTTTTGCTCGCTGAGTCACCGAATGCGTACTCACTAATTCCGCTGACTTTTTTTCCGCTATCATCAGCATTTCTTCCGCTTGCGCTCTAGCTTCCTCAACGGTTTCTCTAGCTGTTCGATTAGCGGTTTCCAATTCCTTCGTCACAACAGCTTCCGTCCTGCTTTTCAGCGATTCGACATCACTTATCAACTGCCTACACTGTTGAAACTCCGATGGCAGATGTTCCTTTATCGTCTCCAATATTTCTTGAATTTCGGATTTTCGAATTAAAATAGAACCCGTGAGCGGAACGGTACTCTTATTTGCTATTTGTTTTTCAAACTTTTCAATTTGATCAATCACTGTTAAATCATTCGCCATGTTGCCTCCTATAATGCTCCTTGACGGCTGTTTCCACAACCGATGTCACAAATGACGAAATATCGCCACCAAAGTACGACACCTCTCGCACGATACTACTGCTGAGGTACATATACTTTGCTCTTGTCATAATAAAGACAGAATCCAGCTGAGGGCTAAGTTTTTGATTGGCAGCTGCCATTTGAAATTCACTTTCAAAGTCCGAGATTGCTCGAAGCCCTTTGACAATAATCGACGATCCGTTTTCCTTCGCAAAATCGGCGAGTAAACCCGCATTGCTGACAACCTTAAGATGTTCTGTCGAAATTCCTACTTCGACCACTGATTGCTTTATCAGTTCCACTCGTTCCTCTGCGCTAAACATCGGTGTTTTTTTATTATTCTGCATCACGACGACAATAAGGGAATCAAAAAGATTCAACGAGCGTTTCATAATATCTAAATGTCCTCTCGTGACGGGATCAAAACTTCCCGGATAAATGGCTATTCTCATCATACCCCCCGTAAATTTTAGCATACCTGCATACATTCTGTACACATATGATAGAATAAAACTATGAAAAACAAAAAATACCTACATCTAACAATTGAAATGACAATTTTTGTCATCTTATACTTTGTATCAAAACAGTACCTTAGT
>PDWJ01001589.1_pt1 | contig 30674 bp, 24 predicted proteins | sample 1430881 | NCBI WGS metagenome assembly PDWJ01 (sample SAMN01162460, study PRJNA174530) | Oral metagenome, whole genome shotgun sequencing project. | biome: Marine environment; feature: Marine mammal; material: Swab sample of the gingival sulcus; isolation source: swab sample of gingival sulcus...
ACGCCTGAACAAATTCATCGAAGCCACTGACCGGAAGATCCTGCAAGACGCTGGAAGGGTTACGGCGGAGATTGCCAAAGCACACGCCGAAAGTGAATTTGAAAAATACCGCATTGTTCAGGATCGGCTCTTTGAGAGCGATTTCGATCGTTTGCTTAAACAGATTGAACATAAGGAGGATGAATAATCTATCCTGCATAACGACACGGAGCTGCAACAGAAGCTTGTGACAGGTTCACGACATTATTTGCGACATGGCCACTTTCAGACTCAGGTTTGCGGAGTGATTACAGGAGGCCTCCGAACGGGAATCGAAACCACGTCCGTTCTCTGTTTTAAGGAAAATGTAGAGAATTAAATTGCTCTCGGCGTCCGGCCGTCTGAAGGGATTTGATGTGTGGTAAGATTTTGAATAAACAGGCTCTAAGATAAAGCTTCGTTCCCTCCACCATACAAGTAATCTGATTAATCGGGTCGGTTATAGCCGTCTTTCACTGCCTGTTCCATAGCCGACAATTCTTCATCGGTCAGGAAGTCAAAGTGAGCGGATCTCTTCCTTGCAGAAAGGCTGCCGTTGTTCTGCAGGCACAACTGGATGAACAAGTCGATCAGGCGGTCAGGCATATCAATGATATCCTGTATCGCCTTCTTGGTATTGTCGTAGTTGGCCAGAAAGCTGAGCTCTTCCACGAGTTCTTCTTCGATCGTTTTGGTTACAAACTCATACAAGGCTTCTGACTGAGCTGTCATATCCATATACTGATACCAGTATGCGGTTGCGTTCTCGACGGTCATTTGCCCCATTTCATCCAGCCGATAATCGATGAGTTGCAACAAGGGTCTGGAGAAAGCTTCCAGCGATGCATCATATGCATCATAGTCCGCCGGATTTTTGAGCATGACAGCTGAAACCGGAAACATAAGTCCGCGTGGCACCAACTTCTGCAGCGACAGAATGTTATGTATCAGAAACCGATGAATTCGTCCGTTCCCATCTTCAAACGGATGCAGGAACACAAAACCATAGGCAATGCTCGCCGCATGAATGACCGGGGATACATTTCCCACTTTCATCCGCTTATGGGAGTCAAGCAATCCCTCCATGAGGCTTTGCAGATCATCAGGTTTTGGACAAATGAAATGTATGATCTCTTTTTGATAGACAACCGTCTGGCCGACATAATTCTGGCTCACCCGATAGTCACTGTCTTTGAAACGCGGATCGACGATTCGGTTCTGAAGCTCTATCAGCCTTTCCTTTTTGCAGAAGTCTTCCTTTTCGGCAAGCGCCAGTGATGTGATGAATTTTTCAGTACGGGAAGCATTGGGCTTTATGTGCTCAATTTCAAAAGATGACTTCGTTTCCTTGTTGTAGAGGTAGCTCAGTGCCCGGCGAAGCAGTTCCGGTGGATATGCGGTGACAATATCCTCACACCTTTTTCGTAGGTCGGCTGAATCCAGCTTGGCAAGTTTTTCGGTCCTTCTTACGACAGGGCAAAACGATTTGGGGCCAAGAAGATTGTTTACAATGCGGTGACGTGAAGATTTTTCTCCGTTCTGAATGGTGTAATAATCTTTGGCTTCCAATGCATCAACATAATTGCCGACAGTCAGGTCATCGACAGGCAGTTGTTTGCCGGTCAGAAACTCATAGAAGAACCAGATTCTCCGAGCATACTTCCCGGTAGGTTTGGATTTGATGAACTCGGTGAGCTCATCCTGAGAAACCTTTTCGAAGATTCGAGCCAGCAAGCTCAGATTGACCCCGTCATATTTCAGCACGAATTCAAGATGGTCGCCGACTTTGTCACCGGGCCAATACCTGATAGGGTAGATGTCCTCTATTATTCCATCCTGAACTTTCGATCTGTGAGTTCCTGATGAGGACACAAACGAGGTATGCCAATGGGGCATGCCTGTCAGTTCCATCATATCAAGCAGATACGCATAGCCTGCCGGGCGAGATTCCAAAACGTTTATATTCATGCGGCTTCCTCGTAAAACTGTTATTCTGTTGGTAATGTAGTTAAAATTAGGTCATTTATCAATAAAATAATTAAAAATAAGCCTTTATTTGGTAAAACAATTAAAAGTAAGCGGCCAACGTTTAGAAATTGGCATCTGGCTGGCGGAACTGTTATTTCGTTCGTAAAATGATTAGAAATCGGTATCTGGCTGCTAAAATCATTACAAAGGCCGTCAGTGTAGAAAGACCTTTCTACAATTTAGAATGTTCAAAGAGCACCTTTCTACAGCGCAACTCACTGTTATATATGGTGTTCCGCGGCAATCGTAAGGACGTTCAAAATTCTGTGTCAGTTAACAAAAAGCGGATGTAGTATTCAGCTTTGCAAAGGAGAACTGACATGACCAAAAATAGCATTGAATTTGATTTTGACAAAGCCCTCAAAGGCATTCAGGAAGGCAAACCCTTCACAGGTAAGGACGGTGTTCTGACTTCATTAATTAAGAACCTTGCAGAAGCCGCTTTTGAGGCAGAACTTGATTCACATCTTGCCCAAGAAGTAGCGGGTAACCGCCGTAATGGGAGAACCAAGAAAACCATAAAATCTCTGGACGGTAAATTTGAACTTGAAACACCCCGTGACAAAAATGGCACCTTTTCTCCCAAGATCGTCAAAAAGCACCAGACGACTCTGAGCGATGAAATTGAACAAAAGATAATCGCCATTTACGGCTTGGGCATGAGTTTATATGAAAGTCCGATGCAAACCCATTCGGTTCTTTCGATATTTGTTGTGGGCGAACCGAGGCGAAAAACCAGGTCCGCCCGTGGCGGTTATAATGATATCTCTGCCCATTTGAAGGAAATATACGGTCTTGAGATATCGAATGCGACCTTAAGCACGATCACCGATAAAATTATCCATACAGTAAAAGAGTGGCAGGTCAGGTTTTCATCTGGGCCTGCCGGATTTTTTTGGTGGAGGGAATTAGTGCCCTATCTGCGGTGGATTTCGCAAAAAGTCCTCGGTCCCGTCCGCAGTAAGAGGCTTACTGTAGAAGTATCCTTGAATGTACTGACAGCCAATGGAACGGATGAATTCGAGCTGGGCAGCAGTTTCAATGCCCTCTGAAATGATGTTGAGCTTGAGACATCTTGACAAGGCCATAATGCCTTTGATCAGATCTTGAGCACTGGTGCTGATTTCGATTTCGTTGACAAAGGTTCGATCAATTTTCAATACATCCACATTGATTTCCCGGAAGCGGCTCAAGCCGGCATAGCCCGTACCAAAATCATCAATGGCAATGCTGAGCCCTAGTTCCCTGAGCTGCGACACAATGGAAGCCAAATTAATAACGTTTTCTTCAAACAGCGTTTCTGTAATTTCGATTTCAAGAATTTTTGGATCAAGCCTTGTCTCAGCAAGGATTTGTTTTACGTCGTCTACAAAATCAGGGTGGCAGAATTGCTTGATGGATACGTTGACTGCAATACGGGGAACAGACAGCCCTTGGTCTATCCATGTCTTGGCTTGGGTGCAGGCGCGGCGCAGTACCCAGGCCCCGATATCAATGATCAGACCCAGTTCCTCGGATAATTCGATGAAGTCCAATGGCGGCACCTGACCCAGGGTGGGGTTATGCCAGCGCAGCAATGCTTCCAGCCCGCTGACCTCACCGGTTTGAAGATCCATCTGAGGCTGGTAATGCAGGGAAAATTCGTTCCGGGAAAGGGCTTGACGTAATTCAGCTTCCAGGGTCAGACGTTTCACAACGCGCATGTTCATGGATTCCTGATAGTAGGTAATGGTATTCTTTCCTGTATTTTTTGAGGTGTGCATGGCCAGGTCTGCACTTTTCAAAAGATTTTCGTTGGTATCTCCGTCCTGGGGATAGATGGCAATTCCGATACTAAGTGTTAGCAGGATTTGATGTCCCTCTAATTTTAAGGGTTGACTGACAATATCTGAAATGCGATGGGCAACGATGGCGGCGGCATGTTCTGAAGCGATGGTTGGCAATACAACAATAAACTCATCTCCGCCAAGCCGGGCTGCGGTCCATCGGCCTACGATATCTGAGGCGCGTAGACAAGAGACAATTCTTCCGGCAATGAGCTTGAGCAACTTATCTCCAAAGCTGTGCCCCAGAGAGTCATTAATCAGCTTGAAATTATCCAGGTCAATATAAAGCAAGGCCATAAGCAACTTATTTCTCAGGGCATTTGACATCGCTTGGGTAAGGCGTTTTTGAAGCATAACCCTGTTGGGCAGGTTCGTCAATGTGTCATAGAATGCAAGATGGTGCAATCGGCCCTTTACTTCTCTGGCCAACTGCCATTTTCGGGTCAATGCATGGGCCATTTGAAGCACTTCCATATTGTCAAATGGTTTTTTGAGAATTAGCAGATTATCCGTATCTCCCAGTAAGTTGCGCATCTCCTGCAAGGAATAGTCCGAGTACGCGGTGCATAACACGACCTGCAATGCCGGATCTATTTTCCAAAGCCGCTGTATGGTTTCTATGCCGTCTATTCCCGGCGGCATGCGGCTGTCGACAAATGCCAGTGCGTAGGGCTGCTTTTCTGCCAATGACTGCTTTACCATCTCCAGTCCCTCTACACCCTGGGATGCAAAATCAAGTTTAAAATTCAATGCGTCACTTTTTGGCATCGTAGCGCCGAAAAGTGCTGCTTCCATGTCATCTAAATTGGTATCTTCATCGGCCGCTTTAACCAAAATTTTAGCAAAATCCTCATGGATCGCCTGGTTGTCGTCAATGGTAAGAATACGATTCAGATTTTTGTTTTTGGGGTTATTCATTTGTTTTCTCCAGGATGCGTTGGAATTTCCAGGGTAAAGGTGGCACCACAACCGTGGCCATCGCTGGCAGCAGTGAGAGATCCGCCAAGGGAGCGGGCAGCCAAGGCGCCACTGTGTAACCCAAATCCATGTCCTTGTTTGCGGGTGGTAAATCCATGCTGAAAGATACGATTTAAGTTCTCGGGCCGGATACCGATACCGGTATCTTGAACCTGAAAGACCACCCGGTCCTGGGTCGGACTAAAAATCCGCAGGGTAACCTGTTTGGGACCATTATATTCTGAGCAGGCATGTTTGGCATTATTAATAAAATTGAGCAGGATCTGGAGGATCGTATGTTTGTCTACAGTAATGGGCGGGGTTTCTTGATACTCACGGAACACATCAATTTTATGCCGGGTCAATGCGCCCGCGTTCAAGGTCAGTGCATCTTCCATCAATGCTTCAGGTGTGACGGTTTCAACGACCCCAAAAACACGTCCATAGGTTTGCTGCATTGATACAATTTCCTTGATGTGGTCAATTTTTTGATGCAGTGCGTCAACCTCCTTTGCGATATCCTCATGCTCTTTTTGCAGCGCAACGGACAAAGACGCCAGGTAGGTGGGGATTTGTTGACCCCGGGGGTCTTCTGTCAGGAAATGGATGAGACCGCCTTGGGGATCTGTTAACATTTCCGCAATCTTGCTGATATTTCCAATCCGGGTCTGCCTGATCCGTTCCCGGATTAAATTGCTGGAGACGTTAATACCGTTTAAGACATTGCCAACATTGTGAAGAACCCCTGTTGCCACTTCCGCCATACCGGCGGTCCGGGACATCTCCAGCAATGATCCCTGAGTCTCTGCCAGTTGACACATGGTCTTTTCCTTAGCGATGACTTGGTCTTGCAATTCTTTGGTTCGGTCTTTAACGCGCTCTTCCAGAGTGATTTTGGCTTCCATCAGAGAGTGTTGCGCTTTCTGTCGGGAAATGGTTGCGCCCAGCATATCGGCGATGGTGGCGATGCTGTCCTGTTCACTTTCAAGCCATTTTCGCTCTTGAATACAATCATCCACGCCGAGATAGCCCCACCAAACGTTTTCCACCATAATCGGCACAAGCATGAGAGAAAAAATTCCCTGAGGTTCCACAATGGCACGGGTTTCATCGTTCATCTCAGATAAAGTGGCGCAAATGACTTTGTTTTGTTCGAGTAACGCAATCACTTCCGCATCCAGACCACTTTCAGCGTAGGGAAGATTTTGTAATTCTGGATTGTCTATTTCGGACGGAATCTTTTCTGCGACCCATTCATATCGTTGAGACATACATAATTGGCCGTCATCGTTGGTATGGTTCTCAAAAATATAAACCCTGGAGGCATGAATTGATTGACCCACATGGGCCATGATCTTCTGTATGGCGGTTTCCCACGCATTGCTGTGTAAAAAGTTCTGGGCGGCATCTCGGACCGTGTCCATCAAAAGATCCCGATGTAGCAGTCCCTCGGTCATGATGTTCACCGAGGCGGCCAGACTGCCGATCTCATCCTTTCGGGTGGTTTCAGCGCGTACATTGAGGTTCCCATTGGCAATCTGGTGAACCACCTTCCTAAGGCGAATAATCGGTTGAACAACCTTGTGGGCGTAGGCCAGGCAAAATACCAGGCTGAAGATTGCACAGTTCAGACCCAGCATAACGGTCTGTCGATAGACACGATTCACGCTGCGGTTATATGCTTGAAGACTCAAGCCAACATGAATCCATCCCCATTTAATACCGGAAGAATTAAATGGCTGGGCGTAATGAAAGACCTGTCTGTCTATAATTGGAACAGTGTCAATGGCAACGATATCCTGAGGCGTTTCAGGGCGCCAGAATGAATCCATGTTTTTTTCGGCGTGCCAGCCCCCTTGCTGGTTAACCACCGCAAATCCATCATTTTTGACGATCACCAGAAATTCTAATTCAGGATCCCCTTCTATCAATGTCTGGCTGGCGCTGACCAGGCTGGCATAATCCTCATTGATTGCCGCGTCTGTTATGGCATCATGAAGCGCAACCGCCACACTCTTGGCCTTGGATTCCAGGTGTTGGAAACATATTTTTTTCTGATGAGGGATAATCATAATAACGAAAATAGTCAGGGTGACAATGGTAACTATCCAGGAAATCAGAGCGATACGGGGACCAATACCGAAAAAAAATTTTTGAATCTTAGACGGTTTCATAGTGTCCTCTTTAGCTTATTTCTTTAGTTTTGCTGTGGGAAACGGGGGGGGGGGGAGCATCTGATAAAATTTTATCAATTTTTCTGAGCGTTTCCAAATCTCCAGGCCGGTAAGGCACGATTTTATCTGATTTGAACAAATTCAGTATTTGCTGTCCTTCGGGAGATAAATGCAGGTTCAGCATGGCATCAATAAAATCCTGTTTTATTTTTGACCTGTTATCCCATTCTACGTTGTTCACACAGGTGATACCGCACACCAGCGGTTCGGAAACAGCAATGGTGCGCATGGTGTTGAGCTGGGGGTTGAGTTCTGCCATCAGTTTAAATTTTTCTGAAGCGATGAGCGCTGCATCTTTCTGTCCGAAAAAGACCGGCAAAACGGTCTTCATCGGATTGTTTTGGAGCTTAAAATCTTTGAAAAAGGTTTTTAATGTTCCCAGATGCCGTTCAAAAAGCAGACTGCGCAACCACGTATGCCCGATCTGTGTTTGCGGCATCATGAGAATGTTAATGGTTTTTCCGCGTAAGTCTTCAATGGTTTTCGCTTTGCTGGTGTCGGACACAATAATTTTGAAGGTATCACGAGACTTAGCGTTGCCAACGGAAGTGACGGCAATGGGTGTAATCCAACCGTGTTTTTCGAGTTGTATAAACGGCAAGCTTGCCAAAATGACAATTTGGGGACGTTTTTCCTCTGGCAAAGCTGCCATTTCATCCGCATGATCAAAAAAAATGGTCGCTATTTTAATGTCATAGCCTTGTTGCTGGCCGATGATTTTGGCAAGGATTTTAAACGCGGCCGCTGCATCATTCTCGTTACTTCCTATAAAGGCGCTCCGCACTAACGCCACCTCTACATCCGCTTTGATAAGCGGCGTGTCTTGCGAAGATGCCATCCTGGGTGAAAGCATTATCAACGCACCGAGTAATACGAGTGAACACGTCATCATGGCCTTTTTGTGTAACCTGCGCCACTTAAGGGAATTAAATGGAACAGTCTCAGGATGAACTGGTCTGACGTCATCTCCCCCCGACATATCATGAAAAGATCGAAAGAGGATGCATTGCTGTTTTATGGTTGAAAAATGACGCATTATTTTTAATTATTACCTCCGTTGCTGTTGGTTTGGTCTTCAAGCGTCTGCAAAAAAGACACGGTTGGCACCAGAATGCTTATCGGGTGTTTTTCTAACCGCGAACTATGGAATACGGTCAGCATCTGTTTGCTCAGACAATAGCTTTTCCATGGCATCGAGAAGGGGTGTCTGATATGGCAAGACATATTATTCCTCTCCTTGCATGTCCAATACGTTGCTGCCAATCCTAAGATTGAGTTGAGACTGTAGCGCGATATGGTCATAGCAGGCTTTGTAATATTGGGCCGCCATCAGGGCGGCAACCCATTGCGCCTGGATGACATCTTCAGTTTCCACCAGGCCATGTTGATAGGCTCTGGTATTGAGGTCCAAATTATCTTTGGATGCTTCCATGGCCATTTTTTTAGCGCTGTGGCCCTTTACTACGGCGATGAGCGACATGAAGACATCTCGAATTTGAAGCCCTATACCTTCTTTAAGCAACATTTTTTGCGCCTTGATCCTGGCGGTTTTGGCGCGGCTTTCAGATACCCGGGCATGGGTCAGAAATCCTTTAAAAATTGGAAGTTCAACCCCCACGTGCAATTCTCCCCCCTGCTTGTTCTCATTTGTGGCGTTGCCTGCATCATGACTGTTCCACCACTTGTGCAGCTCGCCTGTTATCGCCACTTTGGGCAGATGTCCGCTGTTGGCAGTCTGTTCCGCGCCTTGTGCCGCCCGGATGGCAGCCCTCATCTTGATCCAGTCTGGATTGAACTGGTAGGCCGTACGAACCAGATCCTCCAATGTGCCGTCATAGGGTTCAAAAGGGATCGTATTCTCCACAGGGCTAATATTGGTATGCCACCTGAGGCCCATGACGTTGGCCAATGCCGCCTGGGACATGATTTTATTTTTTTCCAGCAGTGCGACCATGGCCCGTAAAGATGCCACCATGACCTTGGTACTCAGCCAATCTGTTTTTTTTACATGGCCTGTACTTCCCTTGTACATGGCCTCAGTAAGATCCAGCGTCACTTCCATGCGGGCCAGTGTATCCACACCAACTTGATGCAGTTGGCGGGCCAGTACAGCCCCGTAATAATATCGGTATACACTGTCAATGATTTCAAGATCTGTTCGGCGGGCTTCCTGCTTCATCATGTCGATATTGGCACGGGTTTGCTCACGATATCCTTTTCGCATCCCGCCGTCATAAATTAACCACTTTGCTTGTAACGAGGCGGTAAAAGATTCTTTATCTTCGAGTTTAATGGGGCGGGCCAATATGTTTATATGCTGATCCGGTAGGGTTAGCTGGGTTACGTCCTGCGGACCTTCAGGGGTATTGAGCCGGACGCTTGTCCCAGCAGGCAGTGAAATGGCCCCTCTGGGAAGCGTATACTCCCCCGCCGCTACAATAAAATTGGGTGATTCATCTAAACGCTGCCATCCACCTTTAAGTGAGATCTGAGGCCAGTATGCAGCCAATGCTTGACGATGCTGGGCCTCAGCGATGGCCACGGCAAAGCGGGATGCTGGCCGGCGGAGATTGTTTTCTAACGCCTCTTTAAGGGCCTCGTCTAGGCGGGCCTTCCTGATGGATTCGGTGGGATAGGTGTCCGCCCGTAAGGGCGTTGTGAACAAAAAGAGGAGGGTGGCGCAACAGGCAATAATGGTGTGCAGGCGATGTTTGTTTCGCATTGACTGTGCAAGAATTGTTTTGACATGCAACCTGTGTCCAAAACCGCTCAGGCATGGCCCGTTGGCTTTGCGCATATCGCTGTCTATCCTCTTTTTAACCACTATCCCAAACCTACTCCTGACGGTATTTCATCTTGAATTCGGTGCGGCTTATGTTCGTACCCCATTGTAGGTATCCAGTTGAGATTACACCTAAAAAATGCATTCGCAATTTTGAAGTTTAAGCTTGATGAGCGTTCTGTCCAGCCATCGCGCAATGCGTTTAGCAAAGACCGGTATCGTACACAGCGACGCATCCGTTTCCCATAAACAGCATCGGTGATACTGACAGGGAAAACGTTTCTGAAGGTTTTGACTGTATTGTAAAAGCATTTGGAAAAAATAAGGTCCATTCACCCTTGTCGACTATAGATTTTTACGAAAAAAATAATGCCATAACAGGAGAATATTACATTGTCCCTTAGTATACCATAAGGGTGACTTACTTTGCCAATACTTTTTCGTAATATTCTCTCGGCGATAGGGCGTGGGTGAATTTTTACCTGTGCCCCTTATCCAGGGGACTTGTGCGAAGTGGGATTGCCATCGCTTAAAAAATAATGTGTTAAGTTGAATATTTTTTCTATCTAAGATATATTACATCTTAACCTTTATTTTTTAGGTGCGGAATAAATTGTTTTTTTTAAATAGCGTAGGTCTAACATTTTGATTGTATTAATTTTTAGGAGTATGAAATGAAAAAATACGCAGTTGTACTGTTAACCTTATTGGTGTTAGTGACTTCCCCCTTTTATGCACTGGCGAGCGGCCAAGTCAACCTCCTTTCCACCCGGCAGGAGTTTCTCCTTCGTCCTTTCCTTGATGTATTTGAACAGGAAAGCGGTATAAAGGTCAATGTTGTTTATCTGAAAAAAGGTATGCTTGAACGACTCAAAGCCCGTCCGGGTGAGGCCGATTTGATTCTGGCTAAAGATATTGCCAACCTTTCGACCATTGCCGCAGCAGATTTGCTTCAACCGTACCAATCGGCCGTCATCGACACAAATATCCCAGCGCCCTGGAGAGATGATCATCACCTGTGGACAGGGTTGACCATGCGCGCCAGAGTCTTTTATTACGCCAAAGATCGTGTAGATCCAGCCAGCCTCAGTACCTATATGAGTCTTGCAGATAAAACGTACAAGGGTAAAATTTGCGTTCGGTCCGGGTATCATAACTACAATGTGGCGTTGATCAGTGCCATGATTGCTGAAAATGGTGAAGCAAAGACAAAAGAGTGGCTTCAGGGCGTAAAAGCCAATCTGGCCCGCAAACCCCAGGGCAATGACCGTGCCCAGGTTCGCGCGGTATCCTCGGGAGAATGCGATATTGCCATTGGGAACACCTACTACATGGGAAAAATGCTGGAAAACCCCGACCAGCGTGAATGGGCTGCTGCCGTTGGTATTTTCTTTCCCAATCAAAAGACCACAGGCACCCATGTTAACATCACAGGCGGTGGTATCTTAAAGGCGGCAAAAAATAAGGCCAATGCATTGAAACTGCTAGAGTTCTTCACAGGAAATCTGGCCCAGACCATGTATTCTCAAGTCAATCACGAATATCCTTTAAAAGAGGGGATTGGGTATTCTGGTATCGTAAAATCGTTTGGTAGCGGTCAATCCGGTATCAAAAAAGGAAAGTTTAAAGCAGATTCCCTTGCCATGGATAAGATTGCTGCGGAACGAAACACTGCACTGAAATTGCTGGATGAAGTTAAATTTGACGAATAATGACCATGGGCCGACCTGGTCTTTCACCAAGGTTGGCCCACAACAAATCATAAAAGAAAGGAATCGGTTAAGGCCCATGATCAGAAATAAATCTGCCACAGATCCGCCGATTTTATTTTAATCATGGGCCTAACGTTACGCAGCCATAAATGGCTTGATACCGCGCTCCTTTGTCAGACTTGATTGGGTGGACGATGAAGGGGGCTTTTTTACGCATTTGAATGGTTCGCATGAAAAGAACGTCTTCACGGCCGTGGATCGCTTTAGCGCTGCTGGCATCGGGGATCAGTGCCTTGCCGCTGCTGACGATCATTTTTCTGTCCTTTGTGCCCGGCGTTGATGGCACGCTGACCCATCTGTATCATACCGTACTACCAGGATATTTACTGACCACAGCAAAACTGACGCTTGGCGTTGGTTGCGGGGTGTTGATCCTTGGCACCAGCACGGCGTGGCTGGTAACTGCCTATGCGTTTCCCGGCAGATCTTTGTTCAACCAATTGCTGTTGATGCCCATGGCCATGCCGGCCTACATTATCGCCATTGTGTATATCGAATTGCTGGATTTTGCGGGGCCTGTCCAGTCTTTGCTGCGAAAGATTTTCGGCTGGCGATCCATGACCGAGTATTGGTTTCCTCCCATCACCTCCCTGGGTGGGGCGGTGTGTTTACTGTCCTTGGTGCTGTATCCCTATGTCTTTTTGATGGCACGTACCGCGTTTGGGGAACAAGGGCGGCGATTGCTCGAAGTCGGTCAAACCCTGAAGCTAAGTCCCTGGACCTCCTTTTTTCGTCTGGTGCTTCCCCTTTCCAGGCCAGCCATTGTCAGCGGCCTGCTCCTGGCTGTTATGGAAACGGTGGGGGATTTTGGCCTGGTGCAATTGTTTTCCGTAAACACCTTTACTGTGGGGATTTACAATATCTGGCTTGGGGCCTCCAATTTACCAGATGCCGCCCGGTTGGCAACGGGCTTGCTTTCCTTGATGCTGCTGCTCATTTTTATTGAGTATTTAACACGAAGGCACAAACGCTATGCCCATACCTCAGGTACACCCATGCCCCTCAAGCGGCTGTCGAAAACGGCTGGTATACTGGCGGCCTTGTGGTGTCTTTTCCCGTTGGTGTTTGGGTTTTTTCTGCCGTTGTGCCTGCAAGTGTTGTGGTGTCTTAACGGATTTTCCAAGATTCAGACACAAACTTTTGTCAGTGATGCCACAAACTCCCTCCTTCTTGGGATTACGACGGCTGTACTGGGCCTTTGTATTGCCATCCTGCTGGCCTATGGCAAGCGGCTGGCCCCGTCAAAAGTGCTGCATGGAATCATCCGGTTCGCCACCATTGGGTATGCTTTGCCAGGACCGGTTGTGGCCCTTGGGGTGTTGATCCCCCTTGCATGGCTTGACCGCCAGTTGATCGCCATGGGACAACGGTACTTAGGATGGGATCCGGGGTATCTTCTCAGCGGTTCCATCTGCATTCTTGTGCTGGGGCTGCTTGTTCGCTTTATGGCCATGTCGTTTGGAAGTGTGGACAATGGACTGGAACGAATTCCCTACCATTGCGATGAAGCGGCACGGATACTGAAAACTACCCCTTCGGGAATCCTTGGCCGTATCCATCTGCCGCTGCTGCGCGGCAGTATGTTGACCGCGGTACTCATGGTCCTGGTAGAAGTGATGAAGGAACTGCCGGCCACCCTCATGCTGCAGCCCTTTAATTTCAGTACCCTTGCCACCCGGACGTTTTCCTACGCTTCCGAAGAGATGTACAAGCAGGCGTCTCTTTGGTCGGTGACCATTGTTCTTGTGGGGATCCTTCCCATTTTCAGTATTAACCACCGCCTGCTTTCCAGTATGAAAAAACAAGGCGCCACATCTGACTCATGAACGATACAAAACAAAACACATGGCTTGCCTGTGACAAATTGGTCAAGACATTTGACGGTGTTACAGCAGTGGATCATGTTACCCTATCACTTTCAAAAGGCGAATTAGTGGCAATCCTCGGCCCATCCGGCTGTGGCAAATCAACCCTGCTGCGAATGATTGCCGGTCTTTCGCGGCCTGATGCCGGGACCATCTGGTACCAAAGCACCCTCTGGGCCGATGGCCGGCAGTGTGTCAAACCGGAACACCGGGACTGTGGCATGGTGTTTCAGGATATGGCGCTTTTCCCCCATCTCTCCATTGGCGATAATATTGGGTTTGCCATCCCTTCGGCACAAAAAAAGCAGACGGTAAAGACCATGCTGTCCCTGGTTAACCTTGATGGCATGGCACAGCGCATGGCCCATGAATTGTCAGGTGGTCAGCAGCAACGGGTGGCCCTTGCCAGAAGCCTTGCGCCTGGGCCTGGGCTACTTTTGCTGGATGAACCCTTTTCCAGTCTGGACCTCAGGCTGCGCCAGGAGATGCGGCGGGAAGTGCGGAAAATTTTAAAGGCACAGGGGGTTACCTCAATTTTGGTGACCCACGATCAAAACGAGGCCTTTGCATTTGCTGACACCGTTGCGGTGATGTTCCAGGGATGTATTGAACAGCATGCCGCCCCGCAAACCCTATATCAACAGCCTGCAACCCAAAACACCGCCGCTTTTGTCGGGGAGGCCAATTTCATTGAAATGGAAACGGCGTTGGCTCTTTTTCCTGGGCTTGACGCCATGGATACCCGCTTGAAGACGCCCGACAATGTATTTATGTGCCGCCCTGAAGATGTGGTATTGAGCCGGGACGGATTGAATGCTGAAGTCATAGGCACCGAATTTCAAGGGGGCTGGCGTGAATGGGGGATCAGATGTCTCAGCGGTAACTGCCCGACGGAAATGAAGGTTCGCACAGACACGGCAAGCCCATGGTCAATTGGAGACAAACTCATGGCCAAACCGATTTACGGGTGTGTTTATTCCCCAAAAGGGCATCTGCAGGGAACAATAACATTGTAAAAAATGACCCGTTTCATTTTATTCGTTTAAAAGTTATACATACACTTTATTTGGATGAAATATGTTGCTTTTAATACAACTCGCTAAAGTGCCGGACTGTTAGGGTTGGCAGAAACGGTGCGTAAAAAAATAACTCATCAATTGCATCTCAAGGCATAAACCAATACCGCATACTGAACCCTGATGAGTTACGCCTTGATACGAAAGGCCAAGACAATACAGGTAACTTTATGGTATTATACCTAATCTTTGGGATTACACACGCATTGGTCATGTGGCTAATAAAGTCAGGATGGGCGGAGATTGTGCGATGGGTTCTGACTTTTTTTATTATTTTTCTTGACTTTAAAACGATAGTTTAATAGAGTATATAAAAAATGTGCAGCAATACGGTTGGCAGTTGACGATTGCACACAACAGAAAAAAGGGAAGGACTTAGGAAAGGAGGCGCGTTGGCCTTTCGAAAATGTGTTAGGTTGTGGGAAGTGGTCTTGTCAAATAAATAAAAAAATAAATTAGGAATAAACGAAAATGAATAAAAAAATATTAAGTTTTATAGCAGGCCTTTTTTTAAGTGTTGGGGTGGTTCAGGCAGGATATGCATCTATTATCCAGAATTGGTCTTTTGATTTTGACCCAATGAATCCATCCGCCGGCATGGTACAGATCAATAACTATATTGATGTCGCGTCACCCAATACCGTTGAAATTACCATGACGACTTCTGATGACTTTACTTTTGTCAATGAAGGTACATTTGACGTCGTGCAACATGATGGGCAACTCATAACTCCGTATACGTATTTGGATAAAGTGAAAGCTGAATACAGCTATAACGGAGATGGCTCTTTGGCAAGTGGTAGTGTCAATTTTACTTCAGGACAGCTGGATTTGTTCTATGAATCTACCCGTATCGCTACTTTAGATGTGGTTACTGGGCATGGCGATATTGATGATTCCGGTGCACCTGATAATAATGAAACGTTTACAATCCACTATCAATCAAGCTTTGTAGCGCCAGGTTATTTTTGGGCACCTGACGGCACTGATATGGTTTCAACAGGGCTACGTGGATTTACCACAACAAATGCCAATATGCTTTCCCAAAGCGGAAACGTTATGAATTTGGCTTCAAATGGTCAATTTTTCTTGGTACCTGTACCCGTCCCATCGGCAATTCTGATGTTTAGTTGTGGGATTATTGGGCTTGTCGGGTTTATCAGAAAAAATAACTAAGTTTTTATCATATTGCTGTAGTAAATCGTTTAAACCGCACCCGGTTCACAGGGTGCGGTTTTTTATATCTTCCACTTATCTTTCCAGACCGTTTTTGGCGGTATGACCATCGCCGTATCGTCCTCGCCAAAGACGGACGCCATCCCAGATGACCTGTTCCATTTCCTGTGCTGATACGTCTGCATCTAAAAATGTATTCCACTTGACTTTTTAATAATAGTTTTCTAATAAACCGATTACAGGTAGACCTGGTATTTACTGGGGGCTGCCCGACATAAATTACGAAAGGTGCTCGCCAATAGAGCAAAATAGGGAACCTCGTGAAAATCGAGGACGGGCCCGCCGCTGTAATCGGGGACAAACGCCACAGAATGCCACTGGCTAAATGGGGATGCCGTAAGGCTGAACAAAATTGCTGGGAAGGTGTGGTTACTAGGATGATCCGAAAGTCAGAAGACCTGCCTGACGTGATGGGTGCATACAGATCACCGCAAGGGACAGCAGGGAATCTGTACATTAGTGTTCTGAGGATAAAAAAGGGAAATCCCGGACCGGTATGATTGCCGCTCCGGGTTTTTTTGTTCAGGGACGTGCTGCCTTAAGTTAAGCGTCGATAACTTAAAAAACCGGGAGGGCCTGTTGGAAAATGTGTGGGAAGCACTTCTGTGATGCCCTGTGGGGGTGTCATGGAAGAGAATAATTAATTTCAAATGTGAATGGAGAAAAACATGATGAGATCTGATGTACAACCCATGAAATTCTTTGCAGATGGTGGTGTGGCTGGAAAGTGGATACTATCCATTTTGGCGCTGCTGATTTGTTTTGCACCGCCATTCCCCGCGACTGGTGCCTCAAATGCATTATTGCTGCCGGATACCACGGTGGTGGGACGAAAGATTGAAGAGCGGCTGTCCGCAGAACTGGAAGGTATTGGTCACCATGTCGAGGTGATTTCGGGAGAAGCACTTGAGAAAAAAGGGTTTGTGGATCTGAATCAGGCCCTTGAAGCATTGGCGCCCGGTCTTTTTGTTTCCGTTAAATCAGGCAGAGGGGATTATGCAAATGTGAAAATGCATGGTGGCAGCGAGATCCTCTGGCTTCTGGACGGTGTCCGCCTGAATAATCGGTTGTATGGCAGTGGGTATGTAGATACCATCAGTATCCAGGCCATTGATCGCATTGAGATTTTAAAAGGGGGAGAGGGCCTTTTCTATGGCACGGATTCCCAGGCCGGCGTGATCAATGTCATTACCAAACGCGTAACTGAAAACACCACTGGAGACATTGGTGTCTCTTACGGCAGTTGGGATTACACCGATGTCAGCGGCAGTATTTCCAGCACGGTAAATGGCCATGGGTTCAGGTTGTTTGCCAGCCATGAAGAATGGGATGGATATCAACTTTATAAAGACAAGGTCTATACCCGATTTGGGAATGACAATCCTAAGGACAGGGGCTATGATCGGACCACCATCGGCATGAAATATGAAAAACGGTTTGATCTGGGGAAAGGGGCCACGTTTAAAGCCCATATCCAGAGAAATACCGGTGACTTTGATTTTGCACGGGCCAACGAGGACAAGGCGGTCAACTCCCGGGTTGAAGATGTTCAGTTTATCAAATGGGATCATGATGTGACGGACACGTTCTCATATTATATCAAGGCGTTTAACCACAGATGGTGGACAGATTATACCCGTCAAAGACTCGATGGTACATTTAAGTATAATGGCGCGGTGTGGGGATACGAAGACCGGGGCATCAACATCATGGGCAGTAAATATTTTGGTCAACATGAGCTGCTGTTTGGGGTCGATTATCAAAACTACTGGGCCAAAGATGACGTTTGGCGCATTGCCAAAAAAGAGGAAAATTCAACGGCCGTGTTTGCCCAGTTCCTTCCCTATCTGTCCTTTTCGCCTGAAACGCGAATGAGTTTTGGCGCCAGATATAACAAAACACAAGAAAATGATATTACAATTTACAACTTCAGTATCCGGACGCCCTTGTTTGCCGGGATCTATTTCAGAGGGGTGGCCGGCACCTCATTTGGACTGCCGACAGCCGAACAACTTTATCTTGATGAAGACGGATCTGTGGGAAATCCGAATTTGAAACCCGAAGAAAGTATTAATGTTGATGTCGGGCTGGAAGGGTCCTATTCCATGTTTTCCTGGGAAGTCGGTTATTTCTATCAGCGGATTGAAGATGCCATTTCTTATACGTCGGACTGGTCCACCTTCGAGAATGCCAAAGGAAAAACCATCATTGATGGATTTGAATTTCAAGTGGCCACCCAGCCAATCAAGGGGGTTGCCATGCGACTCAGTGCCACCACCGTGGATGCCCATACCAGTGATAGTTCCAAGCAGTTGACAAGAACGCCTGAGTTTGTTGGAAAGGCGCACCTGACGTATCGCCATCCATCCGAGCGATTTGGTGTGGATCTGTCTGCCCGCTTTGTTGGAGATATGGTGTACAGGGGCCTTGGCTCATATGAACCGTTTAAAGATGAGATCGATTATGGGAATTACACCCTTGTGGATCTGTCTGGATTTTATTCTTTTGGCGCGGATCTTGCGCATTCTGTCTCTTTGAGACTGGACAACCTGTTTGATGAAAGCTACGCCTCAGGATTGAACAGGGGCCGTTCAGGAGATGACAGATTTGTTTATGATACACTTGGACTGCCATTTACCGTGACCGTGAGTTATTCGTATAAATTCTAATTCTCTGATGGGAGGGTTGGGTATCAGCACTCTTTTCATGACGTGCTGATACCCGGCATCCCCGTATCGTTTTTTTTATCAGAAGGAATTGGTGATGATAAAAAACAGGCGCCTTGAAAAAAAGCGTCACCCTCACTTTGCTGGCATTTGGAACTGTGCTTTACTTTTCATGGGACTTGGAATGGCCATGATCTCAGGCCTTGTCTTTCATCCATCTGTTTATGCAGCAGACACGCAGGTGACCCTTGAGAATGGGGGCATGACCATTGCGCTTGCAGCAGCCCCTGAACGGGCCATTGCCATGAATCAGGCGGCCGTGGAAATCATGCTATCACTGGGGTTAGAGGATAGGATGGTTGGCACGGCCTACCTTGATGATCAAATCCTGCCAGAACTTGCAAATGCCTATCGCAAGATTCCCATTCTCGCCAAACAATATCCGTCAAAGGAGGTGATTCTGGCAGCGAACCCCGATTTTGTCTACGCCTCTTTTAGCAGTGCGTTTTCTGAAAAACGGGGGCTGCCCACCCGCAAAGAACTGGCTGAGATGGGCATTGGCTCATACCTGAGCCCATCGGAGTCGCCCATAGAAATGAAAACCCATGACCACTGGCGTATGGATCTGCTTTATAAGGAGATCCGGGAGATTGGAAAGATTTTCCGTGTGAATGAAACGGCCGCAGCGTTTATCGCTAAAACAAAATCCGCCATTGCGAATGAACGTGTCCACACGACGGGTCAAACGGCGTCAGGAAACAAAAAAATGAAGCGACCCACCATTCTCTGGCTGGATTCTTTTAATACCAACGGGGTGTTTATTGGGGGAAGCACAGGGGTGCCCAATGAGATTATCAGACTGTCGGGCGGCAAAAACACGTTTTCAGATATCAAGGACAGTTGGAAGACGGTGAGCCAGGAACAGGTGATTTCCCGTCCAATTGATCTGATCGTACTCATTGACGCCACATGGGACACGGCAGACCAAAAACGCAAAAAATTATTTAATGATCCGGTTTATGCCGATCTTGAGGCGGTCCGGAACAATCGGTTTGTTGAGATTCACTTTAGTGCCTCCATGCCGGGGATTCGCATCCCAATGGCGGTTCAGGCCCTTAAATCCGGCATTCAAGGGCTTCTAGGTGAGTAAGAAAGAATTGTTATAAAATGTTTTTTGAACACCGGATATGCCGGTATTGGAGATATTGGTGGCATCTTCACTTAACGCGATTTACCAGGAGTGGCGAAATTATTACCTGATCCTGCTTGGGTTAACCGGCCTTTTGATTGTCAGTCTACTGATATCCCTTGGATTTGGATCGGTCCATCTGGAGTTGGACACCATCTGGCGGATTGTCTGGTATAAGCTGACCGGCATTGAAATTGGGCAGTGGGCTATCGCCAAAGAGCGCATTGTCTGGATGATTCGCGCGCCTCGGATTCTGTTTTCCGTACTGGTGGGTTCGGGCCTGGCCGTGGTCGGTGCCGTGATGCAGGCGGTGGTACGCAACCGGATGGCAGATCCCTATCTGCTGGGATTGACCTCTGGTGCTTCAACCGGTGCCTCATTGGTGATTCTTCTGGGGCTTTCCAGTCTGTTGGGCGACTGGACCCTCTCTGTGGGCGCATTTTTCGGGGCATTGGTCGCATTTTTCATGGTGTTTTTGTTTTCCAGCACCAAAGGGAGAATGACCGCTGGAAATCTCATCCTTTCGGGGATTGCCGTCTCATACCTGTTTTCATCAATGACTGGTTTTCTGACCTATCTGGCTCGGGATCGAGAGCTTCGCGAGGTGACGGTCTGGTTGCTGGGATCTGTGGCCGGCGGAAAGTGGAACACTATTGTGCTGCCGTCTATCGCTGTGCCCGCAGGATTTGTCTATCTTTACTTTCAATCCAGAAAACTGAATGCCATTAGTATGGGAGAGGAAACCTCAGTTTCCCTGGGGCTGGACAGCGCACGGTTCCGTAAACAGATTTTTTGGGTGACATCCGCCATGGTGGGCGTATTGGTTGCCTTGAGCGGTTCCATTGGATTTGTGGGGCTTATGGTCCCCCATTTTATCCGGCTTTTTGTGGGCAATGATCATAAAAAACTGCTGCCGCTTTGCCTGGTGACCGGCGCACTGTTTCTGGTGTGGGCGGATGTGATTGCCCGGACCATCCTGTCACCCATTGAACTGCCCATTGGTATCATTACCGCCATGTGTGGTGCCCCGTTTTTTATCTGGCTTCTTCAGAAAAAAGGGGGGACGCTGTGACAGCATCGACGGGTAACCGGCAAACGGTATCTGCGGTTCGCTTGAATCTCGAACAGATCGGCTGGCGGGCGGGAAACCATCAGATATTGTCCAACGTCACACTTGAAGTGCGCCCCGGTGAGATGCTGGGGCTAGTGGGGCCAAACGGCAGTGGGAAATCTTCATTGCTGAGATGCATTTATCGATATTACACCCCGTCTGATGGTGTGATTTATCTGGATGGTACCGATTTGAACACCATTGCCTTGGGGGAATCTGCACGAAAGACAGCAGCCGTGCTCCAGGAATCCACAACAGAATTTCAAATCAGGGTGTTTGATGCGGTGCTGTTGGGGCGATCGCCCCACAAACGGATTTTTGAGCGGGATACACCCAAAGATTATGAATTGGCAATGGCAGCCTTGAAAGCTGTGGATCTGGATAAGCTGGCCAGACGGTTTGTGGGCACCCTCTCTGGCGGGGAAAAACAGCGGATGCTTATCGCCAGGGGACTGTGCCAGCAGGCCGGACTGCTGATCCTTGATGAGCCCACAAATCACCTGGATGTCCGCCATCAACTCGAAGTGCTTTCCCGCATCGCAAGCCTTCCCATTTCCACCATCGCAGCACTCCATGACCTCAACTTTGCCGCCCTGTTTTGTGATACACTCCTTGTCCTTAATCAGGGTCAAATTGTGGCCCAGGGCTCCCCTGAAAAGGTATTAACGCAGCAGATGATTAAACAGGTGTATGGGGTCGAATCAAAGGTGAGCATTCAGCCTGAAACCGGCAAACCTTCCATCAGCTATCTACCATTGAACGCGTAAACGCGTAACACTTACAGAAACCTCTCCTTTTGCTTGCCTTTTATTTTCTCAGTTGATACTGCTTTGCTAAATACCACTGATGCAAATTGGGAAGGTGGCACAAAGTAAGTTGATACTGAGTCAGAAGACCGCCCTGAAATTAAACAGAAATAGAATGATCAAACTATTTCAGATTATATTCATTAAAGGGGAATACTATGAATTTACCGCAGCAACATGACAATCAAATTTCTGAATCTGACCGTAGAAGTTTTTACAAGGTTATCTTTTCACGTCGAGATGTGAGAGGACAGTTTTTGCCAGATCCGATACCTGATGATGTATTAAGCCGAATCTTATACGCTGCACATTACGCCCCCTCTGTTGGGTTTATGCAACCTTGGGATTTCATCATTATAAAATCCAAAACTGTTCGAGAGCAAATCCACAATGATTTTAAGCGTGCTCATAATGAAGCTGCCGAGATGTTTTCGGGAGAACACCAGGATATTTATCGTTCCTTGAAATTGGAAGGCATTCTAGAATCGCCATTAAATATATGCATTACATGTGATACTAAACGGACAGGGCCGGTCGTAATTGGCAGAACACATATTAAAGAAATGGATACATATAGTAGTGTTTGTGCAATACAAAATTTTTGGTTGGCAGCACGAGCTGAAGGTCTTGGCGTGGGTTGGGTAAGCATTTTGCATGAAAATAAATTGAAAGCTATTTTGAATCTTCCTGATCATATTGCGCCTGTCGGTTATCTTTGCATCGGGAAAGTTAAGCATTTTTATCAAAAGCCAGAGTTAGAATCGGCGGGTTGGCTCCCGAGAATGCCAATAGAAAATCTAATTTATTTTGATCAGTGGGGAGATAACAGCCAAACTCATAATTCGTCTCTGGTGAGCCAAATTAAAAAAGACCTAACTTTTCCTGAGCATTCAGTTCAGGAAAAAGAATAAAATCAGTTAAGCGTCGTTTCACTGGACACCGCGGGCGACTATCGGATCACCTGGGTGGATGAAATGGTGTTGATGCCGTATTTGTCAATTTTTGCGTGCAGCGTGGGTCGGGATATGTCCAAAAGCCTTGCAGCCTGGGAGCGGTTGCCGTTTGTGAGTTTTAATGCTTCTTCTACGGCCATGGCGCAGATGGTGTCTGAAAAGAATTCAAAACTGTGATCATTGGACGGGTGGGAGAGACGGGCCTGGATCCATTGGCGGATGGCCTCTTCCTGGGTTGAATGATTGGCGCTTCTCCCTTCGGTTTCCTGTTTTCGGATAATCTGGCTTAAATCATTGACCGACAAGGGATTGCCACGGTTAAAAATCAGGGCTTTTTGGATCAGGTTGGCAAGCTCTCTGACATTGCCCGGCCAGTCGTATTTTTTTAAAAGATCCATAGCCGTATCCCGGATACCGGGGTTGTCGATTTTCAATTCACGGGAGAACCGCGTAAGATAATGGGCCGTCAGGGGCTGGATATCTTCTATCCGCTCCCTTAGGGGCGGCAGTTCAATGGTGACGACTTTGAGGCGAAAATAGAGGTCTTCTCTGAACAGGCCTTGGGTAATGGCGGCCTTAAGATCCCTGTGGGTTGCGGCAATGATGCGCACATCCACCGGGATGGTTTCATCACCGCCCAGCCGCTCAATGCATTTTTCCTGGAGCAGGCGCAGAATTTTGGCCTGGATGGAAATGGGCATGTCCCCGATTTCATCCAAAAATACAGTGCCACCGTCGGCCTGTTCAATTTTGCCGATATGCCGTCGTGCCGCACCCGTGAATGCCCCTTTTTCAAAGCCGAATAATTCGCTTTCCAAAAGGGTTTCAGGAATGGCCACACAATTAATGATGGAAAAGTGTTTATCTGACCGGATGCCATGCTGGTAAACGGCCCGGGCCACCAATTCCTTTCCGGTGCCCGATTCGCCCTGGATCAGTACCGTGGCATCGGTCTGGGCCACCCGCCCGATGGTTTTATACACGGTTTGCATCCCTGGGCTCTGGCCAACAATGGCGTCCCGGGAATCGGCTGCGGGTTCCGCATCTAACCGCACCGGGGTTCGCATACAATAGCCGGCATCAATGGCCTGGATGATCAGGTTGAGCATCTCAGGGATGTCAAAGGGCTTGAGCAGGTAATCAAAGGCACCGGCCTTGATGGCTTCAATGGCGGTGTCCGTGGTACCGAATGCCGTGACAATGATGGTGGGCAGGGTGGCATCTATTTTTTTTATCTCTTTAAATGTCTCAAGCCCGTTCATGCCCGGTAATCGGACATCCAGGATCACCAGATCCAGGGCCGTGGTGTTGACAATTTCGATTCCGGCTTCTCCAGACGCCGCAGACACCACATCATACTTTTCTTCGGTGAGCAGTTTGGAGAAACTCAGTCTTAGCTGGTCATCGTCGTCAATGATCAGAATTTTTGCCATGGGCATCCTCCCCGACAGGCAGTGTGATGGTGAAACAGGCCCCCTGGCCTTTCTGCCTGTCCAGCGCCAGGCAGCCCCCATGTTCACTGATAATATTAAAACAGATACTCAATCCAAGTCCTGTGCCTTCGTCCTTGGTGGTGAAAAACGGGTTGAAAATATCGTCTTGAATGGCCAACGGAATGCCGGGGCCGGTATCTTGAATTCTTATGACCGCCATATCTTTGGTTGTATTGATGGTGTTCATGGTTTCCGTGATGGTGATCCGGCCCCCTTTTTCCATGGCTTCACAGGCATTGATGATGATATTGGCCAGGGCCTCTTTGAGCTGACCCGCATCCAGCATGGCATGGTCCAATGGGTTGCTGCGTACCAGCTGGACGGTTACCCCGTAGGATTTCAGCCGTTGTTCCAATAGGCGCAGGGTATTGTCCACCACCTGGGACGGGCTTTGCCACTTCATGGAGAGTTTTGGCGGCCTTGAAAAATCCAGAAAATTTTCCAGGATTTTATTGATTTGACCGATCTCAGATGAAATCACATTGATATTTTCCTGCTGGTCCTCGGAAAGTTGGGCGGACCTTCCCAGGGAAAACAGCCGCATTGTAATGGAGGTCAATGGATTTCTGATGGAATGGGCCGTGCCTGCAGCGAGTTGTCCCACCAGGGCCATTTTTTCGGATTGCATCAGGGATTCCCGGCTTCGCATAAGTTCGGCATGGGTCTGTTCTGCATTTTCAATCAAACCGTGGACACTGCTTTTTAATGCGGCCAATTCGTTACCGGACATCTGGCCGCCATCTGAATGGTCTGCTTGTGCTGCCAGTTTCCGGATGGGTTCCAGGATATGGTGGGTGAAAAAATAGTTGATTATAAGCGTGAGTACCACTACGGTCACAATGGCTAAAAGGCCCATATATCGCAAGTTTCTGGCATGGGCGCGGCTGTTTTCCACGGTGTGATCAATGGCCTTTTTATGCGCGGTTTTAAATGTTTCGCACAGGGTGTAAATCTTGAAGAAATTGGCCCTTACCTCCTGGTGAAGGGCCGCTCCGGCGCCAGGGTCTCCCTTTTCATACAACGCCAGCACCCTGTTTTTGGCCGCGATATAGGTTTTGTACCCGGATTCAATGCCGGCCAGCGCTTCTTTTTCCCAGTCCTTTGTCAAAAGCGGCTTGGCGCGGGACAGCTGACGTTCAAAATTCAGTTTGAAGTCAGCCAGCTGCCTGAGCCATTCAGGGTTGTTGTCCAGAAGATAATAGGACAAATACCCCTTCTGATTGAGCAAAGAGGTTTCAAGGGCCTCTGCGGCCTGATACATTGGGATATGCCGTTCAACAATACCGGAGAACAGATGGTCTGTCTCATAGGTATACCAGATCATGGCAATGGCACCGATGACGGTGATGCTCAACAGGACGGCATTGGCAAAATACACCCGTTGTTTCAGGCTCATGACGCTTCTCTCCTTATCGGCCCATGGCCGTTGCGTTGACCATGGGATCCATATTACATTCCCCCGGTGCGCCGCACAAGCAGGCGGGCTTCGGCCTTTCGGATGCGTTCTTCCTGTTCATCCTTGCGTTTGAACGCATTGATTAGCTTTTCATTGATATCCTTAAAATCCGCGGGCTTCATCAGGTAATCAAAGGCCCCTTCTTTCAAGCCTTCAACTGCGGTCTGCGTGGATCCGTGTCCAGTGAGAAGAATGACTTCCACCAAGGGATGGTTTGCCTTGATTTTTCTTAACGTCTCTATGCCGTCCATGCCAGGCATGCGGATATCCAGAATCACCACGTCGATTTGAGTGGTTGCCAGCAGATCAAGGGCCTCTTGTCCTGAATAGGCGGTGGATACCTTTTCTCCCTGTCCGGTCAGGCGCAGGGAAAACATTTCTACAAAATCTTTTTCATCATCAACGATCAATATTTTTATGGGTATTTTTACCATGGGTGTTTCTCCTTAAAAATTTGAAAGAACTTGACGTGCCGTTATTCTGCCTGCCATTCAGGCAGGCAGATCGTAAAGGTCGCACCCTGTCCGGGTGTTGATGCCACATGGATGCTGCCTGAAAGTGCGGTCATGATCTTGTGCACCACAAACAGCCCAAGTCCAGTGCCGGACTCACTTCCCGCCACATTGGGTTTGGTCGTGAAAAACGGATCAAATATCTTTTCCAGATTTTCCGGCGTAATGCCGCTGCCGTTATCCTGGATTTGGAGGCAGACTGACTGATCCTTTCTGTAAAGAGACAGCCGGATCTGTCCGCCAGTGTCCACGGCATCCACCGCGTTCTCCAATAAATTGATCAATACCTGGCGGACCTGGAAGGGATCCGTGTGCATCTGCATTGGCTGTTCAGGCGCATTATCCCATTGTACAGATACCTTTTTAGCCTGTGTTTTCTGTTTGATCAACACCACAGTATCGGCGGTGAGTTGGCGAATGTCTACCGGGGTAAGTTCATGGCCCTGCTTGCGGACGTAGCCCAGCAGCTGGTGGGTGATTCGCCTGGCCCTGTCGATGCTGTTTTCTATTTTGTCCAGTCCTTTGAACAGCATCTCTTTTTCCGGCATCTGACCTGCGCCATCCAGTACCATGCGCATGAACCCTGCGGACTCCTTGATAATGGCCAAAGGATTATTAATTTCATGGGCAATTCCGGTGGACATGGTGCCCAGGGAGGCCAGCCGCTGGGTGTGAATCATGCGTTTTTCCAGACGCTGCTTAAAAATTTTATCCCGCTCCCGGGCGGCTTCCAGGCGTTTGAGGTCCCAGGCCTGGCAAATTTTACCCGCCAGGTGATCAATTTCAATGGGCTTGGACAGGTAGTCAAAGGCGCCGGCCTTGATCCCTTCCACCCCTTCGGTGACCGCGGCATTCCCGGTTAGAAAAATGACCTGCAGGCCGGGGTGGGATTTTTTGATGGCCTCAAAGGTCTCCATGCCTGACATACCGGGCATTTTCATATCCAGCACCACCACATCGACCTCATTTTCGCCAAGGTATTCCAGGCCGGATTTCCCGTCCGGCGCTTGGCTGACAACCATCCTGCGTCGCTCAAGACGCCGGGCAATGGCCTGGCGGAAGTGGTCTTCATCATCCACCAATAACACCCGGACAGCCTTTACCGTATTCGTTTCATGGGGGTTGTTTTTCATGGGGTTAAGCTCCTGATGCTTATATTAGACCCAATATCTTCCACCATACACAGACCACGCCGACCAGAATCAAAAGCAATGCGGGCGTTGCCACAAGCCCAAGTTTGGTCAGGTCCGAGGACTTGAAGTACTTATATGAATAGGCAATGGCATTGGGCGGACAACCAATGACCAGCAGCATGGCAAATGAGGTGGCCATACCAAGCCCTAAGGCCAGAATGGTCGGGTTCACCCCTTCAAGCTGGGCCATGGGAATAACAATGGGCAAAATAAGTGCAGCAGCCGCCACATTGGCCATGGCATTGGTCACCAGGGCACCAAACACAGCAACGCCCAAAAAGAGTACCAGCCATCCCTTACCCTGGATCAATGGGAAGAACAGGTTGGCAAAATAATCCGCCGCCCCGGAGTATCCCATGGCAAGGCCTAAAGAGATACCGCCGCCAAAAATAAACAGGGCTGTCCCCCATTCCAGGTTGTCATTGATGTCCCGCCATCTTAACACCCCAAACAGCACCAGGCAGGCCACCCCCACCATACCGGTGGTGGAATAGTGAAAGCCATGCAGCCCTTTGGTGAGCCAGGAGACAAAGGAAAGGGCAATGATAACCAGCGCTTTTTTTTCAGCTGACGTCATTGGACCTAAATCTTCATCAAAATCCGGCAGCTTGAATTTGGGGTCGGGCCGGTACACCAGATAGGTGACCAGCACCGCAACAGGGACACAGATCATGGCGGCTGGCATACAATACTTGATCCAATCAAAAAAGGTGATTTCAATGCCGGTGAATTCCTTTAAAAATGCCGCCGACACCATGCAGCGGCCACCGCCCACAAGCGTCCCCATGCCACCACAGGAACAGGCAAAGGGCAGGGACAGCATCATGAATTTCGCCGTATTGGTGTTGGGCTCAATCCCCACGGCCCGCATCAGGGGCAGCATGGTGACAATACCAATGGCACAGGCGGCCGCATCGTGCATGAACGAGGAGGCAAGCCCTAATCCCACGGCAATGATAAAGGTGAACCGTGTGACGGAATTGCCCGCTTTTTTAATGATATAATACCCCAATCGTTTTGTCAGCCCCACCTTGTCCAGGGCAATGGCAAAGATCAGGCAGCACATGAGCATGGATAAGAACCGTTTGGCCTTGGGGCTCATCCCGTCTACATAATCCACACCCACTTGGGAAAGACCCATGGCCTGGGCCTGTTCCGTGAGGTATTGTACCCGGGCTTGCGCCGTGCCAGGGGCCTTGGCGGTCAGGATCACCGAGTTTTCCGAATCTGTGTGTTGCATTGAAAAATAGGTTGAAACGGATTGGCCAAGTTGGTCTGCGCCAGTACCGGAAAGTTTAAATTTTGTGCCTTCCGGTCTGGGCAGAATGAAGAGGATGACACCGATCAACGCTGCTACTGCCAGTTTGAATCCGCTCGATTTGAATATCATGGGGTTGTTTCTCCGTTCTTTTTATGTTTTGCCTGCCGTGCCAGGCTGATTTTGTCTATTAATTCTTTCAATTCGCAGGGCTTTGTCAGGTAATCAAAGGCGCCCAAGCCCATGCCATCCTCTGCGGCGGTTTGTGACCCATGTCCGGTGAGAATGATCACCGGCAGTTCCGGTGCCATTTTTCTGACAATTTTCAGCACCTCGATGCCGTCCATATCTTCCATCTTTAAATCCAGGACCATGACATCAAACCGGGCATCTCGAAGTGCCCGAAGCGCTTGTGTACCGGAATAGGCCTTAACGGTGTCAATGCCCCGCCGGCCCAGCCGGTTGGTCAGCACATCCACAAAGTCCTTTTCATCATCCACCAAAAGCAGATGGGTATGGGGTAAGGTGGCGTCTTTCATTTTCATCGTCCTAAATCATGCGCCCGGTGATCTCTTTGACCCGGGCCTGCATGATCTTTTGCTCATGCTGAAATTTTTTGTCTGCGGCCTGTTCAATCTTATCGATGAGTTCTTCGAGGTGACAGGGCTTCATCAGATAGTCAAAGGCGCCGCGTTTCATCCCTTCAATGGCATTTTCCACGGTGGCATGGCCTGTGAGCATGATGACCTCCACCAGGGGGTTTTGGTTTTTAATGGCCTGAAGTGTTTCAAGGCCGTCCATGCCGGGCATCTTCACATCAAGGACAATCACGTCCGTGTTGGTGTTTTCTGCCAAATAGGTCAAGGCGGACTGCCCGTCATAAACGGCATCTGCGTTAAAATCACGTTTTTCAAGCCGTTTAAGCAGCGTGTCCAGAAAGGCCTTTTCATCATCGACAAATAAAAGTTTCATCTGTAACGTCTCCCTAAATGGTTTAAAGGTGGATGTTAAAAGTTAAATAACCTATTGAATTAATTTTTTATTTCGTTTTGTGTGGCCAGCTTTTTGACTGACGGTGCATCTGCCTTGGTGGCATGTATGGGCAACTGGATCAAAAAGCAGGTGCCCTGGCCCACCTGGCTTTTGACGTTAATGGTTCCGCCCATTTTCTGAATAATGCCGTAACAGATGGAAAGGCCTAATCCGGTGCCTTTTCCCACCGCCTTGGTGGTGAAGAAGGGGTCGAAAATCCGGTCCAGATATTGGTCGGGAATACCGGGGCCAGTGTCTTGTACTTTGATTTCGACCCTGGGATTGTCCAACACATTTATTCCGGTTACAATCTTCACATCACCGCCGTCTTTACCCATGGCATCAATGGCGTTGTTGGTCAGGTTCAAGATGACCTGTTGCAGTTCCGAAGGGGAAAACCGGATAAAGGGCAGGTCAGGATCAAGTTCGGTGGAGATGGTGACATTATTATATCGGGCCATCTGGACGGTCAGCGCAACAATTTCCCGGATGGTGTCGTTGATGTCGATATCTGCCACTGTGGCATCGCTTTTTCTAGCAAAGCTCAACAATTTATGGGTAATATCTTTGCAGCGCCGACCCTGGGTCGTGATCTGTTCAATGGCCCGGTCAAATTCCCGCCTGCCGTCAGGGGATATCTTTGTCTCGTCTTCAAGCAGGTCGTTCATCCATCCGGCCTCTTCCACCATGATGGCAACCGGATTGTTGATTTCATGGGCAATCCCTGCCGCAAGTTCGCCAATGCTGGCCAGTTTGCCGCTTTCCACCACCTGCCGGTTCATGGCTTCATTTTTTTGGTCTGCCTGTGCAATGCGTTTGACAAGATTTTTGGACAGTGTAAAAGAAACTGACACGATGGCGGCACAGCCCAGCAGAAATATGGTCAGGGTAAGCACTTCCGCTTTCCACATGGGTCTTAATGCATCTCCGGCATTTTGGCGAAACACCATGCGCCAATCCACTGTTTTAAATAAAGCCAGGGCATACAGACAGGTCTTGCCCCTGTCATCTTCATGTATGAGCATACGGGGTTGTGCGTCCTTGAAAATGGCTGGGTCTGCAATAAATGAAGGCACAATCTCCACAGCCCCCGAACGGGGATGGGTCTGGAGCTGCCCATTGGCATTGACGATAAAGGCCCTGCCGGTTTTGCCAATCTGGATATTTTCCACGAGACTGTTAAACGCTGTAAAATTAATGGTGGATCTCAG
>PDWJ01001349.1_pt1 | contig 30670 bp, 25 predicted proteins | sample 1430881 | NCBI WGS metagenome assembly PDWJ01 (sample SAMN01162460, study PRJNA174530) | Oral metagenome, whole genome shotgun sequencing project. | biome: Marine environment; feature: Marine mammal; material: Swab sample of the gingival sulcus; isolation source: swab sample of gingival sulcus...
TAAAGACATGCCTTCTGATAAATTGATTTTTTGATCTTCAATTTTTATTTGGATATTTCCTTCAATAACTGTAAACAAATGGTCATGAGAATGAGTGTGGCATGGTGAGGGCCCGCCGCCATTAGGCTCTATATAAGCTATTGCACAATCTACAATATTTTCATCTATGTCTTTTGCTAATAATTTAGCTTTGAAGTTTTTATGGTTCGGTGGTGTAAACATACTTGTTTCCCTCATTTTTTTAATATCAACCTGCTGGATATTCAAATATAACAGTGATATTATATTACTTAACATAATTATTATATTTTTTCACATAATTTTTCCCCGATGATGTATAATGGCGAGTTCACTCCTGCCCAAGGTTTGATTTTATTAAGAACAGGCCCAAGTGTTTGCTCAGCAACTTCTGTATCGTAAACAGCTTGAGCACGCAACCAATACCCATTGGACAAGCCCCAAAATTTACATAGTCGCAAGTCTGTATCAGCTGTGATTGAGAGCTTACCCAAAACAATCCACTGATACGCTGAGCAGGTACACCAATTTCTTTAGCTAAAAGATATTGGCTAATTCCCATAGGTTTCAGAAACTCTTCCAACAATATTTCACCTGGAGTAATGGGGTCTAGTTTTTCATTATAACCTCACTAGTACATTGTATATTTATAAATTTCGCATAAATACATAATATACTAATCATAAAATAAATAACAACTACCCTGTTCAAACTTGAATATTCTCTTTAAATATAGGCTGATTTATATTATAAGATTACTGATTTTGTATATTTAAACTATTGTGGAATAATAATGAACTATATTGGAATCATAATATTAATAACACTTTTAATTCACTTTATTATAAATATTTTTTCAAGTTATCTTAATATAAAACATTTAAAAAAAGAAATTCCCCAGGGATTTGAAAAATATTTTGACAAGACAAAATATGAAAAATCACAGGAGTATATTTTAATAAATTCAAAATTTGATATAATAAGTGACACTTTTAATTTTTTAATCCTTATTATATTCTGGTTTTCAGGGGGGTTTGGTTTTCTTGATAAATTTGTCAGGAGCCTTGATTTTGGTTTCCTTGCAAGGGGTATTTTATATATAGGGATTCTTGTAATTTCAAAAGCCATATTAGAACTGCCTTTTTCTTATTACAGCACTTTTGTTATTGAGGAAAAATTTGGTTTTAATAAAACAGACTTAAAGCTTTATATTACAGATAAAATAAAGGTTTTTTTTCTATCTGCCATTATAGGTATTCCTCTTATCTCTGTAATACTTCTTTTTTTTAAATACACAGGGCCTTTTTCATGGATCTGGTGCTGGGCTGGTGTAGGTTTTTTCATGATTATCCTGCAAATTGTTTTTCCTGTATGGATAATGCCATTATTTAACAAATTTACTCCTCTTGAGGATGGTGAGCTTAAAAACAGGGTAATGTCCTTTGCCAAAGAAAATAATTTCCCCATTGAAAATGTTTTTGTTATGGACGGTTCAAAAAGAAGCGGAAAATCAAATGCTTTTTTTACAGGTTTTGGTAAAAATAAAAGACTGGTTCTTTTTGATACAATTATTGAAAAACATTCAACAGACGAAATTATTGCTATCCTGGCTCATGAAACAGGCCATTACAAGAAAAAACATATTTCCATGACAACTGTTATGGGAATACTTCAGATGGGATTGATGTTTTTTATCTTATCCTTTTTTATATCTTTTAAGGATCTTTTCACAGCGTTTTATGTATCTGATGTCTCTATTTATGCTGGACTTGTATTTTTTGGATTTTTATATACCCCGGCAGATTTTTTTATAGGGCTTGGAATGCTTGCAGTTTCAAGAAGAAATGAATTTCAGGCTGACAGCTTTGCAGTTGTATCCACAAAAAGGAAAGAACCTCTTATAGAAACATTGAAAAAACTGTCAGCAGATAATTATTCCAATCTTGTTCCCCACCCTTTTTATGTGTTCCTTAATTATTCCCATCCTCCTGTTCTTTCCAGAATCAAAAACATAAAAGAGACAGTAATTGATAATAAAATTTAAAATTTATAAAAAAACTGCCCCCCGGTATTTAAAGGCAGGGTAACGATATTTATAATAAAGGAAATAAGACTCTGAGCAAATCTTAGTTGGCCAAAACAGGTATTTATATCCATAGCTGTAACGCATCACCACAACAAAATAATTAAAATCATCATTTTTATAATTTATTCTATACTGGAATAATAAAATGTTAATGTTTTTTACCGGCTAACTTGCCTGCTCTGATAAATATGCGTTTACCCTTTAAAAATATAAAAAGTAGTTGAAATTTGTGAGTATAATGGCTGACTATACCTTAAAAGCTCCAACCTCATCTGACATTTTTGCTGTAAGCTCAGCAAGACCCGCGGTTTCTGTTTTGATGGTCTGGCTATAATCAGTGACTTTTTCAATGGCTGTATTCAGTTGATCAATCTCACTTGAAATTTCATAGGAGGTATTTTTCATATGGTTCATATTTTCTCCCACCTTGCTGGTTTCGGTGGACGCATTGGTAATGCTTGTACTTATTTCCTTTGTGGCAATTGATTGTTCTTCAACAGCAGAGGCAATATTGGAAACTATATCATTCATGGTTCCTATCACATTTGTAATATTCCTTATTTCGGCAACCATTTTTTGAGAGGTATCCTGAATCCCGTTAATTTTTTCCTGTATTTCATGGGTTGCCTCTGATGTTTTCTGAGCAAGCTCCTTAATCTCCGAAGCAACTACGGCAAAGCCTTTTCCTGCCTCTCCGGCTCTGGCAGATTCAATGGTGGCGTTTAGTGCCAGAAGATTGGTTTGTTCAGATATTTCCCTGATGGTTTCGGTTACCAGGCCAATCTGTTCAGCCGCATTCCCAAGATTTTCCATTGAATTGGAGGTGTTAAGCACCGTATCAACGGCCTCATGACTAATGAATTTTGCCTGCTCTGAATTGCTTGCAATCTCGTTTATGGTAGATGTGAGTTCTCCAATGGAAGATGCAACCATATTTATATTGGAAGAAGCTTCTTCCATTGCCTTTGCAACTGATGACATATTTATATTCATATTATCAGCAGCCCTGACAACAATTCCGGATTTTTCAGATACCTGATGAGCATCCGATGTCATGGATTGGGCGTTATGGGTTAAAGACGTTGAAGATTCGTCAATCTTCAGGGCATTTTTCTTTATTGCCTTGATAGTACCATTGAGTCTCTTCATGAAAAGGTTGAACGCCTTTGCAAGCTCTCCGATTTCATCCTTGGAGACTTCATCCAGACGTCTGGTAGTATCCGCATCACCCTCAGCAATATCATAGAGACCTGCCACCACTTTTTTTACCGGTCTTACAATGAGGGACTCCGATATTAGATAAAGGGATATTATCAGAACACAAAGGGTCACTATCCCGATTATAAGATTGATATTGTTAAGTAACTCTACTTTTCTCATTACCTCATTAAGGGGGAAAAAAATGACAAGACTCCATGGATCATCTGTATATCCAAGTTTTATGGGACAGAAAACCCGTATATTAGATTGCCCTGTATCAGGGTTATTATATTCTTCTGTTATGGCTTTTCCTTTTTTGATGTTTTCATAGGCGGTTTCGGAGAGCAGCTCTTTTGCATTCTTTCCCATCATTTTTGGGTCAGAGTGGGCAGCAATAATACCAGTGTTTGTAATAATCATTGCCCTGGTATCAGGATATGGCTTAATAGTTTCAACAAGCTCTTTCATGGTTTTCATGGAAAAATCACAACCAGTAAGCCCGATGAATTGATTCTTATACATAATGGGAGCACAGGCACTGACCACAGTAACCTGTTGTCCCCCGATTTCATATGTAACAGGCTCTGTTACCATCTCCTTTCCAGTGCTTCTGGGTTTTGTGTAATAACCTGCTTTAGTTCCGTCTTCATAATCAACACAATATTCAATATGAATACCACCATTTCTGTTCCAATAGGGGATAAAACGACCGGTTTTATCATGGGCTTCGGCATCAATAAATTCATTATCCCTGCCGTCCAAAGCATTGGGCTCCCATACTGTCCACACTCCAAAAAATTTGGGGCTTTGAAGCAGGATTTCTTTCATCATGATGAAAAGGGCTTTTCTGTCGGGAACAGTATCCATGGATTTTATCCCTGCAAATAATTGAGCAAGGGTTCTTGCTCCGTCAAGAGGTTTATCCACTTCATTAGCAACATCAGCCGCATACTGTTTGGCCAGAGCTAATGTTTTATTCAAGGCTTCCTGTTTTAACAAATTATATGTTTTTACACTGATAATGGATATGGAGGTCGTTAAAGCAAAAAAAAGAATAGTGCAAATTGATAAAAGAAGTTTCCCTTTTAATTTTAATTTATTAAGCATTGCATTCTCCTTTCTTTTGATTTTTCAAAATTATTGAGAGCAACATTTTTCTGAATATTAAGGATTAAGTTCAGAAAAACCTCATTATATAATAAAGCAGATAAGACTTTTAACAAATGAGCTGTACCAAACCCAAAAAGCAGGCTTTGAATACCTCTGAAAAAATTTAACCTCCAGTTTCTCTGGCAATTTCAAAAGCTTAAATATATAATATATTACTGAATGCCTTTCACTACAACCCTTAACTCAATAAATATAAATGTGGTTAACGAGCCCTTAAGGGCCAGCCTGTTTTTTTCAATATCAAAAAAATTAAATTATTTTTTTTGCAAGTTCTCCTGCTGCAAGGATTACAGGATCCCATACAGGGCTGAAAGGAGGAGCATAGGCTGTATCAACATCTGCCAGATCCTTTACCTTCATTTTTGCATGAAGAGCTACTGCTCCTGAATTTATTCTTCTTGCAACCCCTTCTTTTCCAACCATAAAAAGCCCCAGAAGTTTTCCTGATTTTTTATCTCCTATCATATTAATATAAACTTTTTGAGAATTTTTACAGGTATGAGCTTTTGACCTTGTTTTTATAATTATTTCAACTGGTTCAAATCCAGCATCCACAGACTCTGCAAAATTTAATCCTGTTCTTGCTATCTCATAATCAAAGGCTTTAAAAACAGCAGTGCCCAGGGTTCCGGGAAATTTAAGTTTTTTCTCTTCTGTGATATTTTCAGCTGCAACCCTTCCTCCTCTGTTAGCTGTCAGGGCCAGGGGAATCCAGACATCCTTTCCAGAGACTATATGCTTTGCAGATGCACAATCTCCTGCACTGTAAATATCAGGATCATTTGTCTGCATAAACTCATTAACTTTTAAAGCATTGGAAGGCCCTGGTTCAATTCCGGCTGCAACTGCAAATTCAGTATTTGGAACAACTCCCATGGAAGCAATTACCATATCTGTTTCAAAAAATTCTTCTCCAGTAGAAACAATTAACACCTCGCCCTTTTTCTCAATTTTTTTAACCAGCTTCCCAGTAAAATACTTTACGTTTTTTTCCTCTAATTCTTTTTCTATCTGGCTGCGAAGCTCCTTGTGAAGCCATGGGAGAAGAGAATTTCCGGCTTCAACCATTGTAATTTCAATATTTCTGGAATGAAGTGCTTCGCACATTTCAATTCCAATATAACCCATTCCTATAATCAAAGCCTTTCTAACATTGTTATTTTCAAGGAAAATATCTATTTTTCTGCCGTCTTCAAGAGATTTAAGAGGAAAAACGCCTTTTATATAAAGTCCCTCAACAGGGGGCATGAAAGGTCTGTTGCCTGTTGCGATAAAAAGCTTGTCATAATCAAACTCAAATTCTTTCTCATCATCCTTTTTTCCATAAACTTTTTTATTTTTTCTGTCTATTCCTGTTACCCTGTGACCAAGATGAAGCTTTATCCCTGTTTCTTTAAACTTTTCAGGAGCTCTTACAATCAGCCTTTCTATATCATCATCCGGATCTGCAATACTGTATGGCATTGTGCATGCAGAATATGATACATCCTGTGTTGCTTCGAGAACTGTTACTTCATTTTCAGGATATTTTCGTTTAATTCTGCTTGCCGCACTCATTCCTGCAGCATCTCCTCCGATAATGAGAATTTTCATTTTTCAGCCTCCATTTTCTTTCTTATATAAAGTACTTTTTCAACCCTTGCTACCAGATCATCAGACTTGTCAATTATATCAATGGTAAAATTTGCAAAAAATTTTTCACCATTTTTTGTTTTTTCTATTATTTCCTGCAAAGAGTCATCTGAAATTTTAATTTCAGCCTTAACTTTTTGCTTACTGGCCTTGATAAATTCAATACTTGCCGATTTATCCCATACCAGATATTTTTTACCGAGAAGCTGCATTAAAAGAAGCATTAAATGAGGGTCAACCATAGAATATAAGCTGCCTCCAAAATGAGTTCCTACAGCATTTTTATTGTACCATCTTTTTGACATTGAAACATGAATTTCTCTCCAGTCCTTGCTGATATATAAAATTTTTATGCCTGCACCCAGATAAGGAGGGTATATATTTATTAAAAATTTAAAAATATTCGGCGTCATTTTCATAGAAGATACCTTATAAAAAGTAATTTTTACTGCCAGCTATTTTGGAACAAAAGCAATTATACGTGCAGGACTTCCAGAGCCTCCTTCAACAGGCAAGCCGCCAACAATAATTATCGAACCGTAAGGAGGCAGCTTATCAAGCCCTGCTAAACATTCAAGTATTATTCCATCAGCTTCATACATGGCAAAGCTGGCTCCAAATTCTTCGTCATTACCGGGATCAGCACCATGTGTATCAGTACCAAGACCTGCTATTTTACGGTTTTCTATGAGAAACTTGACTGTGTCCCCACCAAAGCCCGGCCAGTGTAATATTTTTTTATTGTCAATACCAAGGAAATCTTTTGGATTATTCCATTTATTCTGCCAGCCTGTAAAAAGAATCACCATACTTCCAGATGGAACTTTACGATTGTTTTTTTCCTCCCAGTTTTTAACATCAGCTATGGATAAACGATAATTTGAATCCTCTTTAACTAAATTGCGAATGTCAATTACAACAGCGGGCATAACAAGTTCTTTAACAGTAAACATTTCAGCACTGCGTGCATCCTTTATAAAAGTATTAGGAGTTCCCCAGTGTGTGCCGCTGTGTTCTCCGATATAAATATTATTGATGAAGTATTGGTCTTTTTCATAAGTTGCCCATGGAGTCACTTTAAATTCAGGGTCTCCAGGCCATATCGGAATTTTTTGTGTAAGCGTCTGGGTAAGGTCTATAATCTCCCAGCTATCTTGAAATGGCTGTGATGCTTTTTTATTTCGTATTGCACAGGCTGTGGTCATAAAAAAAATTGCAATTATAAGAATTGTGTAAAAAAAAATACTTTTCATTTTACTTCCTCCATAAATTTGATAATTATTTGTTACTGCATAGTCTTTTAGTAAAAACAGGGCATACTTTTTAGTTACATTATTCCCTGTACACAGGCAATTACAAAAACATAAAAGTAGTGCCATACAAATATCTTGTTGAACGTTAACATATTAATATTACACACTTTTAATTTTAACCTTGCTGAACTTGGGTTAATAATACTCTGGAGAGAATAGGTTTTGAAGGTAATCAATGAGAAAACTAAATTTCATTAAAAAAATATCCTTTTATGCCCTGATAATCATAACAGGCTGGGTTTCCGGTTATATAACATCTTTAAATATCTGGAATCATCCTAATAATGAATCAACATCCGGGATTACCTATAAAAAGAAACAGGATGATTCCATATCCCCTGAAAAATGCTTGATAAAAAAGGTAAGAAAAACAGCAAAGAAATACGGCTTTGACGATTTAAATGAAAATAACTGGAATGATTTTGTGGGGGAAGTAAAAAAACAGCACCTTGAATTGCTTGAAAAATCAATGGGTGTAAATTATTTTCAGATTATAACTTTATCAGGGGATATAAGCAAAGCTGACAGATATTTTTCAATGAGCAAAGCTGACATTAATCAGGCTGATATGACAGGTATGACTCCTATAGCCTATGCTGCAAGAAATTTAGATTTAAATGCCGTGAAGGCACTTCATCGTTACGGTGCAGACCTGTCTCTTCCTGTTATGCATATACCCAGGTACAAACATGGGCATAAAGTTTACATGCAATTAAAATATCCTTACTATCCCCTTGAGACTCCCCTAAAGATGGCAATCCTTCAGAATGACCCTGTAAACACCCCTGAAATAATCAGATATTTTCTTGATAATGGAGTGAAGTTTACAAATGGAAATGATTATATACTTACAGCCCTTCATAATATTGAAGTTATGAAAGAATTTATTCCTGAGATTTTAGACAATACAGACCTTCAAAAAGGAATAATTCCTGAAAGACCCAATGCCAAGACAAAAGCGGTGAGCAAGATCTTTCAATTTGATCAAAATGGTTCTGCAATAGATTATCTTTTTGAAAAAGGACTCTCTCCTGAAATCCATGAAGATGATTATTTTCCTGTTTTGAATGCAGCAATATTTAATGGGCGAAATTCCCCGGAAATAATTCAAAGGCTTATAGATGCAGGTTTTGATGTAAATAAAACCGCTCTGAGTCCTAAAGATGATAAAATCCACGGATGGCTGACGCCTCTTAAATATGCCATAAGGAGCGAAAATATTGAAATTACTGAAATACTGTTAAAAAATGGTGCCTGCATAAGCACGGAAGCTTTTGAAGAGATCAAAAAATTTCCTGAAGATAAAAAAAATAAATTTCTCAATTTATTCAAAAAGTATGGAGCTTTAAATTGAAATCAATATATATTGCCCTAATACTCTTTATAATTTCCTTTGCAGCTGGATTTTTTGCGGCACCGGATAAAATCAAAAAAGCAATTCCAAGAGAAATAAAAGACCTTGGGATAATAATTGGTGAAGATAGTTCTGATAAATGTTTGCCTGATGATTTTATAATTTCAAAAATTAAAAAAATAAAGAAAAACCGTGGCAAAACAGACACTGATCCATGGGAAATATTAATGGATGAAATAAAAATTGGGGGAATAAGAGAAATTGAGAAAGAAACCGAGGCTTTTACAATCCATGCTCTTTGTAAGGCAGGAGATACAAATGCACTAAAAACCTATTTAAAATCAGGTATCAGCAATTACAATATTAATGCAAGAGATAAAAATGGAATGACCCCTCTTGCCATAGCGTCCGTAAACATGGATTTTGCTTCAATGAAAGTTCTTATTGACTATGGAGCATCTCCCTATGAGACTTCAATAATTGATGATAAAGAAAAAGACTTTATTCAAATAGCCATTGATCTAAAATATTATCTTTTTAAAGATTATATTGATAAAATTTTAGCAATGGGAATAAATTTTGAGCAAGGAGAAAAATATCTGACACAGGCTCTTTTGTCCAAAAGATTATATCTTGCCGATTCTTTACTATCCATTACAGATGTAAATGCCATAACAGAGTCAGGAAACCATATTTTTACAGAAGTACTGGAAAATAGCAATTACAGAAAAGCTATAGATTACTTTCTAAACAATGAGAACCTGACTTTTAATAATGTTTCCTCAGAGCATCTGCCCCTTATTGCTGCTGTGGAAAATAAAAAAATTACCGCCAAAGATATATCTAAAATGATTGAAAAAGGAGCGGATATAAATCTTGCTCGTTTCTCAGATAATTCAACAGCATTGATTGCCTGTGTAAAAGCAGGACGTGCAGATCTGGCAGAGGTTTTGATAAAAAACGGAGCTGATTTGGATATAAAAGATATAAATGGCAAAACTGCAAGAGACCATATAAAAAAGAAAAACTCTGAACTTAAAAAACTTTTTCATAAGCGATGAGATTACAAACGGGCATAATACGATGGTGCATCACCGTAGAAGCGTTTGAAAATCGAACTGAAATGGCTGGGGAATATCCGACGATCAAAGCGATATCCAAAATAGAAGAACTGCCCGACTCTATCAGTTCCAAAGCCTTTTTCATACGCTCCTGCCGTACAAATTATCCAATAGTAAATCCAGTTTGGGTACGAAATATGGAGAAATCCTCTTTTTAATGGAGAAAATGGTTAATTTTTAACAATAAGAACAAAAAATTGGGTTGAGAGTGATATACAAGTTCCCAAAAAGGTAATTTTTAACTTTCAAAGATTACAAGTGAATTTAGAGCAAATGGAAACCTGGTGAGAAATGCGGGCTAAAAAAAGAAAGCAGCCTTCCAAATTTTATGGTATGGTCTCAACAGATATAACAGACAAAACCTCAGCTGGAAATTTGTCCATCAGCCTTAAAAGCTTTCTGGCACCAAAAGCTTTTTCACCACCTACCAGTCCACCTGAATCAAGTTTTTTAAAACTTATAAGGTCAACAGGTCTTTCAGATACAATTGCAATATAATAGTCAAGTACAACCTTTCCCTCTTCAATAAGGCCTGCTTCAAATATATTCTGGTTTTCTACAGGATCAGGAAAAACAAAACTTCCAGAGCCGGTTTTCATATTTTCAAAAAGAACTGCAACCCTGCCGTCTGAATAAAGGTTTAACATTGAAACAAATTTGTTTTTTCCAGCACCTTCAATCATAAATCTGAATCTGTCACCTTTGGTGAGACGATTTGAAATTTTACTGTTTTTTTCATCCACAAGAAAAAGATCAAATCCTTTGCCGTTTCTTGTGTAGTCAAAATTCAAAGCCATAAAAAGGTCTGAAATCTGTACAGAATCAAGTCCTGTGCTTAAATACCAGCAACCGCTCATATTCTCAATGGAAAGCTCTATTTCCTTTCTGCCTGTTCCTCCAAACCCCTTGAAAGCCCTGCCAATATTTTCAGCTCCCATGGAGGAAACAACAGCCTTATTTCCTATAAAATTTAAATCATAAGGAATTTCAATATGTTGCATATTAAATCTTTTTTTTATTTTTTCTGCAAGAATAATATAAAAGGGTCTTGGATCAACCTCATAAGCCACAAAATATTTGTTATTAAAAAATTCTTTGTTTAAAAGCCTTGCATTCTTTATTTTTCTTCTGGAACTGATTTTTACCTGCTGTTTTACAAAAGAAGAAATATCATCTTTGTTTTTTCTTTTATAAATCTCTATCTCATCATTTACATAAACTTCTATCTGTGAAACAATTTCTGCAAGAGCAGCACTTCTTGCCTCTTCCAGTGTTTTACCGGAGCCTCTTCCCACAACTCTGCTTTCATCTGAAAAAAAGGTTTTATACCATTTTGGGAAATCCTCTTTATAAGCTTCTCTTTTGGGGGGTTCTATTTTATCAAAATCCGATTTTTTTGTTTTTTCAAGGGTTGTACATGAAAAAAGAGTAAAAAATATAAAACCAATTAATATTTTTACAAAATCATATTTTTTTTTATTTCCCGTCATATCAAAACCTTTAAATAAAATTTATCTGTTATTGTTTCAAATTGGTAATAACAAGTTCTGTTTTACTTTTTACAAGGGGAGTCTGCTCCCTGTTTGATTTTCTTCCTGCCCAGTAAGGCACCTCGGCTTTAAGATACTTTGACAGCTCACTTGTTGTAACTTTTTTGTCCTTATTTCTGTCAGCAGCACCTGAAATTCCCTTTAAGAAAAAATAGGTGAAAAGCCCGTGCCTTTTTTCAGGATACCATGTGGCAACCTGATTTTTATCTGCACTGCAAAAAACCGAGGCACTTTTCACATTTTCAACAGGCCTTATATTTCTTACCATGGCAGGGCTGATATTTTTAAAAAGAGCACCTGATGCAGAATCTCCTGAAAAACATGATTCAAGAACAACTATAACTGATTTTGCATTAAGCCTTTCCACCTGCTCATAAAAAAGGTCAAGGGGATATCCGCTGTTTGCAATAAAATCAGCACTTGCATCAACAGGAACAAGAAAAGCACTTTCTCCGTCAGCCCCGGGTGCTCCATGTCCTGAATAATAGATAAACACTTCTGAAATACCTTTTCTGACATAGCGGGAAAGTCTGCCCTTTCTATTTGTTCTTGTTCCAAATATATCCCTTAAATCAGCACTTGTAGTATTATTTACATAAAGAATATTTTCATTGTCAAATCCAAAGGTTTTAACAAGATATTCCTTCATTACACTGGCGTCACGGATTGCATATTGAACATCATTTATGCCCTTGTTATATTTTCTATAATCTTTATTTCCAATTACAACGGCCACAGCATGGGGTCTTTTTCTTTTTGTTACAAAAATATTTTTTTCAATATCAGGCACAAGTTCTATTTTTGTTCTTTCATTTTTACCTGAAAAAACATCATCCATAAGTGCATCGGAACCGGTTTTTATTTTTCTGGAAGAGGCAATTGAAACAGAAGACGGCACAGAAATATCCCCGGAATTTATATAGGCATCAAACATGCGGTTATAGGTTTCAGATGCAATTTTTAAATCAGGATGTTTTTCAGAAAAAGCCTTTGCAAGGGAAAGTGCTTTTTTTTCATCTCCCCTTTGATATTTTTTGTAAAATTCATTTACAATTGATTTTGCAACCTTATTTATAAGCTCTGAACTATCTTTTGTTTTCCCGAAATTTTTACGAAACCCCATTGCAGCATCAAAAGCCCTGTTTTTTTTCCCCACTTTAAGAAGGGCAAGGCTATATGCCTTTCCAGCACCTGGAAAGATGGAAGCTGCCTTTTCAAGTCCACTGAGCCCATCTTTGAAATTATTGTTTTTTATCTTTAAAAGATATTTTGTAAGGTATCTGTCAAAAATAAAATTTCTTGATTCAATTATTTTTTTATTAGATTTCCATTTTCTGCCAAACTCTGATGCAAGGGAAACAGCTTTTACATCATTTCCCGCAAACATTTCAGCCTGTACAAGAGTATCTGCATAAGAAGGATTTCCGGGATCAGATTTAAAGGCCCTTCTGGCACAGGCAAGAGCCTTTTCAGAATCCTTACCTGTTTTGATAAGCATGATTGAAAGATTATTTTCCCACAAGGGAATTTTTTTGCCATCAACAGCTCTTAACATTGCTGAAACTGCCTTATCAGGAGCTCCGTATCTCCAATATGCCATGGCAAGATTATAGTCATATGCGGGTTCAGGACACAGCCTTTCAGCTTTTATAAAAAGCTTTAAAGCCTTTGTTTTATCTTTATCCAATAATGCGGATGCTTTTTTTGAAATATCTGCTGCAACACTGCACATGGATTTATCTGAGCTGCCATAAGCATTTGAAAAAAACAAAATAAAAATAAAAACCAATAAAAATTTCTTAAAATAAGTCATAAAAAGCCTCTTTATTTTAAAATATTTGCTGAAAAACCGCCCACAGCAACAATATTTTCTTTTTAAACATCCATTTATCAGAGTATATAAAAAACTAATATTTTTATAAAAACCTATCACAAGTTCTGCACAGGCAAAAGAAAAAAATCTGATTTTTTATATGCGAAAAGGACCTTCATCATAAAATCCATTAAGATTACCAGCCCCCTCACAAAAAGATTTTTTTTGCCTTGAATAATTAAATTCAGGGACAGGATAATATCCTGGCCGGCAGAAAAGCATCCGCATTTTTCTGTCGTACTAAAAAGCAACCAAGCGAAACCCCACATTATTGTTAGTATTACCCGGCGATTTGTTGTTGCGATTGGCACTGCGGCAATTCCTGGCATTATTGTTCCAGCTGCCCCCGCGAATCACACGGTTAGAGCCTTTTAGAATATCACCCCATATTTTTTTATTATATCATTTCTAAAATTTCTGCAATCTGAAACAAGTGTAAATCCAATAAGAGGTTCTATATGCCTTATAAGCTCGAATTCAGTCCATAAACCTGTTTTATAATTGTGTTCATATTTTTTAAATTTTTTTACAAACCGTTTCTTTGCTGGTGGGGAAAGAATTGTTTTGTGGGGAAAAATATTTAAACCCAAAAAAGGAATACCTTTTATACTTCTGTTTAAAATAATATTATCCTTTAAATCAAGCTTTAGATTATCAGAAAGAAAAATACGGGTTTCCTCCAAAATATCTTTTAAAAAAGCCTTCTTGTCACCAAAAATAATAAAATCATCCATATACCTTAAATAGCCTTTAATCCTTTTTTCGTCCTTGATAAAATGGTCAAAAAATCCAAGGTAATAATTTGCAAAATACTGGGATAAAAGATTGCCTATTGGAATACCCTTGCCAATATCACTGTTAAAAGAATTGATTATACTATAAAAGAGATGAATCAGTTTTTTATCCTTAAATTTTTTTAAAATAAGATCTTTTAATATTTGATGATCTATTGAATCAAAATATTTTTTAATATCAAGCTTGAGAAACCAGGGGTATCTTAAAGATTTTTTACGGGCATCATATACAGCTTTATGCATTCCTTTTTTCTTTCTGCATGCATATGAAGAAGAAATTGAAAAAGAGTCAAAAAAAGGCTCGCAAATATTCATTACGGCGTGGTGAATAACTCTTTCAGGAAATGATGAGGCACAAATATTTCTGGGTTTTGGGTCATTTATTTTAAAAAAATAATAATGTCCAAGATCAAAATTTCCAGTTTCAAACTGATTTTTCAGACAATAAATATTTTTTTCAAGGTTTTTATAAAAATCAATCACTTCACTTTTTCCTTTTTTACCGCGGGAAGCCTTTACAAAAGCCAAAACAATATTGTCATAATCTGCAATCATCTCATAAAGACCTGAAGCTCTTTTCATAAAATAAAAACCGGTTTTATTCTTTTTATTCTTTATTTTCTTTTTTTACAGCCTGAAAATTCTTGACAATCTGGATAACAAGTTCTCCATACTTTTCAATCCGGGCATCTCCAACCCCCTCTATTTTTTTTAATTTTGTCAAAGAAGATATCTTTTTTTCGGCAATTTCTGCAAGCTGAGCATTGGTAAACAATGTATATACCGGAATTCCTTCTTTCTCAGCTTTATCTTTTCTCCATTCTCGAAGTTTCAAAAAAAGGCTGAAATCAACTTCTGACAAAACAGATTTATAATCTATTCTTTTATTTTCAGAAATTTTTTGCTGGTAAGTTTTTTTATCGGTATCAAGATATTCAACAGCAAAAGACCAAAAAGAATTAAACCCGTTTGAAACAAATTCCCTATGCACATTAACAACCCTCACAGAGCCAAGGAGTTTGTTCATTTCCTCAACATTAGATTCAGATTCAATTGCCGGAATATAAAAAACTTTAAATTTCAATGAATTATTGACCCTTTATACAAAAAATGGTATTATTAAAATATTTGGATATAATTTTTAAGCAACTATCGTGCCAAACAGGCTTTCTATACAATCTTTCCTTCGTGTCTGTCTCCGTGCAGGCGGCCTCACGTCATGCTGCACTCCGAATCCACTCAGGAAAGATTGTTTTAAAAGCCTAAAAAGCAACCAAGCGAAACCCCACATAAATGTAAGTATTACCCGGCGAATAGAGGGGGCGAAAGGCACTGCGGCAAAACCTGGCACTATTGCTCCAGCAGCCCCCGCGAATCACACGCGCAGAGCCCCTGTCCGGGCCGGACGGATCTGTTACATGACCTGATGGATAATCTCCATACCAGTCTTCACACCACTCCCACACATTTCCATGCATATCATATAAACCAAATTTATTTGGTGAAAAACTGCCCACAGCAATAGTTTTTCCCCTGTACTTTCCCTTGGAACAACCAGAGAAAGGATAGTTCCCATCATAATTTGCTTCATCTGTTGAAAGACAATTACCTGTGTTAAATGGAGTTGTTGTTCCTGCTCTGGCTGCATATTCCCACTCTGCTTCCGTTGGAAGACGGTATTTATGATTTTCATCTCTTTCATTAAGTTTTCTTATAAATTCCTTTGCATCATTCCATGAAACCTGCTCAACAGGACAATTATCTCCGCAATTTTTAAAATAAGAAGGATTATTTCCCATAACAGCTTTCCATTGTCCCTGGGTTACCTCTGTTGTCTGCATATAAAATCCCTTTGTAAGGGTTACCTTATGACGAGTTTCATCGCTGTCTCTTCCAGACTCTGATGATGGTGAACCCATCATAAAGGTTCCGGGTTTTATATACACAAATTTCATTCCAAGGGAGTTTGTAAATCCATTTAATGAAGACGACACTGAAACTGCCATGTCATTTTTTCCCCAAACAGGAATAATTTTATCTTCCAGCCATGAATATGAATTTGAATAAAATATAAAAAAGGCGATTATTAAATAAATTGTTTTTTTCATAAAAACTCTTGCTGATTATAATTGACAAGTCTTAAAATATTAATAGGAAATATTTTTTTTGTAAATATCTATTTTTTTATCTGGATTTATTATAATTATGTTTTAATTAAAAAAGATTGTAACTACTCACCCTTATGGTGATTGCACCAGTCAGAACCATCTGTATAGCAACAAAAGGATTTACCCCTTTTTGGTCATGGGTATAATTATACCACAGCTTTTTTCAACCGCAAAACAGCTCAAAGAACAGGGCATCTGCGAAAAATTTTTGGCAAAAAGGGAGAACCGGTTTCAGGAGATGTTTTTTATCTCCTGCCCCGAAGCAAAGGGAGAATGAGGTTCGGAAATAATACACAAGCCCTTTCAATAAATCAGCTTTTCAGGCAATAAATATTTGTAAGAGGTGGGTAGTTGGGCCTTCCCGCCTGTATGTATGCTATAAGGCAAATAATTCCTGCAGACAGCGAAGAACCTGTATTTGTACTTTTACTGGAGCAGTGCCCATTTTTCGGATAAGCCTTGATTTGTCCACAGTTCGTATCTGATCTAACAATATAAGTCCTGTTTTACCTGCAAATTTTATCTTTATTCTTGTAGGATATTGGAAACCCTTTGAAGTCATTGGTGCTGCAATAGCAGTTTTCAGAGAAGACATTTCATCTGGAGAGAGAATAAGGCATGGTCTGGTCTTTTTTATCTCGGAGCCCTTTGTTGGATCTAATTGCACCAGCCATATATCAAATCTTTTGATTTCCTGTTTTACCATTCCCAGTCGTCCTCACTTACAAGAGGCGCGTCCAGCCATTCACTGCTGTTATAAATGTCATCTGCATCTGAATGCTTTATAAATATTTTTTCCCAGCCGGAGCGTGCCTTTTTGCTGACAGGTCGAATTAAAAGACCTTCATCAACAACTTCAAAATCCAGCTCTTTTGCCTCAAGTTGGGCCTTCTCAATAAGTATTTTTGGAATACGAACACCTTTTGAATTGCCAATACGAACCAATTTTGCCATGGAAATCTCCATGTTATGGGTAAATAATTACATTGTTATAACTTTTTTAAGGATTTATCAACTAAAAAAGGGCTGTTTTACAAAGTCTGACAAATCACTGTTTCAGCACATTATGTTTTAGTTCAACCATAACCCGGATTTTAATTGTAAGGAGGCCAGTTCTGGCCGGTCTGTCCAAAGATCCGCAGGGTGCCGGAAACAAGGATCTCATCGCATTTAATGAAACGAAGTCCCCATCAGGCTCCCACATGCAACTGGTATTGTCTTTTGAACCAGAAACCAGAAAAAGTAAAAGATATTTAATAATTTAATTATTTATTTTGTTTATGCTTCCAGGAACTGCTTATAAAATCTCTGAACAATGGATGGCAGTTCATAGGTCTTGATTTGAATTCAGGATGAAATTGACAGCCCAGAAACCAGGGATGATCCTCAATTTCAACTATTTCAACAAGATTTTTTTCAGGAGACATTCCGCTGAAGACAAGACCTGCTTTCTTTAAAGGTTCAAGATATTTATTGTTAAATTCAAACCTGTGTCTGTGACGCTCGGAAATTTTATTTTCACCATAGGCTTCAAATGCCCGTGTATTTTCAACTAAAACACATGGATATGCTCCAAGACGCATAGTGCCGCCTTTATCGGAATTTTCATCTCTTAATTCAATTTTTCCGGCAGCATCATTATACCATTGTGTCATCAGATAAATAACAGGTTCTTTTGTGTTTTCATCAAATTCAGAAGAATTTGCGTTTTTTATTCCTGCAACATTGCGGGCATATTCAATAACAGCAACCTGCATTCCAAGACAAATTCCAAAAAAAGGCATCTTTTTTTCCCTTGCAAATTTTACAGCCTCTATTTTTCCTTCAACACCACGATAACCAAAGCCTCCCGGAACAAGAATACCATCTCCGTCGGAAAGAATTTCAGCAGCATTTTCAGGTTTTATTGTCTCTGAATCCACAAAATCCAGGCAAACTTTCAGGTTGTTTGCAATGCCCCCATGAACAAGAGCTTCATTAAGGCTTTTGTATGACTCTGTAAGGTCTGTGTATTTACCTACAATTTTAATTTTTACTTCATCACCGGGATTTTTAAATCTGTTAATTATATCCTTCCAGCCGTCAAGCCTTGGAGACCTTGCCCATATATTCAGACTGGAAAGAATCTTGTTGTCAAGCCCCTGGTTATGATAGACAACAGGAACTTCATAAATACAGTCAACATCAATGGCTGTAATGACATCTTCTGCGTCTATATTACAAAACAGGGCTATTTTTCTTTTTAATTCATCGCTTAAATATTTTTCTGTTCTGCATAAAAGAATATCTGGCTGAATCCCGATACTTCTTAATTCCTTTACACTGTGCTGGGTGGGCTTTGTTTTAACCTCTCCTGCTGTTTTTATATATGGAACAAGTGTGAGATGAATATATATGACATTTCCCTTGCCTGCATCGGATTTCATCTGGCGTATGGCTTCAAGAAAAGGAAGAGATTCTATATCTCCTATGGTTCCGCCTATTTCTATAATTGCCACATCAACTTTTTCACCGACTTTTTTTATCCCAGCCTTTATTTCATCTGTTATATGGGGAATAACCTGAACTGTTCCTCCGAGATATTCCCCTCTTCTTTCCTTGTTTATGACCGAATTATATATTTTTCCTGTTGTATAATTATTATCACTTGTAAGTCTTGAGCTTATAAACCTTTCATAATGGCCCAGATCAAGATCTGTTTCTGCACCATCGTCAGTTACAAAAACTTCTCCGTGCTGAAAAGGGTTCATTGTTCCTGGGTCAACATTTATATATGGGTCAAGCTTTTGAATTGTAACCTTTAATCCCCTGCTTTCAAGAAGAGCCCCAATAGCAGATGAAGCAAGTCCTTTGCCAAGTGAAGACAAAACCCCGCCAGTTACAAAAATATATTTGCTTGGATTATCAGTCATAAATAACCTTTAATTTTGATTTATATTTATTGAAAAATTTTTTCAATATCAGTTGTTTCATTTAAAATATCTTTTTCAAAATCATCTTTTTCCGGTTTATACAATTTTTTAAAAGCCTCTATATTGAAAAAGATATCTGACTTTGGCTTAAACATTATATCTGTTGTTCCTGAATTTATTATTCTTACAGGAATATTATCCTTAAAAATTTCTATTTTTTCCGGATATTTTATTTTGCCTGACTTGTACCAGTTTTTGTATACAAAAGAAAATTTGGAATTGTCAATTTGAACTATATACATATAGGGCAGAAAAGTTTCCTTGTTTATCCATATTTCAGACTGAATATCAGCTTTATCATCAATAAATCTGCCTGCAACATAAAAAATCATATTATCTTTTCTGTCAAGCCTTATAAGGGAAAGATCACACCCTCTTTTTTCAAGAAGGGGCAAAAGGGTTTTATAATCTTTTAAAAAAAGCAGATCCTTAAAAAAATAATATGGTGAAGTTTCTTCTGAAAGAATTTCATCTCCCTGAATTGTAACAGACTGGTTCAAAGACTCCATATATATCATTTTTGAAGTATCAGAACTTAAATCAGCCCTGAATTCACCTGAAAGGGAATAATAAAGGTCTATATTTATTTCAAAAGGATTTTTTGTATCAAGATAAAAAATTTTTGAGCCGGTAATACTGAACCATGAGTAAATATTGCCTTTTTTTTCCAGCATAAAGTTAAAAAGGTTTGCAGCATCAGGGATAAAAGCCTGGCTGTATGAAGCTGTAAATATTGTAATCAAAAAGCAAAAGATGGATATTTTTTTCATAACTTAAGTAAGCCCTTGTTCAATAAGGATATTGAGAACTATTGTTTTTTGAAAATATTACCCGGATAAACAGCCTGGTTTCCAAGCTCTTCTTCAATTCTCAGCAGCTGATTATATTTTGCTGTTCTGTCACTTCTTGAAAGAGAACCTGTTTTAATCTGTAAACCTGAAACTCCAACAGCCAGGTCAGCTATAAAAGAATCTTCTGTTTCTCCTGAGCGGTGTGATATAACAGTTGTATAACCTGCATTTTTTGCCATTGAAATCGCATCAAGTGTTTCTGTAAGAGTTCCTATCTGGTTAACCTTAACAAGAATGGAATTTGCTATATTTTTATTTATTCCCTTTTCAAGAATGGCTGGATTTGTAACAAAAAGATCATCGCCCACAAGCTGAACCTTATTTCCAAGTTTTTCAGTTAAAACAGCCCATCCGTTCCAGTCATCTTCTGCAAGTCCGTCTTCTATTGAAACAACAGGAAAATTTTCAACAAGGTCTTCATAATAGCCAACCAGCTCCTCTGCACCAAGCTCTTTATTTTCACCAGCCAGTAAATATTTTCCATTTTCATAAAATTCACTGGAGGCACAATCAAGAGCAAGAACTATATCTGTTCCGGGTTTGTATCCTGCCTTTAAAACAGCTTCAGATACAAGCTCAAGAGCTTCCCTGTTTGAAGATAAATCCGGCGCAAATCCTCCCTCATCTCCAACAGCAGTATTATATCCCTTTGATTTCAAAATTTTCTTGAGATTATGAAACACCTCGGCACCCATTCTCAATGCCTCGGAAAAGGATGAAGCTCCTGCCGGTATTATCATAAATTCCTGAATATCCAAGTTGTTAGCTGCATGGGCACCACCATTTATTATATTCATCATTGGAACAGGAAGAACATGGGCTGTGATACCGCCTATATATTTATAAAGAGGCAGTCCATGTGCATCTGCTGCTGCCCTTGATGCAGCAAGGGAAACTCCCAGAATTGCATTTGCCCCGAATTTTGATTTATTTTCAGTTCCGTCAAGTTCAATTAAAACTTTATCAAGAGCCCTCTGTTCAGCAGCGTCAAGACCAATAATTGCATCGGCAATAATGCTGTTTACATTTTCCACAGCCTTTGAAACACCTTTGCCAAGATAACGGTTTTCATCTTTATCTCTTAATTCAAGCGCTTCTCTTGTACCGGTTGAAGCCCCTGAAGGAACAGCAGCTCTTCCAAAAGCTCCTGATTCAAGTAAAATATCTACTTCTATTGTTGGATTCCCTCTGGAATCAAGAATTTCTCTTGCCTTAACATCAATTATTTCAGTCATTTAAACCACCATTTTTTTTGTTTGCCATTTTAATTTATATTTTGATAATTGACTTTTTTTAAACAAAACTGATACTCTTACTTCTTATTTATGTCAAGAAAATGAATTATTCAAAAGGGGTTTATACCCATGAAAAATATGTCCATGTATGATAAGGCACATCTTCTTGTATCAGCCATAAGAGTCCTTGAATATAAAAAGAATCATACACCGCCTGATATAAAAGAGCTGTCAGATTTTCTAAATGTTTCACAGGAAGAAATTCTTTTCATTCTCAGAAAACTTGAAGAAAAAAAAATAATAAATATGATTGAAAAAAATTTTTTATTCAGGGTTTCCATAAAAGACCACACCCTTATTGAATCAATTTCAAAGGACAATAAAAAATCAAAATCTGATTTAGAGCTTCAACAATTTAAGGAAAAACAAAAAAACAGATTAAAGGAAATAGAAGATTTTCAAAAAAAACAAAAGTTAAAGCAAAAAGAATTATTTGATAAATTAAATAAAGATCTTCAATTTTCAAAGAAAGATTAAATTTATTTCGGTTTTAATTCCCTTACCTGAAGCATATTTGTTGTTCCTGATTTCCACAGTGGATGCCCCGATGTAATAACAATGCGTCCATTTTTTTTTACCATACCGCTTTCAATGCTTTTTTCAGCGGCATTGTCAATCATTATATCTGTGTTTTCAACTTCCTCAAAACGGAATGGAAAAACACCTCTTAACAAATTCAGCCTTTGTATTACAGCCTCGTTGGGGGTAAATGCAAGAATCGGGCATGAAGGTCTGAACTTTGATATTTGAGCTGCTGTAAAACCAGACCTTGTGGGAGCTGCAACAGCATCGCAGTCAAGCTCATCTGCAAGAGTACATGCAGCTTTTGCAACAGATTCAGCAACAAAATCACTATGGAATTGATTTTTTTCAGGAATATATCTTTTTTCCGCCTCCATTATAATTTCACTCATACAGGAAACAGCTTTTTCAGGATGATTTCCTGATGCTGTTTCTTCTGAAAGCATAAGAGCATCTGCTCCATCAAGAACAGCATTTGCAACATCTGTTGCTTCTGCCCTTGTGGGAAAAGGAGATACAGCCATGGAACCAAGCATCTGAGTTGCAATTATAACAGGTTTCCCCTTAAAATTGGCTTTTTTTACTATATCTTTTTGCACACCCGGGACAAGAGAAAGAGGAATTTCTACACCAAGATCACCCCTTGCAACCATAATACCATCTGAAACATCAATAATTTCGTCAATATTTTCAACAGCCTCATGTTTTTCTATTTTTGCAATTACAGGGATATCAGATTTGTTTTCCCTGATAATTTCCTTTACAGCCAGAATATCCTCTTTTTTTCTGACAAAGGAGAGAGCAATAAAATCCACTTTATTTTTAATGCCGAATAAAAGATCCTTTTTGTCTTTTTCAGTAAGAGAGGGGGCTTTAAGGGAGCCGGACCTGAAATTTATGCCCTTCCCGGAAGTCAGAATCCCTCCGTTTATTATCCTGCATTCTATCTTGTTGTTTTTTGAAGATTTTACCTCGGCCGACAATAACCCATCTGCAAGTAAAAGTATATCACCAGCCTTTACATCTGATGGAAGATCCTTGTATGTAACGGAAACTATATTGTCTGTTCCGTCTGCATCAGAACCAGTTAAAAAAAGTTTATCCCCTGTTGAAAGAGTAATTGGTTTCACTATTTTACCAATTCTCATTTTAGGCCCGCATAAATCCTGTAGAATGGACACAGGTTTTTTAATTGTGTCTGCTGTTTTTCTTATTTTTTTTATAAGTTCAAGATGATATTCATGACTGCCATGGGAAAAATTAAGTCTGGCAATATTCATTCCTTTTTCTGCAATGGAGAAAAGCTTTTCTTCTGTTTGTGTTGAAGGGCCTATTGTACATACTATTTTTGTAAAGTTCATGGGATATCCTTATAAAAGCTGAAATAAAAAATTTTCTGTTTCCTTTTCAGAATCAGCACCGTTTTTTATTCTCAAATCTATTTCCCCAAGGGAAATAATTCCTTTTTTAAGAGCTGAAATTTCAAAATTCAAAGCATTTTTTAAAAGCAGGAAAACAGGATAAAAGGATTTTTTACCTCCAAGGAGAAGATAATCCTTTTTTAATTTAGCCTTGCCGGGAACAAGGTCATTTACAATAGATTCAATATTTTTATCATAATTTTCAATAACAGGAACAACAACCTTTGTAAAAACATTATAATTTGTTCCATTATTAAAAATATCTTTTCCTGAATCAGAAAGCAAAAATTCCTTTGCAATTAAAAGTCTGTTTATCTGATTTGTCAGGGCTGCAAGAATTTGAAGGGGATGATAACCCGAAGAAAAAAGAGAATGCATATAAAAAAGGGCCTCTTTTATTTTTTTTTCGGAAACAGCCCCTGTAAATGAAAAAATGGGATCTTCCCTTGTTCTTTCAAGGACTTTTTTTATATCACCGGCAGAAATAAAATTTTTTGATGAAGAATAGGTAAGAACCTTATTTAAATTTCCACTTAATGCCCTTAAATCATCTCCTGAATATTCAAGAAGCAGGCTTAAGGCTTCAGATTTTAATTTTTTGCCGCTGTTATTTTTTTCAAGTTGTCTGAAAACAATATCTCTGGCTGTTTTTTCAAATTTGTCCCTGTCCTGTTTTCTTGAGCCGGAAGGAAGACTGCAATCTATTACAATTCCCTTTTCTTTTATTTTTTTATATATTTTCTTTTTTTTATCAATTTTTGGAGAAATTATCAGAAGGTAGTTGTCATCAGGAAAATCCCTGTCAAGAACATCTGAAAAAAAAGATTCTTCGTCTTTTTTACCTGAAAATTTTATATTATTATCACGTCCATATTCAACAACTGCTTTAACCCATGAAGAATCATCTTCTTTTTCAAAAAACTCAGAAATAATTTTTTCTGTCCATTCATCTGTGAAAATATCATCATCTTTATCAACCAGTCTAAGCATTGCAGATGCTGCAAGATCAAGTCTGTTTGAAAGATATTGGCTCCTGATTTTTTCACATATTTTTTTATTGTCTGCCTTTTTTTCAAAAAAAGCAGGATTTTCGTAAATAACAATTTTTTTTGATGAAAAAAATGAATATGTAAAAACTATTTCGCATACTTCAGGCAGGTTTTTAAAATTTCCATCATATTTTTCTACAAAAAAATCTTTTTTATCCTCTGGAACAAGTATTTTTAATATATTATTGCAGGCTGTTTCTGTAAGGTATGAATCACCGAAAATAAGGACAATATTTCTTATATCCTTTTCTTGCGATATTTCCTTTTCATGATTTGTAAAAAGTATTTCTTTCATTTTATTTTTTTGAGTCTTTGAAAAATAAAAATGAGTAAAGCAGCAGAAGAGGCTGTAATTCCAATGAACTGGGAGAGTGACAAAATCCCGAAAAAAAGTTCTCCTCGGTTATCTCCTCTGAAATATTCTATTATTGTTCGTGAAATTCCATAGAGGAAAAGATATAAAAGAAAAACATCGCCATCCCTTTTTTTCAGTCTGAAAAAAATAACCATGATTATAAAAATAAGAAAGTTTGAAATAACAGAGTATAACTGGGTTGGGTGGAGACAGGCATTTAAAGGAGCAAGTGAATGTTCATCCTTAAATATAATACCTATTGGAAGGTCAGTGGGCCTTCCATAACAGCAGCCTGCAAAAAAACATCCAATACGTCCTACAGCATGGCCTATGGCAAGGGATGGAGCTGCAATATCTGATATTTTCCCAAGGGGAAGCCCTTTTAATTTTATAAATATTAAAGCTGTAAAAGCTGCAAAAATAAAGCCTCCGTAAAATACAAGCCCGCCTTTCCATATCTTGAAGATTTCTATTGGGTGAGCAAAAAAATAAGACGGGTCTACAAACAGATAAAAAACTCTTGCACCTATAATTGCAGAAATAATTATATATGTGGAAAGATCTAAAATAAAATCCTTTTTAATTCCTTCCTTTTCAGCAAAAAAGGAGGCTGTCATTATTGCCAGAAAAAAACCTGCCGCAGCCATAACACCGTATGTATGAATGGTTATGTTTAACGGTTCAAAGTGAAAAAAAACAGGGTGCATTAATTTTCTCCATATTAATCTTTTGTAACATTTTTAAATAATGCATGATAAACAACAATACCCATGCTGATTGTTATGGCTGAATCGGCAATATTAAAAGCAGGCCAGTGCATATTTTTTATATATACATCAAAAAAATCAATAACATATCCAAGCCTTATCCTGTCTGTGAGATTGCCTGCCGCACCTCCAAGAATCATTGCATATGCAAGTCTCAGCCATATAAATTCTTTTGGAGTTGTTTTATAAAACCATAGAACAACTCCTGCTGCAATAAAAGCCATTCCTATAAAAACAACTATTCTGACAATATCTGACTGATTTGCCAAAAAACCAAAGGCACCACCTGGGTTGCGAACATTAACAAGACTGAAAAAATCTGGAATTATTTTTATTTCTGACAGATAAGGTATATAATTTACAATAATAATCTTTGTAAGCTGATCAAGAAAAACAACAATCACAAATACAAGAATAAACCCTGAATGTTTCTGCATAATTTATTCCCAAAAACTCCAAATGGTATTTAAAAGGTTTTCAATACACTGACGCATCTTTCACAGGCATCTTCATAAGTTTCATTTTTCCCTGTTGTTTCACTATAATGCCAGCACCTTGCACATTTAAGTCCCTTTGCCTTTTCAACTTCTATAAAAAGATCTTCAATATCCACACAGCCTGTACTTTTTTCTGTTTTATCAGATAAATCCCTTATTTCAGACTGGGATACTATGAAAAATTCGCTGAGCTCACCTGTATAACTTTCAAGCAAGGCTTTTGTTTTTTCACCTGCATAAAGTTTTATTGCTGCATCAAGTGGATGCCCCACTGTTTTCTTTATTCTTGCCTCCTCAAGTGCTTTTAAAACTTCATCCCTTACAGAGACAAGAGCTTTAAGTTTTGTGTAAACTTCTTCATTGATAAAACCTTCATCTGATTCAGGTTTTATAGCCAGATGAACACTCTCTTCCTTATATTTACCTTCAGGCATGTGAAGATAAACTTCTTCCGCTGTAAAGGGAAGAATGGGTGCCATCATGGTTACAAGGGCATTTAAAATTTCAAACATTACAGTCTGGACAGCTTTTCTTTCTGTGAATTCCTTTCCAAGCACATATAGGGAGTCCTTTTTTATATCCAGATAAAAGGAAGAAAGCTCCAATGTACAGAAATTATAAAGAGTATGATAAATAACATGAAATTCATATTCATCATAAGCCTTGTTTACCCTTGCTATTATTTCATTTAACCTGTGAAGCATAAAACGCTCAAGTTCAGGAAGATTTTTATATGAAACCTTTTCTTTATCAGGGTTAAAATCTGAAATATTTCCAATTAGAAACCTGCATGTATTTCTTATTCTTCTGTAGGCATCTGAAAGCTGTCTTAAAATATTGTCAGAGATTCTTATATCTTCACGATAATCCGAAGCTGAGACCCAGAGCCTTAAAATTTCAGCTCCATATTTATTTATAACTTCTTTTGGAGCTATGACATTACCAACCGATTTTGACATTTTCCTGCCCTTGCCATCAACAACAAAACCATGGGTTAAAACAGATTTGTATGGAGCATTTCCCTTGTTTGCCACTGCTGTGAGAAGGGAACTGTGAAACCAGCCTCTGTGCTGATCGCTTCCTTCAAGATAAAGGTCGGCAGGCCATGAAAGTTCATCTGTTCTTTCATCTAAAACAGCAGCATGACTTACGCCTGAATCAAACCAAACATCAAGAATATTTGATTCCTTTACAAAATCACTTGAGCCGCACTTGAGACATTTTGAATTTTCAGGAAGAAAAAATTTGGCTTCCTTTTCAAACCATATTCCTGCTCCGTGTTGTTTGAAAAGTTCATAAATCCTTTGGGCAATTTCCTCATTTATCAGGGTTTCTTCACAATCACTGCAATAAAACATGGGAATTGGAACTCCCCATACACGCTGTCTTGAAACACACCAGTCGGGTCTGTTTTCTATCATTCCGTAAATTCTTTCACGACCCCAGCCGGGAATCCAGTTTACCCTGTCTATTTCTTCAAGTGCTTTTTTACGAAGATTATTTGATTCCATTGATATAAACCACTGGGGAGTAGCTCTGAAAATAACAGGTTTTTTGCATCTCCAGCAATGGGGATATGAATGTTCAAATTCTTCATATAAAACAAGCATTCCGCTGTTTTCAAGTTTTTCTGTTATAATGGAATTTGCCTTTGAAACAAAAACACCTTCAAGGTCTTTTCCAGCTTCTTTGGTAAATGTACCATTATCTTTTACAGGGGCATATGCTTCAAGTCCGTATTTTCTTGCAACTATAAAGTCCTCGGCTCCATGACCGGGAGCTGTATGTACGCAGCCTGTTCCAGCTTCAAGTGTTACATGGTCTCCCAGCATAATAAGGGAGTCCCTGTCATAAAAAGGATGGGCACATTTTTTGTTCTCAAGCTCTGAACCTGAAAATTCCATATAAGATTCAAGGCTGTCAATTCCAAACAGCTTGCAAAGCTCTTCTGCCATTTCCTTTGCAACTATAAAAACTTCACCATCTTTTTTACCTTTTACAGCCTGATAAATAAAATCAGGATGCACACAGATTCCAAGGTTTGCAGGCAGAGTCCAGGGGGTTGTTGTCCATATGACAACGTAAACATCTTTATTTTCAAGCCCCTCTATTGAAGATTCCTCTTTAAGTTTGAATTTTACAAAAATTGAAGGTGAAGTATTATCCTTGTGTTCAATTTCTGCCTCTGCAAGGGCTGTTCTGCAATTACAACACCAGTGTATGGGTTTTTTCCCTTTATAAAGTCCGCCGTCTATACCAAATTGAGCACATTCTCTGGCAATTCTTGCCTCATAATCATAGTTCATTGTAAGGTATGGATTATTCCATTCACCCATGACACCAAGTCTTTTAAACTCATCCTTCTGGATTTGGATAAATCTTTCAGCATATTTTCTGCACTCGTCCCTTATTTCAGAAGAAGACATCTTTCTCTTTGCAGAACCCAGTTTTTTATCCACATTATGCTCTATGGGAAGACCATGACAATCCCAGCCCGGAACATATGGGGCATCAAAACCAGACATTTGCTTTGAGCGTATGATTATATCCTTTAAAATCTTGTTCATGGCTGTTCCAAGGTGAATATTCCCGTTTGCATAAGGAGGGCCGTCATGAAGAATAAATTTTTTTCTGCCTGCTGACTTTTCTCTTATTTTTCCGTAAAGGTTTTGTTTTTCCCACTCTTCAAGCTGTTTGGGTTCCTTGTTGTTAAGATTTGCCTTCATTGGAAAACCTGTTTTTGGCAAATTTAATGTCTCTTTATAGTCCATATATCTCCTCCGTATAGAAAATAGGAATTGTTTTTCAATAAAATCTCAAAAGTTTATTTCACAATATATTAATGTGTCAAGGATATGATTTTTCTTTTATGGTTTATAACAGGAAGCATATAATTTGAAATTTCTGCCCTGATATTTTTACCATTAATAGTTTTTCCTTCAAAAAAATAAGTCTTTTTTTTCATAGAAGCAATTTCATTATCGCAGTCAGGGCCTTTCATGGCAATAATCCTGCCGCCTGGCTTGATACATGGTGCTGTTTTTTCAAAAAAAGAATCTATTGATGTAAAAGCCCTTGAAACAGCATAATCAAAAGAGTCTTTGTTTTCATTTGCAAAATCTTCCACCCTTTTATTAATTGCAGATATTTTTTCAAGCCCTAAAAGTCTTATAATATATTTTAGAAAACTTACTTTTTTACCTGAAGAATCAATCATTGTTATTTCAATTTCAGGCCTTGCTATTTTAAGGGGAATACCTGGAAATCCCCCGCCTGAACCCGCGTCTATAAGTCTTGTTCCTTTTTTGTTATCAATAAGAGAAGACAGATATAAGGAGTCTGCAAAATGTAAAACAGCAATGCTCTCGGGGTCAGTTATTGCTGTAAGATTTTTCTTTTTATTCCAGTCAACAAGCTCTTTTGCATATATTCTGAATTTTTCAAGCTCATTATCGGAAAGGAAAATTCCAAGAGGGTTTATACAATTTTTCAAAAAAGTTTTAAATTCTTCATCAAATTTCATTTTGCATGTCCACAGAATCTGAAATTATTTTTTTATGGTCAAAAACAATATTTTCAGGAAGGCTGTCAATTGGAAAAAAAGCTGCTTCCAGAGCATCATCTCCTCCCCTTGGAATAATCTTTTTATTTTCCGGTATGCAAAAAAAGGCAATACTCACACAATGGCCCCTTGGGTCTCTGTCAGGCTCAGAATAAACACCTATAAGAATTTCATTTTTTATTTTTATTCCTGTTTCTTCATAAACTTCTCTTCTAACAGCATTTTCAACATTTTCTCCAATATCTACAAAACCCCCCGGGAGAGCATAACCGTGGGGATAATTTTTTCTTTTTATAAGTAAAATTCTTTTTTTATCAAAAATTACAGCATCAACTGCAAGAAGAGGTGTTGCAGGTTTCATAAAATACCTTTCCTGATTATTTAAATATCAAATTTTAAATATACCAGATTCAAATAAAAAAAAAGTGCTTTTCAATTAAAAAAACAGTATATTATTTCACAAAGCTAAAAGGCCTTTAAAAATGAGGTTTTTGAAATTATCCTGAAACTTAAAATTCAGACAGAATCCTTTGGAGATTGAGGTGTTGGGTTTGTTGGTCAGATTTGACTTTACAAAAAAGGATCTCTTTGTTAATTATAAAATATATCAGGGTATTTTTTGGACAGAATAATTTCCTCATTAAGAAAAAAACTCCAGAACCCATCAAAAAAATTCCACGATGGGTGTTTATCTATGTGGAACTTATAGAAATATCATTTATATCGGTTTCACCTTCAGGAATGCAATTTTATATCTAAATTCTGCTTTCTTAAAAACCCTTATTTTTTTCATAACCAGTGTTTATTATCAAAAACAGAGGATATGAGGAGGAAAAATTATGGAAAATGCATTATCTGGAATCAAGGTATTAGATTTTACCACTTTACTGCCAGGCCCCTATGCAACCCTGGCTCTTGCAGACCTTGGGGCAGAGGTGTTACGGGTAAGCTCTCCCGGCCGCTTTGATCTGGTTATTGAATCAATGCCCAAAATCAATGAAACCAGTATTTCGGCAAATCAGGCCTGGCTTCACCGAAACAAGAAAACCATGAATTTGAACCTTAAAACTTCTCAGGCAAAGGAAATTGTAAAAAAGCTC
>PDWJ01001350.1_pt1 | contig 30667 bp, 30 predicted proteins | sample 1430881 | NCBI WGS metagenome assembly PDWJ01 (sample SAMN01162460, study PRJNA174530) | Oral metagenome, whole genome shotgun sequencing project. | biome: Marine environment; feature: Marine mammal; material: Swab sample of the gingival sulcus; isolation source: swab sample of gingival sulcus...
TTAGAAAGTTCTTATGAAGAATGTTTGTTTTATGAACTTAGAAAATCAGGTTTGTACGTAGAAAAACAAAAAGCTCTACCTTTAATTTATGAAGAAGTAAAATTAGAGATAGGGTATAGAATAGATTTGTTAGTTGAAAATAAAGTAATTGTCGAGATAAAATCCATCGAAGCTATAAATGATGTTCATTTAGCTCAAATTTTAACCTATTTAAAATTATCTAATTGTAAATTGGGATTACTGATTAATTTTAATGTTTCTTTGATAAAAAATGGCATCAAAAGAGTTGTAAATAATTTATAATAAAATTCTTATTTCTTTGCGAACTTAGCGAAAAAACTTAGCGAACTTTGCGGTTAAATAAGAAAAAAGTTAAATACATAAAATAATAATAAAATGACACGAAGAATTAAATTAACAGCAGTAGTAGTTGCAATATTTGCAACAAGTGCATCATTTGCACAAACAGGACGAGAAATAATGCTAAAAGCCGACAACCGTCCGGAGGCAAAAACCACAGAATCAAGCATTACCTTAAAAATTATCAACAAAAAAGGTAAAGAGCGACTTCGTAAACTTAAATCCTATTCAACGGAGGTGGGAGAAGACACAAAAACCTTGATGTTTTTTGAGTATCCCGGCGATGTAAAAGGCACCGGTTTTTTAACCTGGGACTATGACAAAATCGGCAAAGACGACGACAAATGGTTATACTTGCCTGCCATGAAAAAAACAAGGCGTATCAGTGGTTCATCAGCGAAGAAAGATTATTTTATGGGAACCGATTTTACCTACGATGATATGGGCGAACGCAACATTGATGAAGATACCCACAAGCTATTGGGTGAGGAAACCGTTAACGGGCATAAATGTTGGAAAGTGGAATCCACCTCAAAAGATAAAAGAGATTTATTCTCAAAAAAAGTAATATGGTTACGACAAGACATTTTAATTCCTGAAAAGGTGGATTATTATGATAGGATGGGAAAATTGCATCGTCAAATGACAATAGACAAAGTCGAAAAAATCGGTAAATATTGGGTGATAAAAAAAATGCAAATGAGCAATGTCCAAAACAAGCATAAAACCATTATTGAATTTGATAAAATGGTATTAGACAAACCAATGAATGAGGGCAAATTTACCGTGCAAACGTTGGAAAAAGGACGATTTTAAATTTATTTAAATAGAGAAAATTCATGTAGAGAAAATTCACGAATTTTCTCTATAAACAAAAACGTATATGACAAAATTCAAAAATAAATATCGCATAGAATCAAATCGTTGGCAAAATTGGGATTATTCAAATATTGGAAATTATTTCATTACAATTTGTACAAATAATAGAAAAATGATTTTAGGTTCTATTTCAGACGGAAAAATGAATTTGTCAAAATTAGGAGAAATTGTAAAAAAAGAGATTGATGAAATTCCAACCTATTACGAAGGCGTCATTGTTGACGAATGGATAATAATGCCAAATCATATACATTTAATTATATCATTAACCGTAGTAAAGACAATTCACGAATTGTCTTTACCGAACGATGAACAATACCGAAAAAAACGCCGTCAAATGACAATATCAAAGATTATTGGAAAATTTAAAATGAAAACCTCAAAACAAATAAATATAATTAATAAATCGGAAGGTTATAAAAATTGGCAATCCAATTACCATGATCATGTTATAAGAAACGAGAACGAATATAATATCATAAAACGATACATTATTAATAATCCTGCAAATTGGCAAAAAGATAAATTTCAAAAATGAAAACACACACAAAATCACACAATGTAGTAAAGACAATTCATGAATTGTCTTTACATGAATTGTCTTTACATGAATTGTCTTTACTAATCATATTATTTTTGACACCGGTTATAACATTTTCACAAACAGATGAAGAAAATCAATTGCAAATCAATGGTTTTATAGATACCTATCATGCCATGCGAGTTAAATCGCCGAATAATTTTATGAGTTCGCGCACACGTTTTAGAGGTGAATTGCAAAAAGCATTTGGCAAATCGTCCATGTTTGTGTCTTTAAATTTAAATCAAAACAGTATTCTTAAAGAACTAAACGGATTTGAACTTCGAGAAGCCTATTTTGACTATACCGACAAACATTGGAGTTTACGTGCCGGCAGGCAACTTGTTATTTGGGGAGCTGCCGACGGTATGCGTATTACCGATTTGGTATCGCCTATGGACATGACCGAATTTCTGGCGCGCGACTACGATGATATTCGTATGCCTGTGGAAGCATTAAAATTTCGATATTTCACAGGAGCAATGAAATTAGAATTAGTATATGTGCCTATTTTCAAAGGATTTATTCTACCCGTAAATCCTAAAAACCCTTGGGCTATGAGCATGCCTGCACCACCAAATATGCAGATTAAAATGTTGCCTGAGAAAAAGCCCGAGCAAACATTCAAAAACAGCGAATTTGGAGGACGTTTAACATTTAACCTGTCGGGAATTGATTTTTCCTTAGCAGCACTTCATACTTTTGATAAAATGCCTGTATTTACGACAAGCATATCACAAGCCGGAGCAATAGAAATAACACCCGAATACCACAGAATGACCTTTGTAGGAGGAGATTTCTCAAAGCCGCTCGGTCAATTTGTAGTTCGAGGTGAACTTGCTTTCAATATCGATAAAAGTCTTATTACCAAACAGATGCCCTCGAAATTGGAAAAGCATAATACGCTGAATGCTTTATTGGGCATAGACTGGTATGCTCCCGATGAATGGATGTTGAGTGTGCAAATAGCCAATGATGCCGTAATGGATTACAAAGAAGAATTAGAACAAGAAGAGCATACAACTTTACTGACTTTCAATGTTTCAAAAAATTTGTTGAATAACACCTTGAAACTGTCCGATTTTGTTTATGCCGACTTGAATAACAGCAGTTTTTTCAGTCGTTTTTCGGTGGATTATGCGCTCACCGACCAAATTCATATATTGGCAGGTTATGACCATTTTGAGGGTGATAAAGGAATGTTCGGTGTTTTTAAAAATAACTCCGAAGTGTGGATAAAAGCAAAATACAGCTTTTAACCCGGATGAAAATAGTTCAGATAGCAATAAAAAAGCACTTTGTTTTTTTGGGCTAATAATATATTGTTAAACTACAAAACAAAGAAATAATGAAGCAAAAATCAGAATGCACGTCTCTGTTAATCGGCAAAAAGATGACGGCAGATAACTCAATGATAGTAGCCCGTTCGGAAGACTGGGATGCAATGATTGCCAAAAATTTAAAAATTTACAGAGATACCGAAAACGGTGCAGAAAAATTTGAAGCACTTGACAGCCCTTTTAAGTGTAAATTGCCCCCAAAAGCCTTTGGCTATACTTCATTGGAGGCTTTTGATTTGCCCGGACATTGGGGAAGTGCCGGTTTTAATACAGCCAAAGTGGGCATGAGTGCCACAGAGAGCATTTTCAGTAATAAAAAAGCTTTAAAAGCTGACCCGCTTGTTGAAACCGGGATCGGTGAAAATGCGGTATTCAATATTGTTTTGCCGTATATAAAATCAGCTCGTCAAGGTGTTCAATATTTAGGGAAATTAATAGAAAAACACGGTGTTAGCGAAGGTTTTGGAATTGGATTTATAGACAAAAAAGAAATATGGTATCTTGAAACAGCCTGCGGACATCGTTGGTTGGCTTGTCGAATTCCCGACGAGGTATATTTTATAACCGGGAATCAAAGTCGTTTCCGCGATTATGACCCAAAAGATAAAGAAAATTATATTGCTTCGGCAGATTTAATAGATTTTGCGATTAAGCATAAATTATTTAATCCAAAAAATGAATCTTTTGATTTTCATAAAGCATATATTCGTGATGAGAAAACGGATACAACCTATAACTATCCGCGTGTATGGGGTATTCAAAAAATGCTTAGTCCCAAGATCAAAAATGATGTTACAAAAAACACTTTTCCCGTATATGCCAAAGCAGATAAAAAACTAACAATATCGGACATCCGAAAAGTATTTCGTTTTCATTATCAAGGTACGGAACACGACCCGTATTTACATAACAACCCCAAAGAACCATACCGACCGGTTTCTATTTTCAGAACCACACAAACACACATATTACAAGTGCGTCCGGAACTTCCGGCAGAAATAGGTGAAATTAATTATGTTGCACTGGGCATGGCGGCACTTGGCGTTTTTATTCCTTTTTATCAAGGAATGGAAAATTATCTTAAAGAATTTACCATTGGCGATAATCATTGCAGCGATGATTCGGCTTATTGGAAATTCCGAAAAGTGCAAGCATTAGGCATGGTTAATTACAATCGCTACGCGCCCATAATACAAGAAGCTTACGCTAAATGGGAAACAGAAACTGACCAACGTCAAAAAGAAATGGAATACGAATATATGAAATTAGTTAAAAAACAAAGATTTAAAGCAAATGATTTAATTCAAGAATTTTCAAGAAGAACCATGCAGTCGGCTATGGATTTGGCAGATACATTAACCAATCAATTATTTACGCAATTAACAATTGATATCCAAAAAGAATATAAATTTGCAGGAGCATAATCTGTTTTATCAATTTTGATTTCTCAAATTACCTTAAATCCGCAGGGCTTTTAATAAGAAAAAAACTTCGGATTTAAGGCATTAATAAATTGAAAAAGATTAAAGCATTTAAACTTCAAATATTAATTGTGTAGGAAATGACTTTTGAATTGATCCGACAATTTTTTTTCGATTTTTTGGACATCATCAACAAGATGTCTCCATATTTGCTTTTGGGATTTCTTTTTGCCGGCATATTAAAAGTTTTTCTTCCGCAAAAGTTTATCGACAGGCATTTGTCTAAACCGACTATTAAATCCGTATTTGTATCTGCATTATTGGGCATTCCCCTACCCCTATGCTCATGCGGCGTTATTCCGACCGGAGTTTCTTTATATAAAAACGGAGCAAATAAAGGCGCAACAGTTTCTTTTTTAATTTCAACGCCGCAAACCGGTGTTGATTCTATTCTTGTAACTTATTCTTTATTGGGCTTGCCTTTTGCAATAATACGCCCTATTGTAGCGTTATTTTCGGGTGTTTTGGGCGGTATAATCGCATTCGGAACCAATAGGAAAGCAAAATTAAAGCAGGATGATGCAGCAAGTACCTGCGAAACTAATTCTAAGCCTTTGCCGGAGAAAAAGCATTCAAAATTATACATAATGTTTAAATATGCCTTTGTTGATTTTTTGCAAGATATTTCTAAATGGTTGATTATGGGAATAATTCTCGCTGCTCTTATAACTGTATTAATGCCGGATAATTTTTTTGAACAATTTATCGGGAACAGATACTTAGAAATGGGAATAATTCTTATCACAGCCATTCCCTTATATGTATGTGCCACCGGTTCCATACCCATAGCAGCAGCGCTTATGCTTAAAGGTTTATCGCCCGGAGCGGCTTTGGTCTTTTTAATGGCGGGACCTGCAAGCAATGCCGCAACAATTACCGTACTTCGTAAATCCATTGGCAAAAAAGCAACCTGGACTTTTCTTTTGGCAATTATTGTCGGAGCCATATTTTTCGGCATGTTGATAAACTGTTTTTTGCCTCCGGAATGGTTTTACTTTCAGGAAATACAACACACTCACTCTCATCACCTTATCCCAAAATGGTTAGAATGGAGTAGTAGTATTATACTCTTGCTGCTTATTTTAAACGGCTATTATCAAAAAAGAAGAAATCACAAGCTTATAAAAACAAACAAGATGAATCAAAAACAAATTACAGTAAACGGAATGAATTGTAACCATTGTAAAAACAGTGTGGAAAAAAATCTGAGTACATTAGAAGGGATTATTTCCGTGAGCGTTAATTTAGAGCAAAAAACGGCACTTATCGAAGGCAAAAACATCAATCTTAAAATCATAAAAGATGAAATCGAAAAACTTGGTTTTGAATATGGCGGAGAAAAAAAATAGAGCTGAAAATGTCAAAAGAATACTATAATAACATAGAAAAATTTAATACGAAAGCCAAAGGACGCAAACTGTTCTCCATGTTTGAGATATATTGCATTACCGTAAAGGCTTTGAGGACAATAAGCATCTTGGGCAAAGCACAAAAAAACGGAATGATAAGTCCTAAGCTGAAAGAACGAATAATGTTGGCGGTAACTTCCGTGAACGGTTGTGCCATGTGTTCTTATGCGCATTCGGAAATGGCATTGAGAGCCGGATTAAGCAAGAAAGAAATAAAATCTTTTGTTTCCGGCGAATTTCCCGATATTCCCGAAGAGGAAGTTAAAGCAATATTGTTTGCCCAACATTATGCCGACAAGCGAGGGCATATAAAAAAAGAAACATGGGATGAATTAGTGAAAGAGTACGGTTTAGAAAAAGCAAAAAGCATTTTATCCGTCATCAGAGCAATTATGATGGGCAATGCTTTGGGTATAGTGCCGTCCTCTATTCGAAGCAGACTAAAAGGCGAAAAAGGCGATAAGAGAAGCAGTATATTATACGAATTTAGTTTTCTTATCCTTATAACTCCAATGACTGTTTTGGCTATTATTCAGGCAATCGTAGAAAATATATTGAATATGCCGTTTATCCGATTTAAAAAATAAAATTATTTGGGAGTTGATAATTAAAATTTAAACAAAAAAATATGACACAACAAACAGAATGCACCAGCATATTGGTTGGCAAAAAAATGATGGCAGATAATTCGATGATTGTTGCCCGTTCGGCAGATTCCAATGCCTTGGTTGCCCGAAATTTTAAAATATACAGAGATACAAAAAACGGTGCCGAAAAATTTGAGGCTTTGGACAGTCCCTTTAAATGCGAATTGCCCAAAAAAGCATTCGGCTACACCTCGCTTGAGCGATGTGTTTTACCCAGACATTGGGGCAGTGCCGGTTTTAATACGGCAAAAGTGGGTATGAGTGCCACCGAAAGCATATCTTGCGGAAAAAAAGCATTGGCAATAGACCCTTTCGTAGAAAGCGGAGTAGCCGAAAATTCCGTATTTAATATTGTATTGCCCTACATCAGTTCAGCCAAAGAGGGCGTGGAGCTTGTGGGCAAACTCATTGAAGAACACGGCACTGCCGAAGGATTTGGAGTCGGTTTTGTCGATGAAAAAGAAATTTGGTATCTGGAAACAGCTTGCGGACATCGTTGGTTGGCATGTCGCATTCCGGAAGGAGTTTATTTTGTAAGCGGTAATCAAGGACGGTTCCGCGATTATGATCCTAAGGACAAAGATAATTTCTTGGCATCCGTAGATTTAATTGATTTTGCCCTTAAGCATAAACTTTATGAGCCAAGCAAAGGAAAATTTGATTTTCACGAGGCTTATATCGGTGATGAACAGTCGGATAAAACTTATAACTATCCGAGGGTTTGGGGCATTCAAAAGATGTTAAGCCCGAGCATTAAGAATGACGTAACAAAAAACACTTTTCCCGTATATGCCAAAGCAGATAAAAAACTGACTGTTTCGGACATCCGAAAAGTATTCCGTTTTCATTATCAAGGCACGGAACACGACCCTTATGCAAACAACAATCCGAAAGAGCCTTACCGTCCGGTATCTATTTTCAGAACCACACAAACACATATTTTGCAAGTGCGTTCGGAATTGCCTTTGGAAATAGGCGAAGTGAATTACATTAATATCGGCATGGCAGCTTTGGGCGTATTTATTCCCTTTTATCAAGGTATGGAAAACTTTTTGACGGCTTTTAGTATTGGCGACCATAAGTGCAGCGATGATTCTGCTTATTGGAAATTCCGAAAAGTGCAAACTTTGGCTATGGTTAATTTCAATAAATATGCCCCAATTGTTCAAACGGCTTATTTGAAGTGGGAGGAAGAAACCGACCGGCGTCAAAAAGAGATGGAGTATGAATATTTGCAATTGGTAAAACACCAACCGCTCAAAGCCAAAGACTTAATTCAAGAGTTTTCGGAAAAAACAATGCAATCGGCTATGGATTTGGCTGATACATTAAGCAATGAATTATTTACCGAACTTACAAAGGATATTCAAGCAACATATCGTTTTGCCGGTGCATAAATGGGGACTATTCAAAGATACCCCCCCAAAAAAATGTGTCCTAAAAAAAGGCAAAGAAAAAAGACTTGCATTCATTTGCAAGTCTTTTTTTGTCGGGGCGGCAGGATTCGAACCTGCGACCCTCTGCTCCCAAAGCAGATGCGCTAACCGGGCTGCGCTACGCCCCGAAACTTTTAGGAGAATTAAGCGGAGAGGGGGGGATTCGAACCCCCGGTACGGCATCGACCGTACGCCGGTTTAGCAAACCGGTGGATTAAGCCACTCTCCCACCTCTCCGGAAAAGCGAATGCAAAGGTAAAATAAATAAAATATATAGACAAAATTTTTTCTTTAATTCTTCAACTATTTTCTTTAACCAAATATCTTGCCGTATTTCGACTTACTTGCTCAAGCATTACTTCCTTGCCCGAAAGTATTGTTTTTACGGCATCTTTGCTATAATGCCTGATAGTAATCAACTTTAAGTTTTCATTATACAAAACATTAAATCCGGATTTTAATTCCTCCGTAAAGTGCGGAATTTTATGCGGATCATTAGTTACGGATATTGAAAAACTGATTGCCGACACCTGCATCATATTTACTTTTATATGGTGTTTTGAAAGTAAATTGAAAATAAGCCCTAAACTATTTTCCGAAATAAAAGAAAAATCTTTGCTCGAAACGGAAATTAATATTTGCTTTTCTTCAATAATATAAATAGGTATTTCCGGATAGCAATTATTACAAATTTCGGAGGCTTCCATGATTTCCGTGCCGGGATCTTCCGGTTTGTGAAATGATTTTACAAAAATGGGTATTTTTTTGTTTTGAAGCGGTTTTATGGTTTTCGGATGCAAAATTTTTGCACCGTAAAAAGCCTGCTCCAAGGCTTCTTTATAAGATAGTTTTTCAAGTAATTTATAATCCTTTGTTTTTGCCGGGTCGGCATTGTAAATTCCCTCGACTTCTTTCCAAAAAATAACTTTGTCGGCGCTTAATGAAAATGCAATGACAGAGGCAGTAAAATCGCTGCCTTCTCGTCCCAAGGTTGTCGTGTGTCCTTTTGCATCAGCGGCAATAAAGCCTTGCGTAAGGCAGATATTTCCCTTAAAGGAAGCGCATGCCTTTTGTATGTTCTTTGCCGTTTCGTCCCACAATACTTTGGCTTCGGAATAATTTGAATCCGTAACAATCATTTCACGGATGTCTTTGAAACTGCAATTTATTTTATTGGATTTTAAAAAAGCATAAATGATTTTAGACGAAAGTATTTCGCCGTATGATATGATTTTGTCGCATTCAAAATGATAGTTTTGCCCGGGCTGCTCGGATAATTTCTTTTTAATTTCTTCAAAAACATCGGAAATTTCATTGCGAATACTGTTTTTTTCTTCAGCTTTAAATATTTCTTCAATAAAATTATAATGCCATGTTTTCAATTCCCGGAATAAATTGCCGTCAAAACGATTTTCCAAAAAATGCGTATTAAATAAAGTCTCAAGTTTTGAAGTTATCTTATAAAATGCCGAAACAACAACGATAATTTGCGTTTCGCTGTGTTTTTTCAAGATATCAAGCAATTGAAAGGCATCCCTGCCTTTTCTTAATACGCCGCCGCCGAATTTAAAAACAATCATAAAAATTCAATATTTTATGTTAAAAATGCGAAATTAATTATAAAACAGATAATTTTTCTTACTTTTGCTTAAAATATTAATTGAAGAATCATGCAGGTAACAACACTAAATGAATTTATCATTCAAAGGCAAGCAGACTTTCCTTATGCAAAAGGAGATTTAACTCATTTATTAACCCATATCGGGGTTGCCGCAAAGGTGGTGCATCGAGAAGTAAATAAAGCAGGATTGGTTGATATACTTGGAGATGCGGGTACAGATAATGTGCAAGGCGAAACACAACAAAAATTAGATGTTTATGCCGACAAAAAATTTATTAATTCATTAAAAGCAAGCGGAGAATGTTGCGGTATTGCATCGGAAGAAAATCAAAATTTAATTGCTTTTGACGATGACCTTTCGAAAAACGGCAAGTATGTTGTATCCATGGATCCTTTGGACGGCTCTTCCAATATTGATGTCAATGTTTCTATCGGAACAATATTTTCTATTTTCAGGCGTGTTACTCCGGTAGGACATAAAGCCGGCCCCAAAGATTTCTTGCAAGAAGGAACAAAACAAATTGCCGCCGGATATATTATTTACGGTTCGTCAACCATGATGGTTTACACCACGGGAAGAGGAGTGAATGGTTTTACCTTAGACCCCTCAATCGGTGAATTTTGCTTATCGCATCCGGATATTCTTATGCCGCATTCCGGCTCAATTTATTCGATTAATGAAGGGAATTACATAAAATTCCCCGATGGCGTAAAAAAATACTTGAAATATTGCCAAGAAAAAGATGCACCTACCGGAAGACCTTATACCTCGCGTTATATCGGTTCCTTAGTGGCAGATATCCATAGAAACTTACTGAAAGGCGGAATTTTTATGTATCCGAGAACAGCCGGCTACCCGAAAGGTAAATTGCGTTTGCTTTATGAATGCAACCCCATTGCTTTTATTATTGAACAAGCCGGCGGAAAAGCCACAGATGGCAGCGGTATGCGCATTATGGATATAATTCCGACCTCTTTGCATGAACGAACGCCTTTTTTTGCCGGTTCTCGAAATATGGTTAATATGACGGAAGAGTTTATGAAAAAATACGGGCATGAAGAACCTCAAATGAAAGATATTTAAAAGGTGATGAAAAAAATTCTTGTTACCGGAGCAAAAGGACAACTCGGAAATGAAATAAAACACGCAGAAAATAACAAAACGGTTTTTAATTTTTTATATACCGATGTTGATGCCTTAGATATTACGAACTATTCGGCTTTGCTTGATTTTTACGAAAAAAACAGTTTTGATTGCATTGTAAATTGTGCGGCATACACGAATGTTGATAAAGCCGAAACCGATATCGAAAATGCCGAAAGCGTAAATGCAAAAGCACTTGCGAATTTAGCGCAGCTTTCAAGTCAATATAAAATACCGCTTATTCATATTTCAACGGACTATGTTTTTGACGGCGAAAGCTGCACGCCTTATAAAGAAGACGACAAAACCAATCCGCAAAGCGTTTATGGTAAAACGAAACTCTTGGGCGAAGAATACGCAAAAAATGCTTTTCAGTATATTATCATTCGAACTGCTTGGTTATATTCTTTATATGGAAAAAATTTTGTTAGAACCATGTTACGGCTCGGCAAGGAAAAAGATGAGATACAAGTTGTTGCCGACCAAACAGGTTCGCCTACCAATGCCGAAGATTTGGCTTATGCAATTTTAGCAATTTTAAGGCAAATTTTTGATAATCCGGCAAAAGATTTTTCGGGAATTTATCATTTTTCCGGCGAAGGAACCTGTTCCTGGTTTGAGTTTGCCGAAGAAATAATGACGGCAAGCAAAACAAAATGCAAGGTATATCCTCTTAGCTCCGAAGCATATCCGGCAGCGGCAAAACGACCCAAATACAGCTTGTTGGATAAAACAAAAATTAAAGAAACTTTCGGTTTGGAAATCCCTCATTGGAAAGAAAGCTTGGCTAAGTTTCTGAAAAAGCATACCGATTAAGAGATTTGCAGTTCTTGCTTTTGCAACGATAAAGTTAGCTTCTTGCTTTTGACAAAGTCTTGAAATTCGGCTTAAACTTAAAAAAAGTCAATCTCCCTGCACCCTCTTCTCCAAGAGGGGTTTTGCTATTGCGTTCGAAATTTTGCATCCTTTGCGCTTAAGAATACCTCCGGCAAGCATCCTTAAATAAGGTAATAAGGTTTATTTTGTAAATGTTTATTTCTACTAATGTTTAAACCGAAAATAAGGTTTTTAACAATTTGTAGTTCTCAATTTTTCTTCCAACTCCCGGCTTCCAACTTCCCGCTCTAATCGAGTTTAATTTTTAATTCCTTAGCTGAGGGCTGAAGTTTGCTACTTGGTTTTATTTTTGAAAAAATCTCGAAAATCGGCTTAATTATGAAAGTAATTTTACTTTTGCGCAAATTTTTAAAATAATATAACTATGGCTTTTATAACAAAAGAAAAATTCCTATCAAAATCTTGGTTGATGGCTTACAGCTATCTTATTTTAGGCAGTATCATTTTTGCGGTATCCGACATCTTATTTGTTGTTCCGTATAAACTTGCACCGGGCGGCGTATATGGCATTGCTACCGTACTTAATACTTTGTTCGGCTGGAAAATAAGTTATTGTACTTTTTCTATGGAAATACCCCTTGTTATAATAGGTACGCTTATTTTGGGTCCTCGTTTCGGTATCAAAACAATACTAAGCATTGGAACAATTCTCGTAACGGTTTGGATTATGGAGACTTACATATCTCCCGATTATGCTAAAGTAATCGTTGACCCGATGCTAAACACAATTGTAGCCGGAGTTTTTTACGGCATTTCCATAGGTTTTATATTTAAGTCTCGCGCCACTTCCGGCGGTTCCGATATTATTGCAATGATAGTCGCTAAATACACCAAAATATCATTGGGTAAATTAGTGATGCTCGTAGACGGAACTATTGTGCTTTTCTCTCTGTTGCAACCGTCCGAAACAGGTCAAATAGGTTGGGAATTTGCCATATATTCGCTGATTATAATATTTATTGAAGGCAAAATAATAGATATGGTCGTGGGCGGTGCAAACTATCATAAAACCGTATTGATTATTTCGGATAAATTTAAAGAAATAACAAATGTTATAACAACAGATTTAAAGCGAGGTGCTACTATTTTAGATGTACAGGGTTCATATTCCGGCGAAAACAAAAAAATGGTATATGCTGTAATGAGCCTGCGAGAATTAGAAATATTGAAAGTACATATTAAAAATTTAGACCCCAATGCCTTTCTAAACATCACAGAATCTAAAGAAATATTGGGACAAGGTTTTAAATCACTAAACGAAGAATAATAAGCCGCATTTCGAGACTTTTTTTAAGTCGGAAGAAATCTGTCCAAAAAGTTTATATTAGCATATAAATTTTTTGGACAGTCTCTTTTGTTTGCTGCAAGTACCCTCTTTAAGAAAAAGGTGGAGGGAGACCGGTTTAAAAAAACACAAAATACGATACATCACCAACTTACAAACTCAACTAAAATTATTATCTGTCAGAAAAGCAAATCAGTGCGCCTTACATAATTGTATCCTATATCAAAAATTTCTTTTGCTTTTTTATTGCTGAGATAAGAGTGGTGAGAAATTCCGGGCGGTTCAATTAATATGGCAGCTTCCGTAAGCGGAGTTCTTAAGCTGTGGTGAGTTATTCTATCATGGAATTTTTTGAAAATTTCTTTTGTGCCGTAAAATTGTTTTGTACGATTAAGAGGGATTAAATTAACGCAAATAATTTTTTCGCATTTGTCAAGTAAGGGTTTTATCGGCAAATTATCAATTATACCACCGTCGGCATAGCTTGTACCGTTTATTTCAAAGGGTTTTATCAATATAGGTATAGAGGCAGAAGCGACCACAATATCCGTAAGTTTGCCTTTATTAAAATACTCTGCTTTTCGATCATTTAGGTTTGTTACACAGGCATAAAAAGGGATTTGCAAGTCTTCGGCATTTTTTACGGAGTACATCTCGTTTAGAATTTCTTCAAACTTATTCAAATTCAGCACGCCTTTTTTTAAATAATTAAAGTTGGTATAATAAAAGAATTTTTTGCTTGACAATTCGTTGAAAATTTCGTCCGGTTTATGCCCGTCGGCAATGAGCGAACCAACTACGGCACCGGCACTCGTCCCGGAAATTATGTCGGGTTTTATCCCTTTTTCTTCCAGTGCTTTTATTGCTCCAAGATGCGCAAACCCCCTTGAACCGCCACCGCCTAAGACCAAGCCTGTTTTATATTTTTTCATATGTTTAGATTTATAAGTTTTTGTCAACTGATTTTATGAAACATCAAGCACGAGCTTCCGACTTCGGTCTTCGTACTTCAGACTTTTGAAACTTCTATAAAGTTAGTGTTTTGGTTTTACTTTTCAAAAAGTCTCAAAATGCGGATTAAAAAACTAACAACCAACGATATGAACCTCTACTATCCAAAAACTAAGCACTAAAACCGAATACAGCGAAGATACAAAAAATAATGCTATTTTATTTTGATTTTTTCATTTTTTATTTTTCTCCTAAAAGAAAATCAAGCTTATTACCTTATTTTTATTTGCGAATGGCGAAGTATCAGACCTCAAAGGTTTTCAAGCTCCCTGATGTTTAACAAAATAACTATACTCCTTTTATTAAGCCCGACTTTCCAAATATTTTGATGAATTTTTCGGGTTAAATTTATCTTTTAAAAACACTTCGTATATAGTCTCAACAAAATATTGCTATCATTTCTTAGCGGGGCAACTCTCATTTTTTACAAAAGACAGTCGTATTTTTTACATTTGATACTTGAATCTACGATAATGCGGGATAAAACTTGTAAAAAAACAAAAAATATGTATTTTCGCAATCTTAATATATTTTTAACTATTTATTTATGTACCACTCAAAAATAACAGGCGTAGGACATTATGTTCCGGAAAAAGTTGTTACCAATAAAGATTTAGAAAAATTAATGGATACCTCCGATGAATGGATTCAAGAAAGAACCGGTATTCAAGAAAGGCGTTTTTACAGCCCTCCGGAAAAAGGCTCAACGGCAAAAATGGCTTACCAAGCATCATTGAAAGCCATTGAGCGCGCACAAGTAAGTCCGCAAGATATTGATGCCATTGTTTTTGCTACGCTCAGTCCTGATTATTACTTTCCCGGCAGCGGTGTTTTGTTGCAAGACATGTTGCAAATGGAAACCAAACCGGCTATCGATATTCGTGCACAATGCTCCGGATTTATTTATTCCCTTTCCGTGGCTGACCAATTTATTAAAACCGGCATGTATAAACGGGTTTTGGTTGTTGGCTCGGAAACACAAAATATTGCACTCGATTTAACTACTCGGGGCAGAGGAATGGGGGTTCTTTTTGGTGACGGTGCCGGCGCTGCTGTATTAGAAAGAACCGAAGAAAAAGGAAAAGGAATTTTATCCACACATTTACACGCACAAGGCAAATTTGCCGATGTCTTATGTATCAGAGAACCCGGAACCAACGAAAAAGGCATGATTAATTACGAAGGGCAACATTTGCAACATGATAAAGTAAATCCGCAAATGGAGGGTCAGTTGGTATTTAAAAATGCCGTAACGCGAATGCCCGAAGTTACAATGGAAGCATTAAAAGCAAATAATTTAACAACGGAAGATATTGATATTTTTCTTCCGCATCAAGCCAATTTGCGTATTTCGCAAATGGTGCAAAAATTTTTAAGACTTCCGGACGAAAAAGTTTATAATAATATACAAAAATACGGAAATACAACCGCAGCCACTTTACCCATTTTGTTAAGTGAACTTTACGAACAAGGTAAACTCAAAGAAGGACAATTGCTTGCTTTGGCTGCATTCGGAAGCGGCTTTACATGGGCTTCGGCACTAATACGATGGTAAAAGAGTTTATTATATTTTACACATTCTACAAAACATGAAAAAAATCGAAGTTCCGCAAGATAATGAAAACCTTTTAGAAGAAATAGGTGGTGAAATACAGTATGCCACCGACGAAGACGGAAAATATATTCAAGTGCAAAGCACCGGATGGCTCCCTAAAAACACCATTTTAAAAGAAGAATGGGATAAAATTGACCTAATAGCCGAACATGCCCGTCAAGAAGTAATAAACGGACACAAAAGTGCTTTGTATTTTCACATGACCGTGCACCAAATGAATGTAAAAATGCTTGCCGGATATGCTAATATGACACGCTTTAAAGTTAAAAGATTGCTGAAACCCGAGCGATTTAAAAGCATGAATGCAAAAGAGGCAAAAAAACTTGCTTATGCGCTTAATATCAAACAAGAAGAATTGATGAAAATACCGGAGCAACCGGTTTGCAGTTTACAGAAAAATGAAACCGGAGAATAAAAAAACATTGAACGTCTCTCTACCTTTTGAACATAATACCTCAGCGCATTGCGAAAACGGGGTAACTCAAAATTTATTAAATTTTCACGGCGCACAATTAAGCGAAGCAATGGTCTTCGGCATCGGTTCGGGCATTTTCTTTTCATACATGCCTTTTGTAAAATTAAACGGTGCTCCGGTTGTTTCTTTTCGTCCTTTGCCCGGGGTTATCTTCAAGCGCACAGCCAAAAGATTAGGGTACCGGGTAGAATCAAAACAATTTCGGTTTAATAAAAATGCCTCGATGATTGCTCTTGATAAACTTCTCGACAAAGGCATCCCGGTTGGAATGGTTGTGGGGGTATATCATTTGCACTATTTTCCGAAAGCCTATCGGTTTCATTTCAATGCACATAATATTGTGGTGTTTGAAAACAAAGACGGAATATACACTGTGAGCGACCCCATAATGCCAAACCCCGAACAAATATCTTACGAAGACCTCAAAAGAGTGCGCTATGCCCAAGGGACTTTTCGCCCAAGAGGTAAAATGTATTACATCACCGGCAAGAAAAAAGAGCAAAATATAGAACAAGCCATTAAAGCCGGGATTAAGCAAACATGTAAAGATATGCTGACCATTCCCATTCATTATTTCGGGATAAAAGGCATTTATATATTAGCCAATCACATACGAAAATGGCCTCAAAAAATCGGTGCCGAAAAAACAAAAAAGTATCTGGGGCAAATTGTGCGAATGCAAGAAGAAATAGGAACAGGCGGAGCCGGATTTCGATTTTTATATGCAGCATTTTTACAAGAAGCCGCCGGTATTTTAAACATGCCGGAATTAGAGGAGTTTTCAAAACAAATGACCGAGACAGGCGATAAATGGCGGGAGTTTGCCATTCTTACCGGTCGCATTTACAAAGAAAGAACAAACGATAATAATGCCTTTGAAACAGCGGCAAAAATTTTAGAAGAAATTGCCGACAAAGAAACTCTTATTTTTAAAAATCTTCGTAATTCAATATCCTAACCGGTGAGCTGATGGTTGAAATTCAAAATGTGTATAAAAAATATCGCAATTCCGACAGATTTGCTGTTGAAAATCTTTCATTGCACATAAAACCGGGCGAAATATTCGGTTTGTTGGGTACAAACGGTGCGGGCAAAACAACCCTGTTTTCAATGCTTTCGGGCTTATTTCCGCCCACTGCCGGCGATATTTCTATAAATGGTTTGTCGATAAAAAAAGACCTTGCCAAAATAAAAAAAATCATCGGTGTAGTTCCGCAAGATATTGCCCTGTACCCCACCCTTAGTGCCAGAGAAAATCTATTTTTTTTCGGAAAAATGTACGGGCTTCGAGGACAACAATTGAAAAACCTGATTGAAGAAAATCTAAATATTTTCGGACTTTCACAATCCGGCAATAAAAAAATCAAAACATTTTCCGGCGGTATGAAGAGACGCATCAATCTGATTGCCGGCATCTTACATAATCCAAAATTATTACTCTTAGACGAACCGACAGTAGGAATTGATGCACATTTGCGTATGGAAATTATGCAAGAACTGAAAAAAATTAATCAAAATGGAACCGGTATTATTTACACTTCGCACTATCTGGAAGAAGCCGAAAAATTTTGTACGGACATTGCAATTATTGATGAAGGAAAAATTATAAGCAAAGGCAAACCAAAAGATTTAATTCAAGAAAACGGAAGCAAAAACTTGGAAGAGCTGTTTTTTAAATTAACCGAAAATAAAGATATTAAGGAATGTACAAACTAAGAGCATCTGTCATAAAAGAATTTTTGGTTTTGCTCCGGGATATACCCGGCTTAATCGTCCTTTTTCTATTGCCATTTGTCATGATTATCGTTGTCAGCTTGGTGCAAGACAGCACTTTGAAGAAAATGAAAGACGAGAAAATAAAAATTCTTTACATCGACAATGACCGGGATATTTTAAGCAAATCATTGAGAGAAGGATTAATAAAATCCGATTTTTTTGAAATAGACACACTCGTAAAAAACATTTCGGATGCTAAAAAACTTGTTGCCGAGGGCAAATATAAGATTGCCGTTCATATTGCTTCCGGAGTTACCGACACGATACGCAAAAATGTTCGTCCGATTGTTAGCAGCATGTTCAATCCCGCCGAAAATGAAATAAAACCCCATATAAACAAACTGAACATATTGATTTTAACAGACCCGGCTTTAAGAAACAGCTTTAAACAAATCATTATTTCGAACTTGCAATATTACAGCTCAAAAATAGAAACACAAATACTCTTAAAAATACTTTCCGAACAAATGGCAGAGCTTACCGGAAGCAAATTTGATTTTCCGGAACAAGCAATTGAAACAGTTGTATTTACAGAAAAACCGGCATATAAAAAACAAACAAAAATAACCCCCAACTCAACGCAACATAATGTCCCGGCTTGGACGATGTTTGCCATGTTTTTTATTGTCATTCCCTTAGCCGGAAACATGATTCATGAAAGAAATAACGGCAGTTTTTTACGACTGCGAACCATGCCGGGAAGTTATTTCACCGTTATCGGCAGCAAAACGGTTGTGTATCTGTTAATCACTTTTTTGCAATTTTTTATCATGATGCTTGCCGGCATTTTTGTTTTGCCTGTTTTCGGCTTACCGGTTTTGCATATAGGCACACATCCTCTCACCTTAATACTAACCGTCTTAGCTTCCGGTTTGGCTGCTGTGGGATACGGTATTTTAGTCGGAACAATTGCTGAAACACATGAACAAGCCGGCGTTTTTGGTTCCGTTTCCGTCATCATTTTGGCTTCGCTGGGCGGCATCTGGTTTCCGGTATATGCCATGTCCGAAATGATGCAAAAAATCAGTATTATTTCACCGCTTAATTGGGGTTTAAATGCTTTTTACGACATATTTTTAAAAAACGGAACCTATAAAGACGTGTTTCCCGAACTTTTAACTTTGTTTCTGTTTTTTGCCCTGTCTGTTTCTATGGCATATTACTATGAAAAAATTAAAAGATTACGATTTTAAAAAATATATCTCGTGAAAAAAATCTTAGTACTGTATTACACGCAATCCGGACAAATTAAAGAAATTTTAGACTCGATTTTAAGCAGTTTTAAGCCCGAAAACATACAAATTGATTACGCTCAAATTCAACCGGAGCATGATTTTCCTTTTCCATGGCAACCGGTGTCGAAATTCTACGACACCTTTCCGGAAAGCGCAAAAGGCATTGCTATTCCTATAAAAGCATTAAATGTTAATAAGCCTGAACAATATGATTTGGTCATTTTGGGCTTGCAAGTTTGGTATTTGGCACCCTCCCTTCCCATTCATTCTTTTTTAAAAAGTCAAGAAGCATCGGAAATTCTACACAACAAACCCGTAATAAGCGTTTACGGCATACGAAATATGTGGGTGGGCGCACATAAAACCGTAAAGCAAGAAATACAAAAAAACGGAGGTCAATTAGTCGGCAATATTGTTCTTTCGGACAAACATCATAATTTGGTAAGCGTTATCACAATCATTCGTTGGTTGATGAAAGGAAAAAAAGAATCCAAAAGTGGAAAATACGATGCCGGCGTTTCCAAAGCGGATATTAAAAATGCCAAAAAATTCGGAACACCCATAATCAATGCGCTACATGCACAAGATTTCCGTCCTTTACAAGCAGAACTAATGAAACTCGGTGCTGTTGAAACAAACTACCACATCATGAAATTAGAGCAAAACGGCAAACGAATTTTCAATATATGGGCAAATTTCATTCTAAAAAAAAGCAGCAATAAAAAGCGCAGAAAACGCCTCTTAAAACTATTTGAATATTATTTGCTTTTTGTTATTTATGCAATTTCGCCCATTGCTTCATTCTTTTTCATCTTAAAAAAAACATTTTTCCCAAAAAAAGCACAAGAAGAAATTATTGACAGCATCTCATTAAATAATACGAAATAATTCCATCTAACTAAATTTATAAATTGTTAATGTACTGCGATTTAACGTTTTTTAAAAATCAATCTCCCTACACCCTCTTCTCCAAGAGGGAATTTGCTATTGAGCTTTTTGCGAAAGTTTTTTTAATTCTTCCGAAGCTGCGTCGGTAAAGTTAGATTCTTGGCTTGGCTTTACTTTTCCAAAAGTCTCGAAATGCGAGTTAAAGCAAAGATATGGCAATACCAAGTACTCCGGAGCAGTGAAAATGCCGGAGTTTTCATTTTTCGCTGTATTTTTTTGCAATATCATACAAGGCAACGGCTGTTGCTGTTGCCACATTTATGGAAGTATTTACACCAAACATCGGCAGATGTATGGAACCATCGGCTAAGGTTAAAATTTCTTTTGAAATTCCGAATTTCTCTGAGCCAATTACCAAACACAAGGGAAATTCCGGCTTAAAATCGAAATAAGGAATGCTTTTATTTGTTTTTTCCAGCATAACAAAAGCATATTTTTCTTTCAATTTTACAATATCCGAAAGGTCCTGAAATACCTCAAAATCAACATATTGCACAGAAGCCCTCGACTTCTTTTTTAACACATTGAAATTCAAAGGCTTTACACCATACAAAAAAACTTTTTCAAGGCGCAAAGCATCTGCCAATCGAAATATCATTCCGAGATTTCCGGTATCGTTTAGCCCGTCGGCAAGCAGGCAAATCGGAAGCCTGTTTTCTTTTATACGACTAATTCTATCCGAAAGAGTTTTGTGTATTTCGGAAAAATCTAATTGATGTTCTTGCATTTTACTAAAAAAGCAGCCTAAAAAGACTGCTTTCATAATTATTAATAAAAATTAAAAAAAATTATTGATTTCTTACCAAACGGATGCCGGCAAGTCCTTCTTTACTGTTTTTATCTAAATTAAAGCGTCTGCTGTTTCTTAATACATCTGGACGACACATGTAGTTTCCGCCGCGACATACTTTACTTATGCCCGTTGTCGGTCCCACAGGATTATCATCGCTTGTATTTTCATAATAATTAGCTTTATACCAATCATAACACCATTCCATTGCATTTCCGGTCATATCATAAATTCCTAATTCATTCGGTTTTTTTTGCCCTACCTCATGAGGCGCATTTCCCGAGTTATTAATATACCATGCCACTTCATCCAATTTATTAGAACCGCTAAAAGCATAAGCCTTAGATTTCATGCCGCCTCTTGCTGCATATTCCCACTCTGCCTCAGTAGGCAATCTGTATCCGTTTGCTTCCGGATTAAAGGAAGAAGTAAACCGGCTGCTGTCTCGCTTAATTTTATAACATTTTTCTAATCTGTTTGCACTGCTCAACCAATTACAATACATTACGGCTTCCTGCCAAGTAATATTGTTTATGGGTTCTTGCGGATTTCCTTCAGGCATTTTTTTTCCGGTTACACGACAAAATTTTGAGTAATCGGCAACAGTAACTTCAAATTTTGAGATAAAAAATGAATTTAACGTAATTTTATGTTCGGGTCTCTCATCAGAGTTTGCACTGTAATCATTTCCCATGTAAAACTCTCCGCCCTCAACCAAAATCATTTCAGGCCCGTTTTTTTGCGCATTTCCTAAACTGAATACCAGCATAAAAGCAATAATAGTTGTAAATATTCTCATAATGTGTAAAATTATTATTAATTAAAATTGAACTTATTACGGCTTACAAATGTAATTCATTATTTTTTAAAATAAAAAAATTTAATTAAAAATGTTTCATTAATAAGTTTTCAAAGTAGTTTATTGTCTTAGCTAAACCTTCTTTTAACTGTATATTAGGCTCCCACTTTAATTGCTCCCGCGCCTTAGAAATGTCCGGTTTCCGCTGCATCGGATCATCTTCCGGCAAAGGCAAAAAGACTAATTTTGATTTCGAGTTTGTTAATTCAATAATATTTTGAGCAAGCTCTAAAATTGTAAACTCATTCGGGTTACCAATATTTACGGGTCCGTAAAAATCTTCATCCGTATTGTTCATCAAACTGCACAAGCCCTCAATCAAATCATCGATATACTGAAAGCTCCGCGTTTGTGTTCCTTCTCCGTATATTGTAATATCTTTATTTTGCAGAGCCTGAACAATAAAATTAGACACCACTCTGCCATCGTCGGGGTGCATATTAGGTCCGTATGTATTAAAAATACGCGCAATTTTAATTCGAACTTTGTTTTGCTTATAATAATTATAGAAAAGCGTCTCTGCCACACGTTTGCCCTCGTCATAACAAGAACGACCGCCCAAAATATTCACATTTCCCCAATAAGTTTCAGTTTGCGGATGAACAGTCGGGTCTCCATAAACTTCGCTGGTAGATGCTTGTAATATTTTTGCATTTACTCGTTTTGCCAAGCCCAACATATTAATTGCTCCCATCACGGAAGTCTTAACCGTTTTTATTGCATTATACTGATAATGCACCGGAGAAGCAGGACAAGCCAAATTATAAATTTCGTCAACTTCGGCATAAAAAGGCATGGTTACATCATGACGCACCATTTCAAAATAAGGATTATCCAGCAAGTGAATAATATTACTTTTGTTCCCGGTAAAAAAGTTATCTAAGGCAATAACTTCATTATTTTCTTTCAATAATTTTTCGCACAAATGCGAACCGATAAAACCGGCTCCGCCTGTTATTAAAACTCTTTTCATATTTTTCGACCAATTCCCGTATATTCAAAACCGTGTTCTTTTACTTCTTCCGGATCATAAATATTACGTCCGTCAATAATCAGCTTTTTACGCATAAGCTCTTCCATTTTTGCATAATCCGGCACTCTAAACTCGTTCCACTCAGTAACCAAAAGCAAGGCATCGGCATCTTTTAAAGCATCATTTTTGTTTTCGGCATAATTAATAGAGTCGCCGAAAATACGTTTTGCTTCGGTCATGGCAACCGGGTCATAAGCATTTACAATGGCACCCGCTTTAAGCAATTTATTTATTAAAACTCGCGCCGGTGCTTCGCGCATATCGTCTGTATTCGGTTTAAAAGCCAAGCCCCACACTGCAATTTTCTTACCACTTAATTCGCCCTTGTAGTAAGCGTATAATTTATTGTACAAAACAGATTTTTGTCGATTATTTACATCTTCAACGGCTTTTAATATGTCCAAAGAATAATTATTTTCTTCCGCCGTTTTAATGAGGGCTTTCACATCTTTTGGAAAGCAGGAACCGCCATATCCCGTTCCCGCATACAAAAACTGATAGCCTATTCTTGTATCGGCACCTATTCCTTTTCGAACATTCGTTACGTCAGCACCCACAATTTCGCATAAATTCGCAATATCGTTCATAAAACTAATCTTTGTTGCCAGCATAGAATTGGCAGCATATTTTGTCAATTCGGCAGAGGGGACATCCATAAATAAAATAGGATGACCGTTTAATACAAAAGGTTTGTATAAACGCTCCATAATTTTTTTAGCTTTTTCGGAACCCACTCCAACGACAATTCTGTCCGGCTTCATAAAATCTTGAATCGCATTTCCCTCTTTCAAAAATTCCGGATTTGAAGCTACGTCAAAATCAATATTTTTTCCGCGTTTTTTTAATTGCTCGCTAATTACTTTCTTTACTTTTTCAGCCGTACCTATAGGCACCGTACTTTTGGTAACAAAAACAAGGTAATCATTCATATTTTTTCCGACCTCTTCGGCAACTTGCAATACATAAGACAAGTCGGCACTACCGTCTTCATCCGGCGGTGTTCCTACCGCACTGAACACAACATCAAAATCATTGAGATTTCCTGCCAAATCAGTCGAAAACTTTAAACGACCGGCTGCCATATTTTTTTTTACCAATTTTTCAAGTCCCGGCTCATAAATTGGGATAATTCCCTTGTTTAATCCGTCTATTTTCTTTTTGTCGATATCAAAACAAACAACTTTTGAGCCTGTTTCGGAAAAGCATGTACCGGAAACCAAGCCGACATATCCGGTACCAACCATAGCTATATTCATAATTTTATTTTGAATTGTTTAAATTTCCGGACAAATATAGATTTTATTTTCGGCATACAATTTTTTTTTTGTTTAATGCAAAAGAAATTTTAGTAAAAAACTGTTATTTAAAAATTAAAGTTTAATTTTGCGGCTCGAAATTTATATTATAAATAATGTCTAACTTAATTAATTAAACTAAAAAATCAGAATGAACGAAGAATCTAAAGAACAAAAAAACATTGAAACTCCGCAAGAAGTAACAAATGTTGAAAAAGAAGTTGCAGAAGAAGTTAAAACTGCAAACGAAGAAGTAAAAGAAGAAAGCTCTAAAGAAGCAGAAGAAACTGCGACAAAAGAAGTTGAAATCCAAAATGCCTCAACATTAGACTTTGATTGGGACTCTGCCGATGAAGAGGATGAGTACTCCAAAGACCAAAGAGACCAATTACAAGATCTTTATTCAAAAACTTTATCAACTATTTCTGAAAAAGAAGTACTTGACGGAACTGTTATCGGAATAACCGACAAAGATATTGTTGTAAATATCGGTTATAAATCCGACGGAGTTATCAGCAAAAACGAATTCAGATATAATCCCGATTTAACAATCGGAGACACTGTTGAAGTGTATATCGAATCGCAAGAAGACAAAACCGGACAATTAATCTTATCCCACAAAAAAGCCAGAACCTTGCGCTCATGGGAAAGAGTTAATTCATCTCTTGAAAACGACGAAATTATTAACGGGTTCATTAAATGTCGTACCAAAGGCGGTATGATTGTAGATGTATTCGGAATTGAAGCATTCTTGCCCGGTTCGCAAATTGATGTTAAACCTATTCGCGATTACGACGCTTATGTAGGTAAAACTATGGAATTTAAAGTTGTTAAAATCAACAAAGAGTTCAAAAACGTAGTGGTTTCTCACAAAGCCCTTATTGAAGCTGAACTTGAAGAACAAAAAGCAAAAATTATTGAACAACTTGAAAAAGGACAAGTTCTTGAAGGTACCGTAAAAAATATTACATCCTACGGTGTATTTATTGACTTAGGCGGTGTTGACGGATTAATACATATTACCGACTTGTCTTGGGGACGAGTAAATCATCCGGAAGAAGTTGTAACGCTCGACGAAAAATTAAATGTTGTAATCTTAGACTTCGACGAAAGCAAAAAACGAATTGCATTAGGATTAAAACAATTGCAAGAACATCCTTGGGATTCGCTTGATGCCAACTTACAACCGGGCGATACCGTAAAAGGAAAAGTTGTCGTAATTGCCGACTACGGTGCATTTATCGAAATAAAACCGGGCGTTGAAGGACTTATCCACGTTTCGGAAATGTCTTGGTCGCAACATTTAAGAACAGCACAAGACTTCTTCAAAATCGGGGATATCGTTGAAGCACAAATTTTAACGCTTGAAAGAGAAGAACGAAAAATGTCTCTCGGTATTAAACAATTAAAACCGGATCCGTGGGAAAATATTGCTGAAAAATATCCGGTAGATTCAAAACATACGGCAAAAGTTAAAAACTTTACAAACTTCGGTATTTTTGTAGAACTTGAAGAAGGTGTTGACGGACTTATCCACATTTCGGATTTATCGTGGACAAAAAAAATCAAGCACCCTGCCGAATTTACGGAAATTGATGCCGATATAGACGTATGCGTACTTGAAATTGACCAAGAAAACAGAAGATTAAGCTTAGGACACAAACAATTAGAAGAAAATCCGTGGGATGTTTTCGAAACCTTATTCGGTATTGACACCGACCATGAAGGTACCGTTATAAAAATCGGAAACAGAGAAGCATTAATTGCAATGCCTTACGGAGTTGAAGCTATTTGCCCGATTAATCACCTGAAAAAAGAAGACGGAAGCATGCCGGTGGAAGATGAAAAAATAATGATTAGAGTTATTGACTTCCACAAAGATGCTAAGAAAATTGTCGTATCTCATTTAAGAACTTACAAAGAACGCAGTAAATCAGCCAAAACAAAAACAAACTATCAAATGGATATTGAAAAAACAACTTTGGGTGATATCAGCAATCTTTCTGAGCTAAAAGAGAAACTTAGCGGCGATAAAGAAGAATAATTAAAATTTTACGAATGAAAGATTTTTATCTTTCATTCGTTTTATATATTTTTACGTCTTATAAGTAAAACTTCTAATTATGGAAAAAAAGTATGATGTAATAAAAAAAGACAATCACACGGTAATTCAAGTATTGGCAAAAAAACTTGATACCAGCATTGCTCCGGCTTTTAAATCGGAATTAGTTATGATTGCCGGCAACGGAGAAAGCAATATGATTATAGATTTAAGCAATACCGAATATTGCGATTCTTCCGGCTTAAGTTCTATCTTAGTAGCAAACAGACTATGTAAAAACGGAAAAGGGCAGTTTGTTCTTTCCGGGCTGCAAAGTGCCGTAGAACGTCTTATTACCATTTCACAATTAGATTCTGTTTTGGAAATTGCGGACAATTTGGAACTTGCAGAACAAAAATTTAATGGCAAAAGCTAATGTCATTTAACATTACCATTTTAGGAAGCAGTTCTGCTTTACCGTCATATAAGAAATTTTCTTCCGCTCATGTAATTAATATTCATGAGCGTTTTTTTTTAGTTGACTGCGGCGAGGGAACTCAAATTCGTATCAGGCAATTTAAAATAAAAGCCTCTAAAATTAACCATGTTTTTATCTCACACCTACACGGCGACCATTTTTTTGGAATTTTCGGCTTAATTTCATCCTTTAATTTGTTGGGACGCAAAAATGATTTACATATTTACTCGCCCGGCGACTTACAAAAAATGGTATATACGGTAATAAAAAAACACGATTTAAAATTTAAACTTTTTTTTCACCGACTTCATACCGACACCAAAGAAGTTATTTATGAAAGCAAAAGCATTAAAATCAGTTGCTTTCCGCTAAATCACAGAATAGAAACCTACGGTTTTTTGTTTGAAGAAAAGATAAAAGATAAAAACATAAATAAAGATGCCGTGCAAAAATACAATTTAGGCATTGCCGACATCATCAACATAAAAAAAGGTGCCGATTTTATTACAGCCTCCGGACAAATCATACCGAACAAAGAACTTACACAGCCCGAAAAAAAAGCTCGCTCATACGCCTACTGTTCCGACACGGCGTATGAACCGAAAATTATACCTTATATAAAAGGTGTCGATATTTTATATCACGAAGCCACTTTCACCGATGATTTGCGAGAAACTGCCGAAAAAACCGGACACTCTACCGCATCGGATGCCGCAAAAATCGCCTTAGAAGCAAAAGCCGGCAAATTAATTACGGGACATTTCTCCTCTCGCTACAAAAGTGCCGAGCCAATTCTGAAAGACGCAAAAAAAATACTTCCGGAAACCTCTGCTGCCGAAGACGGAGCAAATTTTACAATTCCCGTATCTTTTATCCAAGAAAATTGTTAATTTTACCTTTTCAAATCATTAAATAATAATACAAAATGAAAAAAATCATAATTTCTCTTGCAGTACTATTGGTATCTGCCGGCTCATTTGCCCAAAAAAAAGATAAAGCCGAATTTAAAGAATATGCACCCGGCTTTTATCAAAACTTTATTTTAAAAGATGTTCGCCACGTAAACGAAAATCTGAAACAAAAAAAAGTCAGTAAGCATTTTCAAATGCTGCAAACCGGTTATTCCATACCGGATAAAGTAAGCGATTACAAAAAAATATGGGCAAATCCGCCTATATCACAAGGAAATGCGGGGTCTTGCTGGTGCTATTCAACCGTTTCGTTCTTAGAAAGCGAAATATACCGACAAAGCAAAAAGAAAGTAAAACTATCGGAAGTTTATACCGTATATTGGGAATATGTAGAAAAAGCCAGAGGCTATGTTCAATCTCGCGGAACCTCTTTATTCTCGCAAGGTTCGGAGGGAAATGCCGTTACAAGGCAATGGAAAAAATACGGCACTATGCCCTACTCTGTTTATACAGGTTTAACAAACGGACGAAAATACCACTCCCATGAAAAAATGTACAACGAAATGCTTAATTATCTGAAATCGGTAAAAGCAGCCAACGCTTGGGACGAAAATGTGGTTATCGCAACCATTAAAAGCATTATGAATTTTCATATTGGCGAACCGCCAAGTTCATTCAAAGTGGACGGTAAAACATATACCCCAAAAAGTTATATGACTGACTATTTAAAAGTAAACCCCGATGATTATGTTGAAATTCTTTCATACAAACAAGAGCCTTACTGGAAAAAAGTAGAATATACCGTTCCGGATAATTGGTGGCACAGCAAAGAATATTACAATGTTCCTTTGGAAGACTTTATGAAAATAATAAAACAAGGAATTAAAAACGGCTACGGAATGAGTATCGGTGGCGATGTTTCCGAAGCAGGATTTTTAAGAAACACACAGGCTGCCGTTATTCCGTCATTCGACATTCCTTACCAATACATCGACGACAATGCACGTCAATTCCGCTTTTCTAACGAAACAACTACGGATGACCACGGAATGCACTTAGTAGGCTACACCGAAAAAGACGGTTTTGATTGGTATTTAATAAAAGATTCAAGTTCCGGTTCACGTAATAATGACCAAAATGCACCCGAATTCGGTTATTATTTTTTCCGCTCGGATTACATCAAACTTAAAATGATGGGATTTACCATTCACAAAGATGCAGTTAAAAATATCTTAAAAAAATTCTAAGCGAATAAACGATTTTTATTTTGTGTCCGAAAATTAATTTTTTCGGACACTTTATTTAGTACCGGTACAGTTATTGAAAGGAAAGCAAGAAAACGGTTAGCTTTAAAATGATTTAGCCTGAATTATTCAAGATTTTTTTAATGGCAACTGCAACTAAATAGCATATTTTAAAGTCTAAGGCATAATAAAACTTTTTAGAACCACGTTAAAACTGTAAAAAAATGATTAAGCAAATATTTCTTTTTTTAAGCTTATTAATAAGCATTCCCTCATTTGCTCAATGGGGCAATGAAAATACGGGAACTTTAAGTTCGGGTAAAGACGCACAAATTCAATGGGAGAAAAAAATCATTGATTTAGGCAAAATTAAGCAATTCAACCCGAAAGAAACAACATTTTCATTTAAAAATACCGGAGGCAAACCCATTGTAATAACCAATGCAAAAGGCTCATGCGGTTGCACGGATATTGAGTACCCGAAAAGTCCCATACTACCCGGCAAAGATGCCATAGTACTTGTTACCTATGACGCAGAAATGCTCGGAGTGTTCAACAAAACAATAACACTTACCATGAATATTGAGAACAGCACGCAAGTGCTTCATCTCAAAGGAACCGTTATAGAATAAAGGCCTCTTAATTCTTACAAAATATTTCCGGCGAGATTTTTTTAATTTATTCTTAAAAAAATAAGTTTATATTTGTATTCAGATAAAAAATATTAATTTTTTATGGAATTATATTTTTTTTTCATCTTATTATTAAAATCAGAAAATATTATTTACTAATTAAAAAATTAAAATCATGAAATTTCAAAAACTTATTATGTCAGTTGTTGCTGTTTTCGCATTCAGTTTTATGAGCTACGGACAAGTTGAACCGGCAGAAGCCCCAATGTTCGGAAATGTAAGAGGTGTAAAATCCACATTTAGTCATAACTTCGGAAAAGTAACCGGGAATGTACAATCGTATAATTTTAAAATAAAAAATACAGGTTCAACACCGATGCATATCATTGACATTAAATTACCGGAAAAAATAGGTGTTACAATCATTGACATGCACATTAAAGCCGGAAAAAGCGGTGTTATCATGGCAACTGTTGACCCGACTGTTATGGACAAAGGAATTTTTACCGAACAAATTATTGTTACGACCAAACAGCTTGATAAAGGAATTACAACAACAAAAGAAATCCCATTTGTTGTTGCCGGAGAAATAAAATAATTCAGGACATTACATTATTTTAATGTGGCTTAAGCAATAACTTTTATTTTCTCGAAACTAAAAGTTATTGCTTTTTTTATTTGTAAAAAGAAAAAAATAAATAAATTTGCAGTCCTAAAAAAAGCCCGGATGGCGGAATTGGTAGACGCGCATGGTTGAGGGCCATGTTCCGATCTTCGGAGTGCAAGTTCGATTCTTGTTCCGGGCACTTCATAAAATAAGTAATTGTTTGATTAGTATTAAAAAAGCCCCAATTTTTCAATTGGGGCTTTTTCTGTATCAAATGTATCTTAACCCACATTTCGAGACTTTTAAAAAAGTAAAACCAAGAAGCTAACTTTACCTTGCAAAAAGCGCAATAGCAAATTCCCCCTTGGAGAAGGGGGTGTAGGGGGATTGATTTTTCAGAAACTTTAAAACACTATACATTAATAACTTACATTTTTAGTTAGATGGAATTATTCACCAAGTAGTTCTATTACGGTCAGCATCTACTTCAAAATAAGATACTTTGTTTGATAAGCCTCATTCACCATATCAAAGGATATGCCTCAACCGCCTTATCACTTATTTTATTGTATATGCAGCCCTCACTACGAAGACTTGATGCGTAATGCGGGTTAACCCTTACGCATCAATATTTGCAT
>PDWJ01004186.1_pt1 | contig 30641 bp, 33 predicted proteins | sample 1430881 | NCBI WGS metagenome assembly PDWJ01 (sample SAMN01162460, study PRJNA174530) | Oral metagenome, whole genome shotgun sequencing project. | biome: Marine environment; feature: Marine mammal; material: Swab sample of the gingival sulcus; isolation source: swab sample of gingival sulcus...
TGTTTTTTTGCAAAGCTTTTTTATGCATGCTCGCGTCAGCGAGCTAGTAAAATATATACCATCTCATCACAATTGTCAATCACTTTTTTTAGGTTTTTTATAAGTTTTTATTTGATTGCAAAAATGGCGGTTTTAATCACTGATTAAAGGCACTTTTTTGTTAAACCAAATCTCTATTTTTGTGCCGACGCCAAGCTCGCTATAAATTCTGACGGTTGCATGATGCTGGTCGATGATCCACTTGGCAATTGAGAGCCCTAACCCACTACCACCACTCTTGCGGGCGCGCGATTTGTCTGCACGATAAAAACGGTTAAATATTTTCGGCAGGTCTTCTTTGGCGATGCCAATGCCGCTATCTCTAACAATTAAAACGGTTTTGTCAGCAACACATTGCATGCCAATTGTTATTTCGCCGGGTGAATCGGTAAATTTTATCGCGTTGTCGATAAAGATGCGCATCATTTGTTTAATCATTTTTTCATTGCCATAAATAAACGCCTCGCACTCTACCTGACAGAATATAGAATGTGATGTGTCAATCATTTTTGTTTCGCGACATATTTCAACTATCAAATCGTGTAAAGCGAGTTCGGCGATTTCCATTTCTATTTTGTTGCGATCACTGCGCGCTAAAAATAGTAACTTCTCTATCAGTTCTTTCATTAATAGTGTTTCATCTTTGATGGCTTCGATTGATTCATCGAGAACAACTTGGTCTTTTTTGCCCCAGCGTTCTAACATACTAACATAACCGTTAATCACACTAAGCGGCGTACGCAGTTCGTGTGAAGCATCTGAAACAAATTGGTTCTGTCTGCTGTAGGCGTCTTCTATTTTGTCAAACAACGCATTAAACTGCAGAGTGAGATCTTTTAGTTCGTTTTGGGCATTTGTTGTATCGAGTCGAAAGTCTAACCGCTTAATGGTTATTTGTTTAATTTGGTTGGTCATTTCTTTAATTGGATTAAGTAATTGAACGCTTACTTTTGAGCCTAAGTACATCATAAACAATAACGTAACTACTGTTAGCACCACACTGATGTAGGCCAGTTTATTCATAAACTTCTCGTCACTTGAAATGTCTTTGACAACTTGTAAATAATACTGTTCAGCTTGATACAATAATGGATAACTGCTTACCAAATAATGTATGCGCCCATCTTTTACTTTTATTGCACCACTTTCTTTAACACTAAACGATAGTGGTGGAAGCGCGCGATTAGTGGTTGCAATAACGACGTTTGACTTATCGTATATATTAATTGACAGATGATCGGCTTCAACGAATTTTTTAATGTCTGATAGATCGATGCTGTTTTCTGCTTGTAAAGCATTGGCGTATGCTTTATTTAATTGTTCGAGTTTATCAATTTGATTTTTTTGCCACAAATAGCGAAAGCTGCCAACAAAGCCAAAGTTAAAAGTGACTAAGACAATCATTGTCAGCAGTGTGTAGATGAGACCAATCCGATAGGTCAACGAAAATCTAAATATTTCAGCAATTGAATTAAAGACAAACGTAAAAAAGCGCACCGGTAGTAACAAAATGTTTTTAATAAACATTTCCATCACCACCCGTAGGCTCGCGATGCTTTCTTTTATATCGCTTACTCGATTAGTCTTCTTCATTATCTTTTATCGTATAGCCAACACCACGAATGGTGTGGATAAATTTTACTTGATATTGATCATCAATTTTAGCGCGTAGGTAACGAATGTAAACATCTACAACATTGGTATCGCCAATAAAGTCGTAACCCCAAACTTGTTCTAGTACTTTATCTCTTGAAACGACTATGTTTTTATTGGCAAGTAAAAATGCCAATAGGTCAAATTCTTTTTTGGTGAGTTCTATTGCCTTGTCCTCAAAACTGACACTGTGTTTATCAATATCTAGTTTTAATGCGCCTACCGTTAGTATATTGCCATTTGTCTTAACGACTTTATTGTTTTTTAAATTTGCCCTTATTCGTGCCAGCAGTTCTTCAATGACAAATGGCTTTGTGACATAATCATTGGCGCCTGTGTCTAGACCCATGACTTTGTCTAGCGTGTCGTCTTTGGCTGTTAAAATAATAATTGGCACTTCGCTAAAAGCACGAATGCGACGACAGACTTCAATGCCGTTGAGTCGCGGCATCATAATGTCTAACAGTATTAAGTCGGCACCATGGTGTTTAAAAAATTCTAAACCTTCGCGACCATCTAGACAATGGGTCACTTTATAGCCTTCGTATTCGAGTTCTAATTGTAAAAAACGCGCAATTTTAACTTCGTCTTCTATTATTAAGATATGTTGTTTTTCCAAAATTTACTCCTTTTTACGTTTTCTGTCAATCGTTTATATTTTGTCGCGTATAATATAGCGCGGTCGCGCCTTTAGTTCTTCATAAATACGCGATATGTACAAGCCAATAACCCCCAATGACATCATGATCATTGCGCCACTAATTAACAAAATAAGTATAACTGTTGAAAAACCATCGAGAGCGTGCCCTGAAAAATAATTGTAAATCGTTTGCACAGCTAAAATCATGGCAAATAATGCAAAGATAAAGCCACTTAACACAACAATATAGAGCGGTTTACTAGTATAGGAAACAATTGCGTTAATCGCTAGTTTCATTAATTTAAATGTCGAAAAACGCGAGCTGCCTGATTGTCTTTGGGCGACATCAAAACTGTAGATCACGTGTTCAAAGCCAACCCAGTCGACGATGCCTCTAAAAAACAGATGGCGTTCTTGAAAACTACGCAACGCTTCGGCGACGCGCCTGTTAAACACTTTAAAATCAGAAGAATTTTGCATATCTAAATGGGTCAGTCCCCCTAATAGGCGATAATAAGATTTAGCAATCAGGCGATGTCGCAGCGTTTCTTGGCCACGGCTTGCCTTGACGCCCGAAACAATATCGGCTGATTGGCTTTGCATTATGTCAAGCATATTGACGACTTCTTCCGGTGGATGTTGCAAGTCTGAGTCCATTGTGATATAAATGTCGGCATCGAGTGTATCAACGCCAGCTGATAGCGCCATTTCTTTGCCAAAATTTTTGGCAAAGCGAATCGCCGCAACATTTTGAAAGCTTGCTTTTATTTTATTTATGACTTTCCACGTGTTATCTTTTGAACCGTCGTCAACAAACAGGTAATGTGCTGTAATGGCACTGGCTTTAAGCGCTTTATCAATCACACTAAAGTTGTCAAACAAGCCGATTGCTTCATTGTATACCGGAATAATCACGCCTATTTTTTTATTTTCCATCGTTTTCATATGTCCTCGAACGGTAAATAATATGTTTATATATAAAATAGTTCCAAACGACAATACAGGCCATCTTTATAATCGGTGAAATAACATCGCTTATCTTAAGCGTTTCTGTTAAAAAGCGCAAAAGCACGACATTGCCAACTAAATTGTTAAAGGCGAATAATAAAACATACTTTAAGAGTTGTGGCAGCATAGCACCATCAGACTCAAATGACCAGCGCCGATTCGTATAAAACACAAACCAAAATATAATACTGTAAACAATGATGCTGGCATGAACATAATTAATTTTTAGAACTTTTAACAAAAACAGGTAGCTGAGATATTCAACGATAAACGCCGAACCGCCTACGACAAGATAACGTATAAATGAGCGTTCTATTCTAAGTCGCATGGTCAGTTTGCCTCTTTTCGTCTTTAGCCGCGCTCTGCCCTCGCGTTAACTGCATTCTATCGCTTATTGTCGCTGGCACACCTTCGTCTAGTTGTAATTTTCCGTAGATAAGTTCAATTTCACTGACAATTTCTGCTTGTGTACTTATAGTTGCTGTTGAAACTAAGCTTGGCTTTAAAAATGCGCTTTTTTTCCTTTTGAAATAGTGCAACAAATAAACTAAAACTATAAAAATAGCAAGCGATAGCAATGAAATATTGCGCCCCATCACAAACCCAGGTGGCGTATAGGTCAGCTTGATACTGTGTTCGCCCGCATCTAGTGGAAACACCATGGCGGCATCCTTTAATGGTACAACTTCAGCAGGCTGATCGTCGATCACAGCTTGCCAACCGCCGTCGTACGGAATTGATGTATAAAGCACACCCTCTTCTAACATGTTAACACTGCCAGTAATTTTGGTGTCTTCAAATGTTGTTATTTTTAAAGGCGACTGTGTTAACTTGGCATAAGCCGCTTGATAAACTGTATCGTTAAACCCTACCACATGTAGATCAAAAAAGCCCGAACGCTGTGCATCGACATCAAAGCTAACTGCCACCCTTGAACCTGCTGTAGGGGAGCCAACATCAATGACAACACCACGTCGTGGATCAAATGTATCGTTTTTACCCGCGTATGATACTTTAACTTGTTTATTTTGATTTTTGAAGTAAATGTACATCTGCGTGTCACCAGGTGCCTCAAACACTAACTTTGCGCGCCCGCCACTAGCGGCATCAACGTTACTATAATGGTAGCGAATTGTATTTAAATTATCAAGTCGCATATTGTCAAAGGTCGATTCATAAACTGGTATCGTTGTAAACAATTCGCCGTACTGCCCAGTTGCGTTTTCTAACCAAGTTTGTTGTCGCTCAAACGCGCTGTAGCCGTCGGCAACATCTAAAAAGATGTCACGATCTACTGCAAAGGCAAAGGCCAGCGGGTAGCGCGTTTTTAGTAAACGCACAGCTTTGGTTTGAAAAATGGTGTCATAGGTTTTGGTTGTCAAGGGCAGTTTTTCATCTTTCGACACAATGTAATTAACACCTAAAAAGCCATTGGCAATTGGCGTGTTTGGTATATATTTATAAGAATTAGACGGTTCGTTTGAAGATAAGCCAAACAGCTTGGTAAATGTCGTGTAATTAGCATTGGCTGTCGATGAAAATTGACTAATGCCCATGTATTGATAAAGTAATGGGTCATTTGCCGAATAAATTGGCGACAATTCAACACGGCTAACTTCGCTTTCGTTTTGACGCAAATAAGCAAGCGCTGCTTGCACTTGATCACCACTTGCAAAATAATTATCTCGTCCTGACGAATTAGCATTTCCAACTGCCAACCCTGCCATGGCAAATGCCTCTACCGCAAACACCAACACCAAAAGTTGCGCAATGACGCGAAGATTAATGCTTTTTCTAAAATACAGTACGAAAATAGCACTGTAAACAGCCAAAACCAACAACATACCATAAGCTGCATTGGTAAAGTCTTTCGTATTAATAATTTTTTCGCTAATAATAAGGTAGCCGACCAGCGCTGCAATAACTTTATAAAATAACTTGCCTTGCGTTTTTTTAAGTGTCAAATAACCTTTGTAGGCAATACTTAATACTAAAAAACTAATTACGAAAGCAAAGCGGTAGGGTACCTGATTGGGAAAATGCAATCCATGCCAAATAAAATTTAAGTAATTAATATTAGTGCTAATAATCAAGAAAACAAACAGTATGCCATAGGCGATTTTTTCTTTTAGTGGTTGTTCTGCCTGCACAAAATAAATGACAAAGAATACGCTTGCCATCATGCCTAATGCCAAATTAGGTAGTCCATCGACAATTGAGGGCGTAATAAACGGTAAAAACCGATTGATGATATCAAACAGCGTCGTATAGGTGGCATAGCTGGTTGGATCGTGTGATGATAAACCATAGGCTAAGCCCATGCCTTTTATCACTGGCAACAGGACAATGGCCGCCATGCCACTTGATACAACTGAAACAGCTGCCGCCATAAAAATGCGTTTAATGCCATTTTTAAGATTAAAGCCAGCTTCGCCAAAGACAATGACGAAGGTGTAAAGCGCAATAAAAAAGCAAACAAAATAAGCCATGTAATAATTGCTGATCATGGCATATGCCAATGTGATACCGTAAAGAAAAATTTTATTTTCATATATTAAGCGTTTTAACCCCAAGATAACCAGTGGCAATATCGCAACGACATCTAGCCACATGACGTTCCAATAATAGCTGATAAAAAAACCACAAAAAGCGTATAACAACCCAAAAAAGGTGGTCGACATATCATAGCGCTTGTGAAACTGCTGTAAATAAACTGTGAAAAATGCGCCACCGAGTGAGATTTTAAATAATGTAATAAAAAACAAAAATTCACGCAAGTAAAGCTTTGGCACAAAAACGCTTAGCAAATTAAGCGGGCTCATTGCGTAGTAAGTCATCATCAACCAAAAATTTGTGCCACCACCTGTGTTCCAACTATAAAACAACGATTTGCCATTGATCAGCTTATCGTGTAGCGTTTGCAAAATTGGATAATACTGGTGCCAACTATCAATGATCATGATTTGACGATCACCAAAGGGAAAAAGCCCTTCAAGGGCAAACGGAATAATTAACAATGCAAACGCAATTAAAAAAGTAGCCAGTGGTCTTATTATTTTTTTAATCATATTTTTAACCTTTTTATTTATCTATCTAAATGTTAGACATATTATACGCTTAAGCCTACTTGGTTAAAGTTCGTCTTTTCTGTAGGTGACACCTTCTCGAACAATTTTTTTGATGCGTTTTTCTAACTTGACGCGCGGTATCCAGATTTCTTTGCCGCAACCCGTACATTTCATGCGAAAATCCATGCCTATGCGCGTGATAACAAACGTCTTTGAGCCGCAAGGATGCTGTTTTTTTGTCTCTATTTGATCACCAATAATAAGTGGTATAGGCATAGTTGCTCCTCTATAGTGTTATTGTATTTTTTGCCAATTTAATTAATTCGGCAACGTGATAAATATTGGTTGGTCCACCAACAGCCAGTTTTTCCATTAATTGATAGTGTTGTAAACAGGTATTGTTAGACAACACCAAAACGCCCTTTGTTTCTAGTTCGCGCAGTACCCCTAAAACCGGCGAGTTTTGTGCTGTCAAAAAAACAGCGCGGTTCAAAAAGACAATGACATTGGGCAGTGGGTCTTTGGTCGCTAGGCCCTTGATTAGCTGCTGCATGAGGCCGCTCGCTAGCTTAGTCGACTTATCACCAAGACCATCATCTGTCACCAACACCAACATATTAAGTTTACTGCCGTGTTTAACAAGCTGTGTTTCAGACATATCTGTTAAAAACTCTGCCTGTATTTGACAAAAGTTTGTTGACTGCGTATACTTTTTTTTCACAATCTGCTCCTATTGCGGAATATACTGAAATACCAAGAAAAAACCATTATAATTAATAAAAAACGGCGCTAGTATTGATTGGTCAATCATATTATTGATCGCCGCGTCACCACTGGTCGCGAAAAACATTATAAATATTAAAAATAATAACGATATAATGATATATGATTTGATTAAGCCAAACAAAACACCACCTATTTTATTAAATGTGCTAATTACTGGTAGACTTGCAATAATATCTAACATGCTTACAACAATTTTTATGACGACTAAGGTTACAACAAAAACAGTGACGACAGCAATAATTGTCATTAAAAAACTTGTCACTTCGGTCGTGACATTTTGACTGGCTGACGAAACCGACTTGGTTAAAAAATCACTAATCGATTTTTTGACATTTTCAGGCAATGGCAATTTTGTCATTGCATTTAGATCTGCCGTCGATACGGCTGCTTGTACACTGGTTGCTCCTAACGCCTTTAAGCGGTCAGCGACAAATGTCGCTATTTTTTCGTCAAGTGATGTCGCTTCAATGAGTAGCGCCTTTACTGGCGCGTAAAAGAAATACGTCACCACTGCAGCTAACAGATAACCACCTAAGTCAAATAAACTTTTGACAGCACCTTTAATATAACCAACAACTACTTGAAATGCTATAAAAACGAGTATGATAATGTCAAGAATCGTCATGTTTTCTCCTATTCTAGCACATAGACATTAATATGGTTTTGATCATATGCCATTAAACGCGACGCATCTAACCACTGAAGGCCGACAAGGTCACGGTTGGTTTGAATGCTTTTTAATGACCTTAAACTGTGATCATAGACATAAATTTTGCCTGCTGCATATGTGATAATAAACTTATCATTGACGACAATGCGCTCTGGCAATACCGTTAACTTAAGTTTTTGATGATAACTTAAATCATCGCTATAAATTGATAAATAAGGCTGACTGACACCGTCGTCATCTTGAATATACGAAGTGTACAGAAATTGCTTATAACTGGTTGTCTGATCTATTTTTTCCATGTTCAGTATTTCTGCCACTTTTTGCGATTCTTTGTTATAACTTTTAATCTTTGACTGGGTCACAATGACTTGATTATCCATTGTATAAGTATTAAATATTAAATCGCCCTCTAAGTCGCTGGTCGCCAGCGGCGTCCCTGACATGTCATATTGTAAAGCATAAGATTTGAATTTTAAATCTTCAATTGCAACGGCTGAAACCAGAATTGTTGATTCGTCTTCTGAAATTGCCATTTCAATTAATTTATCAGTCGGCACAGTTATAACGGCCTTTTGATTGAGATCAGCATCAAATATTTTAATTGTGTTGGCTTCTGCCATTTGACAGACAATATTGCCCTTTGAGGTTGCAATTAAATCAATGATTTGGCCAATGTCGCGTTTTTTATCGACAATTTCGAGTGTTGAACTCAATTTAGCAATTTCGCCACGTTCTAAATCGGCGACGACAATAGTATCACCAGCAGCACGAACAACTGTCTTTTTGCCAAATAACTGGCGCTGATAATTGAGCTCTCCCTCATAAGAGTATAAATTTAACTGATCGGCTGTACTACAGGCAATGCCCTTTGTCACCGCAAAAGCACTAATTGGCACATCTGAATCGACATCAATTGACGCGAGCTCGTGCATATTGAGCAGTGTTGAAAAATAATTCAATTTTATAAACGCCACCACATTGGGTGCAAAAAATACGATTAGTGCGATGATGACAAGTATCATATAGTCGCTCATACGACTTTGTCTATGCTTTTCTTTCACAATGACCTCTTTTTATTGTCATTCATACAACGATACTGGTAATAGTTACATCTTATTTTGCCATTATATAATTTGCGCTTGCGGCTCGCTGGCTTGGCAAAGGCGCTTTCAAACCCATCGTGTGCAGTTAAAAAATAATACGATGCACGTGTTAAGTTGGCGATTTTTTGGCCGAGTTGTCGATAGAGCTTTAATGCCGATGCGCTATCTGACAAGCGTTCACCATAGGGCGGATTACAAATAATTGTCTGGCGTTGATCACTTAATTTTAATTTATTAAAGTCTACTGTTTTAAATACTATATCGCCGTCGACACCAGCGTGCTCGGCGTTTTGACGCGCTACCGCAATAGCCTTTGCGTCGATATCTGAAGCTTTAATAAGCACATCTTTATCATAATCAATTGCACTATAGGCTGCTTGGCGAACTTGTTTATACTGCTTGGCATCAAAGTTTTTTAGGTTTTCAAAGGCAAATTTGCGCTGCAAGCCTGGTGCAATATTGCGTACAATTAAAGCAGCTTCAATTGCAATGGTGCCTGAGCCACACATTGGGTCAACCAATAAATGCTTGCCACGCCAGTCAGACAGCAATACTAATGCGGCGGCCAATGTTTCTTTAAGCGGCGCTTGGTTGGCCTTTGCGCGATAGCCTCGTTTATGTAGCCCTACGCCCGAAGTGTCAATCAATAGGCGCACTTGATCGCTGTCAATATTGACATGTATCGCCAGTTTGCCGCCTTTTTCACTAAACCAATCAGCGCCGTAATAACTGCTTAGCCGCTTGACAATGGCCTTTTTAGAAAGACGTTGTATATCTGACAGACTAAACAGTGCCGATTTTTTGGATTTGGCTAAAACGGGAAATGCACTGTCTTTTGTCAGGTAGTTTTCCCAAGGCAAACTGTTGACAAAGTCAAATAGATCGTCAAACTGTTTTACCTGTCGTTCTGCCACTAGTATAAATACGCGTTCAGCGCATCTTAAATGCACATTTAAAACTGGCATTGCCGCCGCTGGCGCCTCAACGATGATGGCGCCATTTTCAACTTGTAAATTGCTAAAACCCAAACGAATCAGTTCAGTTTTAACGACTTTTTCAACACCAAAAGCGCTGGTTACAACAAATTTCATAGTTAGCCTACTTTTTTAGTTGTCATTACAGTTCACGGCGCCCTTCTAGCGCTTTACTCAACGTGATTTCGTCAGCATATTCAATGTCGCCACCGACCGGCACGCCATGCGCAATGCGCGTGACCAAAATGCCCAATGGTTTTATTAAGCGCGATATGTACATGGCAGTTGCCTCGCCTTCGATTGTCGGGTTTGTCGCTAAAATAACTTCATTAACTCCCTCGAGGCGCTTTAATAAGCCAGCGATATTAATGTCATCTGGGCCAATGCCATCAAGCGGTGAAATGGCACCATGTAAAACATGGTAGAGACCGTTGTATTCTTGGGTACGCTCCATCACAATAACATCTTTTGGCCCTTCGACCACGCAAAGTAGTGACACATTGCGTTTGACACTAGTGCAAATACGACAAGGGTCAATGTCGGTAAAGTCGCCACAACGGCTACAGTATTTGACACGTGTCTTTGCATCGACTAGTACTTCAGCAAACTGGCGCACGTCGCTTTCGCGACGGGCCAAGACGTGGAAAGCCAAGCGCTGCGCACTCTTTCGACCAATGCCTGGCAATTTGGCAAACTCTTCAATTAAACGGGCAATCGGCGTGATAAAATTGTCCATATACTAGAATAACCCTGGAATATTCATGCCGCCTGTCATTTTACCCATGGCGTTCGCTGCATCTTCTTCGGCTTGTTTTAGGGCATCGTTGATTGCAACAATAATTAAATCTTGTAACATATCGATATCATCTGGGTCAACCACGGCTTCACTTAATTCTAACGATTCTACGATCTTTTTGCCACTAACTGACACTTTAACGGCGCCGCCACCTGCGGTTGCTTGATAGGTTTTTTCTTCAAGTTCGCGCTGTTTTTTTTCCATGTCGCGTTGCATTTTTTGGACCTGTTTCATCATGTTATTCATGTTGCCCATGCCACCTGGTGCGCCTCTAAATTTTCCTTTTGCCATTTGTTCCTCCTATTTAATGATAATATTGGCGTCATCGACAACGCCCTTAAAGTAAGCGCGCAACGCATCTTCGTGGTCGCAATCTGCGTCAACCACATCGATTTGCACATCGCTATTAAACGTCTTTTGAAATGCTTGTTTTATATTGCTAATATTTTCAGACTTCATAATGTTTGGTTTAAGCACCTTTAACGCAGCATCGAGCTGCAGCACTAATTTACCATTGTGATAAGCAATTGGTTCAACTTTTTTCATGAGTGCACAGGTTGTCGGCAAAATATTTTTAATTTGCTCTAAAAACGGTTGCCAATTTGCCACAATATCTGCTAGACTAAGTGCATTTGCATTCAACTGCACAACAGTTTCAGCGTGTTCTTCTGACGACTGTTCTATTGCCGGCGGTGTGTCATGTTTTGTTGACGGCACGGCTTTATCATCTGTGTCTTGTAAAACTTTAGCTTGCTTGACACTGTCTTGCGCTGTAGGCTGCGGCGCTTTCTGTGCCGCAGTCGGTACAGTCGGCAGTTTAACCGGTTGTTTGCCGTTTAAAAGCTGAGCTAGCTGATTTTCTAAGGTCGCGACGCGGTCAACTAGCGCCGTGTCAATCTGTGTATCTGTACAAAGTTCCAATAAGTTAACTTCTAACTGTAACCATGGGTGCGTTGCGTATTTAACGGTCTGTGCAGTGCTAAGCAGTTTATTTAAGGTACCTTGCCAGTAGATGGCATCAGCGCTATCTACTGTGTTGCTTAACCACTGCCGCCAAGCCGGCAAAAGTGTTGTCGACGCGACATCACCCGTCATTGTTGCAATCATCGCGCAACGAAATAGCCCAATTAAGTCGTCGAGCAGTAGCGTCATATCTTTACCCGCGTGATAGTGCGTAGCCAATAAATCAATGATTTGCATTTGATCGCGCGCGATAATGGCGTCAGCAAGTTGTTCTACTGCGTCATCGCTACTGCGACCCAAGGCTTCGCAGATCCCCTGATAGCTTAGTTCACTACCGCAATAGGCTGCCGCCTGCTCTAATAGACTATAGGCATCGCGCAGGGCGCCATCAGCCAACTTGACGATTAAATTTAAGGCGTCTTGTTCAACTGTTATTTCAAGCGCGTCGCAGGTTGCCGCCAAATTTTCACGCATCACATCATCTTCAATGTGTTTAAAACTAAAGTGTTGGCAACGACTGCTGATGGTTGCTGGCACTTTGTGCGGTTCGGTTGTCGCCAGTATAAAAATAATGTATTCAGGTGGTTCTTCCAGTGTTTTTAAAAGCGCGTTAAACGCACCTTTAGAAAGCATGTGAACCTCGTCGATAATCATCACTTTATAGCGACAACTACTAGGTGGAAATTTGACAATTTCGCGCAATTCTCTGATATCATCAACGCCATTATTTGAAGCCGCATCCATTTCAATAACGTCGATGTTGGCGTCATTTAAAATACTTTGACATGTTTGGCAGACGTTACAGGGGTTCGCGCCATTTAACTGTTCGCAATTGGCGGCGCGCGCCAAAATTTTAGCGGTTGACGTTTTGCCTGTACCACGTGTGCCTGTAAATAAATAGGCATGTGCAATGCGGTCTAATTCAATTTGATTAGTCAGTGTAGCTATTGTGTTGTCTTGGCCGACAACCTCAGCAAAAGTCTTTGGCCGCAACTGTCGGTATAGCGATATATGTGCCATTATAGTTCCTTATTTTAAAATTCAATTTTTTATTTTCGTCTTTATTATTATCTCATAAAATTGGTTAAAGTACAAAAAAAATTCTCGATTCTATACTATTTCAGAGAACGTCAGGCACCCTTGCGGCACATAGTGCGATCTGCTTACCGTTGCTTCTGTCAAGACCTGGCGGGATTCACAGTGAACCATGCATACTTAAAAAGGGCCACGTCAACGTCGCCCCTTTATTATTATGATAGATTAATCTCTTGAAAATGGCATAAGTGCTACAATTCTGGCACGCTTAACAGCTGTTGTTACAGCACGTTGGTGCTTAGCACATGTACCCGTCACACGGCGTGGTAAAATTTTACCGCGGTCTGACACATAACGATTCAATTTATTAACATCTTTGTAATCGATAAAATCAACTTTATCTTGGCAGAAATAACATACTTTTTTTCTAGAACGTCTTCTAAAAGCCATACTGAGCCTCCTCCCTAAAATGGAATGTCATCATCGTCTTCAATTGATTGATAATCTTTCGAAAAATCATTATCAAAGGCATCGAAGCTATTATTTGTTTGGTTGTTTTGACGTTGCTGTGGCGCTGGGCGGCTGTCGCTTTTGCGGTCACCCCATTCTAAAAACTGTACGTTGTTGGCAACGACATCTGTAGAATAACGCGTTTCGCCAGCATTGTTCTTGTAAGAAGAAACATTAATTGAACCCTGTACTGCTACCAACCTACCCTTTACAAGGTAATTGGCACAGTTCTCAGCTTGCTTACCCCATACGACAATGCGGATAAAGTCAGCCGTCGGCTTGCCTTGCTGTTCAAATTGTTGCTTCTTGTCTCTTGATAACTGCTTATCAACAGCTAATGTGAATTGAGATACGGCCGTACCTGAACTAATGTAACGCAGTTCTGGGTCTCTTGTTAGCCTACCAATTAGCACAACGTGGTTCATGGTATCTCCCTTCTATAGATTGTCTTTGTTAACGACGATATAGCGCAAGACATCATCAGAAATCTTGTAATTTCTTTCTAGCTCGGCTGGTAAATCGGCGTTTGCGACAAAATCAACCAATACGTAATAACCTTCGCGAATTTTCTCGATTTCATAAGCCAACTTGCGTTTGCCCCATTCGTCGATATTCGTCACTTCGCCATCGCTGTTGATGATACCCGTAAATTTTTCGATCATGGCATTTTTTGCTTCTTCTTCCAAATCGGGTCTCAGCACGAATATGGTTTCGTATTTTCTCATTTTACACCTCCCTATGGTCGTGTTTGGCCTTAGCCCCTTGCTAAAGCAGAGAGCAGTACCTGATAGGTACAACTAAAGAGTATAGCATGACAACGCCCTTTCTGCAAGCTTTTTATGCAAAAAAACCGACTTGAAATAGCAACTTGCTATCTAGTATAATTAAATCGGGGGTTGTCTAATGGTTATTGTTATCGGAAAAACCTATTCACTTGAAACTAAGCGCGTTTTGGATTATCTAACAGAGATGAATGTCGCTTTCGAGTATGTTGATCTCGAATTTGAAGACGACGAAGATGTATCGTATCGGCACTGGCTAAAAGCCAATAAAATTATTGCCATACCAGTTGTTAAATGCGGTGCCGAATTTGTGGTGGGCGATAACTTGCAGCTGATCAATCAACTGATCACAAAATATCAAGCAAACGGCAATGAATGCCATTAAAACAACTTCATTTTAAGTATTGCGATGATAAAGACGATAATAACAGAAAAGTAAATTAAAGCATAGCCTGTTTTTTGCTTGCCTGTTAAAACGAACTTAATACCATTTAACGCCGTATAAATTGTGATGAGCACCGCTGGTATGATATTAAAATCGCTCGCCTTAAAAAAGCCTTTACCAAATACCAAAACGGCAATTGCGGCAAGTGCAGTAAACAAGATTAGCCAGTTAATATACTTAATGATCTTATCACTATTCATGATTTTCTCCTCGTCTAAATTGTAACATAAAAACTAGCTAAAACAATGCCATTTCCGATTAATACTATATTTTTAAATAATAAAGTTTATCATTGAACAATGCTACTTTATAAGGGTTAATCTATTGCAAAAAGTTCTTTTATTAGCTATAATATTAATTGAGCTTAATAAAATATATAAGACAATCATTGATAAAGGTTATTGCTGTCAAAGCACAAAAGAGAGGGCTAATAATGGATAAAACGGATTATAAAATTTTAGAAATTATGCAAGCTAATGGCCGCATTTCGATGAAAGATCTCGGCATCAGCGTTGGTTTGACTGCCCCGGCGGTTTCGGAGCGGCTTAAAAAAATGGAAGATTCTGGCATTATTACAGGTTATACAGCAACACTTAACTACGAAAAGTTAGGTAAGAACATCAGCGCTTTTGTCAACCTTAATATGCCACCTGATAAATACAATGCTTTTTTGGCTTTTGCTGATAAAGAAACTGCGATTGTCGAATGTCACCACATTACGGGTGGCGACAGCCTAACCGTTAAAGTGCTGGTTGACAACATCACCGCCTTAGAAGTGATCATTGATAAGATTAAGCAGTTTGCCAAAACGAATACGTCGATTATACTATCGAGTCCGATTTTAAAGAGAAAAATCGACTTTTAAAAATAACGGACCACTCAATGCGAGTGGTCTTTAGTTTTTTAAAAATTTAGTTAAGTTGTCATTTCGAGCGTAGTCGAGAAATCTCGGGTATTAAATGCGAGATCTCTCCACTTCACTAACGTTTCGGTCGAGATGACGAGATGCCCTAAAGTAATAGTTACTTTTATTCTGCTTTTGGTGTTGCTTCTTTAGCAATTTCTGCGGCTGATGCAACCAATGATGCAACATTTTGTAGCTCAGACGGAATAATCAACTTGGTTGACTTACCATCGGCAACTTTAGCCAGTGCATCGAAGCTCTTTAGCGTTAAGACGCCTTGATCAGGCGCGGATTCTTTAATATAGCTAATACCTTGTGCCGTTGCCTTTTGAATGCTGATAATAGCTTCAGCTTTACCTTCGGCAATGCGAATAGCAGCTTCTTTTTCACCTTCAGCAGCCAAAATAGCTGATTCTTTTTCACCTTGGGCACGTAAAATACGCGATTCTCTTTCACCTTCAGCTTTAAGAATTTGCGAACGCTTTTCACCTTCGGCCTCTAAGATAGCACGACGTCTTTCACGCTCAGCACGCATTTGTTTTTCCATCGCCTCTTGAATATCACGCGGTGGTACAATGTTTTTAACTTCAACACGGTTAACTTTAATACCCCATGGGTCAGTTGCTTCGTCCAAAATAGAGCGCATTTGACTGTTGATAATATCACGTGATGTCAACGATTCGTCAAGTTCTAACTGACCGATAATATTACGCAGCGTCGTTGCTGTTAAGTTTTCAATGGCGACAATTGGCTGTCTGACACCATAAGTATATAGCTTTGGATCAGTAATTTGATAATAGACAACCGTATCAATTTGCATCATGACGTTATCTTTTGTGATAACCGGTTGCGGTGGAAAATCGACCACCTGCTCTTTCAACGACACTTTAGAGCGAATCGTATCGATAAAGGGAATTTTAACGTGTAGGCCAACACCCCATGTGCCTAAATAACCACCAAGTCTTTCTAATACAAACGCATTGGCTTGTGGCACGATGCGAATATTAGAAATAATTAACCCGATGATAAATAAAATAATAACCACAAATGCTACAAATCCAAAAACACCTTCCATGCCATCCTCCTATTCGGTTATTCTTACTACGACCAGTTTGACGCCTTCAACGGCGACAACCTTAACTTCTTCACCTGCTAAAATGGTTTCTTGCGTTTGCGACTTAGCCGTCCAAACTTGACCTGCTAATTTTGCTTGACCAAATTTGTGTTCAGTAATATCACTAGTTACGATGCAACGCTTACCGATTAGACTATCGACATTTGTTTTAACTTCGCCCACTTTCAGGTATTTTTTGATAATAGGACGGGTTAGCACGAGCAAAATAAACGATGAAGCTAAAAAAATAACGATTTGCACATAATACGATACGCCTAGCATAGCAAAAACAATTGTAATTAACGCGCCGGCAGCAAACCAAATAGTTGTTAGCCCCAACGAAATCGCTTCAATGATTGCCATGACTATCGCAACGACAACCCAAACGATTGGCCAGCTCATAACATCACCTCCTTTTTCTAGAATATTTTACACCTTTTTGCACAAATATTGAAGTATAAAAACTAAAATTAATTAAAAGATAATCATATTTTAAATTACATCAAAAAAATAACATTTTATTATGTGTAAAAGTAGTATCATTTAGGGTAATGAGTATATGGTTAATATATTACAAGGAGGAAAATATGACCTACTGGGATCTAACGACAATTTACCCGTCTTTTGAAAGCGACGCTTACCAAAATGATATAACTAAATTGAAAAACTTAATGGCAGAACTTGAAACACTTGAGCTAACTGACGACTTTACAGAGAGCGCAACTGCCTATATTGAAAAGGCAAGTGCTGTGCTAAAACTGATTTATCCATTAGGCGTTTACGCGCACCTTACCTTTAGCGTTGATTCAGACAATCAAACCGCCATTAAATACCTTGATACATTTGGCATGTTGCAGGCGCAACTGGCGGCGCCAACCGTTAAGTTTCAAAAATGGGTGGCGTCATTTGACGCTGACACAATTGACAATGTCACAAGTGACTTATTGGTTGAACATAAGTTTTTCTTGCAAGAACTACAGCAAAACGCCGCCTATTTGTTAAGCGAACAAGAAGAAGTGCTACTTTCTAAATTAAGGCAAGTTGGCGCCAATGCTTGGGGCGACTTAATGGCTAAGCTAACTGGTGATTTACAAGCTGAAATTGAGCTAGACGGCAAAACCGAGCTGCTTACCCTATCAATGCTACGCAATTTGGCATCACACCCAGATAGCGACATCAGAAAACGGGCCTATCAAACTGAACTGGCAGCATATCAAAAAATAGAAGCCAGCATTGCCGCTGCAATTAACGGTATTAAGGGCGATGCCAATATGACATCTAAAATGCGCGGCTTTGATAGTGCACTGGCTGAAGCTGTTCACAACGAACGACTTGACCAAGCAACGCTTGATGCCATGCTTGGCGCCATGCAAAAAAAACTACCTGTATTTAGAAAATACTTAAAACGAAAAGCCAAGTTACTTGGCCACAAAAACGGACTACCTTTTTACGAGCTATTTGCCCCAATTGGCAAGGGCAAAACGTATAGCTATGAAGAAGCTAAGCAATTTGTGCTCGACAATTTTGGCGCCTTTTCAGATGAATTAAAAGACAATGCGGCACAGGCTTTTGACAACAATTGGGTAGATGTTGAACCGCGCAAAGGCAAGCGCGGCGGTGCTTTTTGTGCAGGTGTTGCAGGTCGCAAACAAAGCCGTGTGATGTTAAACTTTGACGGTAGCTTTAACGGTGTTCGCACTTTGGCACATGAACTGGGCCATGCCTACCACAATCGCCAATTGTTTGACGAACACATGCTATTGTTTGATTACCCCTTGTCACTTGCCGAAACAGCCAGCATTTTCTGCGAAACAATTGTCAGCAATGCCGCCACTGCCAAGGCCGATAAAGAAGAAGCGATTTTTATATTAGAACAATCGCTAGCAAATTCTACCCAAATCATCATCGATATTTTATCGCGCTTTATCTTTGAAAAGGCTGTGTTTGAAAACAGACAAAATGGCCCGTTATCCGTTGAACAGCTCAAACAGTTGATGCTAGACGCGCAAGAGCAAAGCTATGGCGACGGCCTTGATAAAGACTTTAGACACCCCTATATGTGGGCTTGTAAACCACATTATTATTCGGTTAATCGCAATTACTATAATTTCCCTTATGCCTTTGGCATGTTGTTCTCACTGGGGCTTTATGCCGAATATCAAAAGGGCAGAGCCAACTTTATAGCCGACTACAACCAGTTACTTAAAAACACCACGCGCATGAAGGTCAAAGACGTTGCCGCTGGCATGGATATTGACGTCACTAAAAAAGATTTTTGGTTGGCATCATTAGGTATTATTGAACAGCAAATTGAACAGTTTATTGAACTGACGAATTAAACTAACAAAAACGCTAAAAGACGCGCAGTCAGACGATTGCGTGTCTTTTTTTACTTAATTCAAACAAGTTGTCATTTCGAGTAACAGGCGTAGCCGAAATCGAGAAATCTCGGTTTTTAAATTTATGCCCTTTGCCTTTTATTTTTGACAATTAAATAGATAAAATAAGGCGCACCTAATAGCGATGTAATAATGCCAATTGGTATTTCGGTTGGCGGCAACGCGGTTCGGGCAATGGCATCACAAATTAATAAAAAGGCGCCGCCCAAAATCATACTAAAGGGAATTAAGGCGCGATTATTGGGCCCGTTAATCAACCTGACAACATGTGGTGTAACAAGTCCGACAAAGCCAATAATACCACTGACTGAAACCGCTACCGCCGTTGCAAAAGATGTGACTAATAGCAAAATTAAGCGTTCTTTTTTGATATTTATACCTAGCGATATGGCGGCATCTTCACCTAAGATCATCGCGTTGAGCACGCGACCCTTAAACAACAGTACAGCTGTTGTCAATAAAAAAATCGGCACAATCACGACAACTTCTGCCCAGCTTGAAACGGCAAATGAACCATATAACCAAAAGACAATGCGTTCGAGTTGTTCACGATTAAATGTTATTAATATAGACAACAGCGCACTGAGCAGATAACTAATTGCAATGCCCGTTAAAATTAGGTTTAGCAGCGATGTTCTACGCCCTTTTGTTGCGACGGCATAGACGACGGCTGTTGTCAATAGCGCACCGATAAAGGCCGATGCAGCAACGCTACCCAAGCCAAAGTTAAAGATATTAAAGCTGAACACCATGGCAAGTGCGGCGCCAAGTGCTGAGCCTGCCGAAATACCCAGTATAAATGGGTCGGCCATTGGGTTTCTAAAAACACTTTGGTAAACAGCGCCTGAACCTGCCAAAAGGCTGCCAACGAGAATAGATAGTAAAACGCGCGGCAATCGTAAGTTTAATATGATTTTGCCATGCATTTTAGGAAATTCTGAAATGTCAACATAATCGCCGACGAGTGGTATTTTATTTAAAATAATCAGCAGCGCAGCACGAAAACTGATATCAGCAGCACCCAGCGTCACCGAGATAATGGCTAGTATCGCCAACACGATGATGCCAATAAGCGATATAAGTACTATGCTGCGCCTCGATTTTCTGTAAGACATACTATTTTGCTATTGAAAACGGCAATAAAACGAAAACGCTTTGATTGTCAAATGCAATTTCAGGGTGTAATACTTTGGCAACTTCTTCTAGCGATTCGACAATTCTAGGCGATAAACGACCAATTCTAGCGCCGTCTATTTCGATGACTTTGCCATTTTTAACGGCATCTAAATCTTTGTGTGCCTCTAAATTAATAAAGGTATTAAGCGCGTCAAATTGCTTGCCTACCAAGATGATTTCTGGGTTGTGTTCTAGTAATTTTTCAGCGCTATAGGCCCAGTATTGACCATCTTTAGCGACGTTGTCACCACCCGCCATCGTCAATAGTTCATGAATAAACGTGTCACCTGTTGCTGTGTATTCGGTTTCACCTGTGCTGACTGAATAGTAGCATGTAACCGGTTTTAGGTCTTTGACTTTTGCTAAAACACTTGCTACGCGCGCTTTAACATCAGCGATAACTTTAGCGCCTTCTGCCTGATGATTGGTAATTTGCGCCGCTTGACTAACTGTTTTATATAAGCCGTCAAAGTTTTCTTGGGCTTTTAAGACAAATACTTTAAGCCCTAAGTTTTCAAGTTGTTTGGCAGCTTCTTCTGTAAAGTGGGTTGATACAATGATTAAATCTGGGTTGAGTTCTGCTATTTTTTCAATACTTGGTTCTCTCAGTGTACCAATTGACTGTATATCGGCTACTTCTGCTGGGTAGTCGCAGTAGTCTGTTCTGCCGACTAGTTTATTGCCCGCACCAATTGAAAACAGTATCTCTGTTACAGAAGGTGCCACTGAAATAATGCGTTGCGGTTCGCTGTCGATGGTCACTTGTCTACCTTCACCATCGGTAAGTGTTAATGGATAAACCGTTGGATCAGCTGTGCTGGCATCGCTCGAACCAGACGTGCTTGCAGATGTCATTAAACCTAGTTTTTCGCCCAGTGTAACATCTGAATTGACCAGTTTTGCCTCTAGTGTATTATACATAATAATAAAGACATCAGCGCGCTTAATTTGTTCTTGCGGCGCCACTGTATTGGCATTTTTTAATAGATGATAGTCATCTGCCAGTGTCATGGCGTTGCTGTACACATTTGCACTTGTATTGCCCAACGCACGTAACATTAATGTTAGAAATTGTTGGGTTGTCACCGTTTGCTTAATGCCAAATTTATTGTCGCCGACGCCATTTGTCCAGCCTTCTTTTTTAGCATAAGCAATTTGCTTGGCAGCCCAGTGATCAGCAGGCACGTCAGAAAATGGTGACGCGTTTGCCATTTTATCTGCTTCTGCTGCCGCGCCCATCATGCGATTTAAGATGGTAATGGATTCTTCGCGCGTCAGTTCTGCCATTTCATTTAAATTGCCATTTTGGTCGCCTTTGATAATGCCAAATGCCTTGAGTTCTTTGCCCGCTACTGTGCTTGCCGTATCAGCAAACGAAAGCGAAGAAAACATCATCAATAAAACTAATAACAAAGCTAAAGTCTTTTTCATAATAGTCTCCTCATAGTAAATGTGTTTTTTATATTATTTTCAAACTCATTATAGCGTAATTATAATATAAAAACAATTAGTATCTGCTTAAGCAGTTGTCTCAACTAAATGTTACCCGTGGCTTTGAGCAGAAAAATAATAATAGCAGCCATAAACAAGTTGAAAAAGCCAAATAAAACGCGATAGCCAATTGGCCCCAGCTTATTGTATAGCCATCTATCGTTACTGCCTCTTGGTTTAACAACCCAAGGTACACCAGCAAAATTTGCTATTGCCATTACTATAAAGAACACACCTATAGCCATAAAAATATAGGGCGTATTTTGGTCAATTAGTCGATTTAACTTTGGCATAGTTTTTAACCTCTTTTTTATATGTTTGAACTTGTTGATTTGCTAATCGTTATCCAACTAGTTAGTTGCAATATGTAAAAACATGTCAGCGTGTGCGAAGTTGAGCACGTGTTTTAAACCCCGAGATTTCTCGACTCATGCACTGGTCGTAAACGCAAGCGTTTACTGCTCGTGTATGCAACCTACTCGAAATGACAGCATTGGTATTAATTTGTTTTTTTAATTACCTTATCACCACTGATAAGCTGAATGGCATAATCAAAGCCTGCGGCAATCACTATGGCGATAATAGCCCATGCGAAAACTGCTGGGGTATCTAAATTAGCACGTGCTATTTGAAAGCTTTCACCAATTGATAAGGGCGGTTGACTTAACACTTCGGCAGCAATGACGACTTTTACGTTTAACCCTGCTGCCGTCGATAAAGCCGCAATGAGATAGGGTTTAATTGAGGGTAGATAAATATCTTTAATCACTCGCTTTTGGTCAACGCGATAAACCCGCGCCATTTCAAGAAGTTTAATATCAACTTCGCTGATACCTTTAACGGTATTTTGATAAATAATTGGAAAACAGATAATGGCACCGACTAGCATCGGTGCCTTTTCTGATTGTAACCAAATGAGTGCCAATAAAATAATCGCCATTGTCGGCACTGCTCTTAGTGTTAAGACAAACGGCTTTAAAACTAAGCGCAGTGGTTCAAATATACCAGCGGTAATGCCGACAATAACGGCAATACTGGCCGAGACAACAAAGCCGCCTAACATGCGACTAATCGAATGACCAATAATGCGCCCAAATTTAGGCTGGATTATAATGGCACGCAATGAAACAAGCGTTTCTTCGGGTGACGGTACAATAATTGTCTGCGCCACCCAAAGCGACAACAACTTCCAGAAGACAATAAATGCCAGTATTGAAAGTATAATATAACTGCTTTTTTTCTTTGCAAAATTGTTCATGTTCTCTTTCAAATATTTTTGTAGTAACTATTATGTCAAGTTGTCATTTCGAGTGAAGGCGTAGCCGTAATCGAGATCTCTAAGTTGTCATTTCGAGCAAAGTCGAGAAATCTCGGGTTTTAAAATCGGGATCTCTCCACGTTGGTCGAGATGACATGCATGGCAAATCTCTTAGACGCACTCGAGATGACAGTATGAGCGATTTTTTTGACTCAAACTAACTAGCTTTAATCAATCACAAAATAAAAATTATCATCGGGCATTTTACCGCCAATTGTCTTAGGGTCGACGTCAAACAATACTTTATAATAGGTTTCAAGTGCGGTTTTAGAATCGGCTGCGTTTTTAAACATCAGATTCATGCGCGGTATTGCCTTGCCAACCAATTTGCCAGGTAGGCCGATTTCTAGTTCGTCGGCATAAGCACCCGCTTTTTCTGGGTTTTTGTTAATCCATGAAATACTAATACTATAAATATCAAGAAATGCCTTTGCAACCATTGGGTGGTTGGCAATTAAATCGCCTTTGATTAGCAAAGCAGCTTGCGGATAGCTATCAGTAGTACCTGTGGCGCTTTTCCATTCTTCTTGTAAATTAAAAAGTATTTTGCTGTCTTGTTTTTTCATCAACACTTTAGTGAGCATTGGCTCAGGCATAATTGACAAGGTTGATTTACCCGAAATAAAAAGTGGTGCCAGATTAGTTGCGCCGTCAACATAGTCGAACTTGACATCGACATCGGGTTCTAAGCCATTTACTTTTAAGATGTGGCGCGTCACGATATCGGGAGTTAAACCACGACCAATCATGGTGATAGTTTTGCCTTTTAGTGCTTGCCAGCCGTTTATTTCTTCGCTGCTGACAATGTATAAAACGCCCCAAACGCCTGTTGCTGCATATTTGTAGTCAATGCCCTTATTGTACAGTTTAATCGCTAGATTAGAAGGTACAATTGCCGCATCGAGTTCACCTTTAATTAGCTTAGATGCCATTAAATCAGGCGATTTTACCATTTCGTAATCAACTGTTACGCCTTCGCCAAGCGCAGGTTGTTCTTTCATTGCTTTAATAATACTTAGGGTAGGCGCACCGGCCGGCATGGCAAATTTTAAATTTAAGGGTTCAACCGCTTGGGTTGTTTCTGCTGTTGTCGTTTCTGTTGTCTCAGACACAGTTGTTGGTACTTCTGTTTTGGCAGTTGTTGTCGTCGTTACCGCTGTTGTTTCAGTTGGCGTACTTGGTGTACAGCCCGCCAATAGGCTGAATATCAGCATTGTAATTAATAAAAGTGAAATGCCTTTTTTGCTGTTTAACATAATGCCTCCTTGTTATCGTTCATTTACATTAATCCTTATTACACCATATAATCGATAATTTTACGACGTAGTTGCATTAAATTTTGATCGCTAATACGTCGGTTAGCACGCGCGATATCTATTTTTAGGGCGTCAATTATCGTTGCTGGTCGGCCAGCTAAAATAATAATTCTGTCTGCTAGTAAAAGTGCTTCGTCGATGTCGTGCGTCACATAAACAATAGCGTGTCGATAGGCCCGCCACGTGTCTATTAAAGCACTGACCATTTTAAAGCGCAACGAATAGTCGAGCGACTTAAATGGTTCGTCCATTAATAGCAAATCGGCACTGTAGTTGAAGGCGCGCGCAATTGAACAACGCTGTTGCATGCCACCGCTTAGTTCACGTGGAAAGTGATCTTGGTAACCTGCTAAACCCATTTTTTCGATGAGTGCCATAATTTTTTGTGGACTACTTGTTTGATTGACAAAGGCAATGTTGTCATAAACTGTCTTCCATGGCAAAAGGCGGTCTTCTTGAAAGACATAACCAATGCTGTCGGTTTGTCTGTCAATTGTACCGCTATCAAGTTGGCTTAAGCCCGCGATTAAGTTTAGCAGCGTTGTCTTGCCACAACCCGATGGCCCCAAAATACAAACAATTTCATTTTGAGCGACGTCTAAGTTAAAATTTTGCAGTATGACACTGTCAAACTTTTTAGTTACATTTTTTACCGATACGATCATAGCCTGCACTTTACTAGGTGTTGAGAATTATTATCGTTTAATTATATCATAGTTCACTAAAACACTAAATAGTTTTTAAAAGGTATCTTTTCATATCAAGTGAAGGCGAAGCCGTAATCGAGAAATCTTGGGGTTAAAACGCAAGATCTCTCCACGTTTGTCGAGATGACACAAAATAGTGCCTTTCTTTCACTATGCTTTTTTATTTCTGTCAGAAAGCCAGTTTTCAAAGTTGCCTTTAGAATTATTAGATACTGCCTCACGTTGTTTTTGCGCAATGCCTATTTTGCCCGAAAACAATAAATAAAACAACAATAAACCACCGACAAAACTGGTTAGCAAACTGCTGATCGCCGCGCCAAAACCTGCCAAATGATTAAAATTTTTTGCAAAAAAATAACTAAACAGAAAAACTGCCGCAGACGAAATCATACCGAATAGGGTGAACAGTTCATCGCCTAAAAACAGTTCTGCGCCATCTTTTTCTAAAAGCCAAATGGCCGTTTCACGATTGACTTGTTTTTCAATCATTACTTGATGAATTTTATTGTTGGTTTGTTTAATTAGGTTGAAATTATAGACATGTATCGCCAAGACAACTAAAGTTAAAACTAAGTTAAGTATAATAATTTTCTTTGCCAGTTTCGAAAATTTATAGTGCATGGCATGCTCCTCAGTTTACGCTAGTTATTTTCTATTTCTATTTTCATTTGCGCTACAAATGCGTGATGTGCGATTGCGGTCTTCAAGCATAGCTAGCCAACCATCGCCATCTTTAATTACTTTAATCTTAAAAGATTCTTGTATTGCCCTGCGCGGACTGGTGCCATCTAAATTACCATTGTATTCAAGATACGCCTTCATTAGTTTCCATGACAATTCATATGTAAATTCGAACCGTTTAATTGTCGCATCTACTATGAGATCATCTTTTTCGGCATTGCGCAACAGGCTATCTTTAAGCCTTTGATTGGCGCGTTCTAAATTATACAGTTTGCCTTTAAGCTGTTCTTTTGTCACAAGCATTTCTCCTTGATTATTAGATAAAAATACTAAAACACCTTCACTGTCAATCGCTTTTCGCAATAGGTCATTACTAATCTCGGCATAGTCGATAATGTCTATAGTATAAATAATGTTTACCAAATTTAAATCAGCTTTAATTTGGTTCAATTGCGAATTGTCGTTTCTAAAAACTATCGCAATATCAATGTCTGAAGCACTTTTATAGTCACCGCGCGCACGTGAACCAAACAGGATTGCCTTTTCGACATGCTTTGCATAGCGTTTTAAGACATTGATAATTTTGTGTATTTCTGTTTTAGTTAATCCAAATTGCTTTGACATAAATACCTGCATTTTTATATTATTGACGAATTACCCTATTTTATTTGTTGCCATTATAATATATTTTTTGCATTATTTCAATTTATTGCACGATGCTAGATACAAAATGCCGCATAAAGCGGTACAGCTTTAATGGCATCTTTTTGACCAAAATTCTTTTGCGATAGTCTTATTGCTAACGGCGGGTTATATCTTTTTATATATGTGTTAAAGCTGCGCGACCGACTATTTGACTTGGCTTTTACTTCAATTGGCACAATTGTATCATTTTTTTGAATTAAAAAATCAACTTCAATTTGATTGTCTTTGTAATAATAAAGCTCATGCTGTTTAGCCGCTAGCGCTGTCGCAACATAATTTTCAACAATTGCACCACGATATATGTGATTTTCTTGATTGCGCACTAAAGAAAAGGGAACATTAGCTAAACTGTTAAGTAGGCCATTATCATTTAAATACATTTTAAATGCACGCTGTGTTATGTAAGCTTTAACTGGTAGTTTAGCTGTTGCTGTTGCGTTGCAAATGAGTTGTATTCGACTTAATATTAACCATTCTATCGCCGCCTCAAAATGACTTGCCTTTGCGCCCTTTTTTACGATGCTATACTTAAACTTTTTATTTTCTCTGGCAAGTTGTTCGGGAATACTATTATAAATTGCCTGAATTTTAACAGTATCACTAGCATTACAGTATTTACCCATGTCAGCAATATATGCATTGACGATATTATTATGAATACTGCGATCAAACTGAACAATATCGCCCGCTTTTTCGACATAATCTAATACCGCCAATGGCATACCACCGACACAGAGATAATCTTTATATAAATTCAATAACTTTTGATGTATTGCCATCGGCATTGGTTGATTCGTTTGAAAACAATTTGCTATTTTTTCAACCAGCATATCTAAATTAAGTGCACTTAAAAATTCACTTCATCAAAAATAATAATATCAGCTAGCGGATTAATTTTACTTAAAAAAAACAATTCAAGTTCTGATAGAATGCGCAAAGGGTCTAAATCGGCATCAAAAATTTCAGCAATTGCTGGGGTTTGTTCAAAATTAACATAATATTGTTGATTATACTGTGTTTTAGCAAAATTAAGTAAACTATAAGTTTTACCCACTTGGCGCGCGCCGAGTAATAATAATGGTAAGCGCTTTGACTTGTTTTTCCAGTTTACTAGATCAGATTCGATATTCCGTTTCATATTGACACCTCTATCGCTATACAGTTTAAATAAATTCTAACAAAAAATTCCACTTAAGTCAAATAAGTGGAATTTACTGCTTTTTTATCGTCTAAAAAAAAGAATAAATTCCTTTTTTTAGATTTAATTTTTCACAAATAATTTTTTAATTGCATATAACTGTTCAGTCAACAATGTCATTTCGAGCGAAGGCGAAGCCGTAATCGGGATCTCTCCACGTTGGTCGAGAGGACACAATAGTAACACTTTTCGACTGAACAGTTACAATTGCATAAGGTGGTATAGCTTTAATTTAACTTTAAACAACACTTTTTATATTTTTTGCCACTACCACAAGGGCAAGGGTCATTGCGACCAACTTTTTTTGTACTTCTAACCACTGTGCCGCTTTTAACTGATGGTACATATTTTTCAAAACTATAGCCAAGTGCTTCTAAACTCATTTTATTATGTCCTTTTATAAGCCACGACCTTGCCTGCTGAACATGTTCAGCGTATAACGTATTAAAAAGTTGACGATCAGTTATTGGTAGTACATTCTCAGGTATAATGCTGTGTAGCACATCTAAGGGTATCGCCTGTTTAGCAAGAATATCAATTGTAAATAAATATTCATATAATAAGTTATCATCGTTACCAAAGTCAGAATTGGCCTGATCGCGGATTAGCGATTCTAGCCTTTCTAGCGCAAAAGTCTGATCAATCTTTTTACTATAAACAAAGTATAAATAATCTGTTTCAGTTAGCGGTGCCAATGGTAGCTTATGATAATGAACGGTAAGTTTTTTAACTATATCATAAAGCGCTTTCTTTTGTCTGTATTTTTCTAGCCCACCTAATAAATATCTAATTGCACCAGTGACAATATATTGACCTACTACTTCGTAGTCGCCATCAGTTTTAAGCAATTCTTCTACAACACAATATAACGTGTTAGTTGCTGTAAAATTCGGTTCTGCCATTTGAATAATCGCAACAGCATCATCTAGCTTTAGAACGCCATATAAAAGCATAATGTTTTCTAGTGGTGCTTTTACATTATTCATATAATACTGTTTTTTAAACGCTTTCGTTTTAATGATTGATTTTATAACCGGTTTAATTTCATCTGATATAACAAAATAGTACTTGTCCTTGAAATTGTATATCTGTGCATAACCGTAGCGCAAAAGTTTATTATTGAATATTAAGAATCCTTCATCAACTTTTACATTGTCACGCTTTAATGCCTTTTTTAATATTGTCATTTCAAGCGTGTTTAATTCTGCTAATAACTCACATAACCCTAATTGTTTTTCATTTGCTAATTCATTTGCGACCAGTTCAATTAACTGTAGTTTTCTAAATTTAGAAACACCCTTAAGCCCAATTGAACTGGCAATTTGTTTTAATTGCTCAACTGTGCGTCCCGCCAATTGAATCGATAGCTTTATAACGGGTTCACCATACTGAACAAGCAATTGGTTTGTATTAAAAGAGCCCCCTATAGCAAAATCAGCCAATGCCGATTCAGAAAACACGTCTCCCATCTTTCTGTTTGAGAGTTCGTTTGGTTTAAAACCATTGTTTTCCCAAATGCGCACCGCGTTAAATATTTCTATTAACACGTATAACAACGCCTCAAAATCTTTTTTATCTTCTGAATTCAGTAACGTACATATTCCGTTCAGATAATCGACAATCTCTTGAATTTCTACACCATCACGGCACATTAAAGCTACTTTATGCGTTATTTCATCAATATTTTGGGGCGAAGCATCGGCGACTGTACGTTCTAAAAACAATCTGAGTTCATTGTATTGCGGCGATGGTTCAATGTATTTATCGTCTTGATAATTTAACAAAACTTCACGATCGGGTACATAATAATCTTTGCCCCATTTTAATTGCATTAATTCTTCGTAACTATCATTTCTGATAATTTCAGATTTTATGATTTCATCGTCTCTTAAGACAATTTCAGCTCTTTTTAAAGCAAAGGCAGCCTCCCTAAAATGCTTATGCAGTTCTGCTTGCGTCATATTCTGTCCATTTTGGTCATTGTAAACATCTAGTAAAAGCGCTTTATCATAAATACCATATAAATTTGCCATTGCAATTGCTCTAATATTATATTTTTCTAATAGTGCTTTTGCCTTTTTAACGCCTTGTTCTGTAATGTATACCGATTTACTTCTACGGCTACCTTGTCTAATATCGTCTTTATCATCAAGTGCATTAATTACATCAAAATCATAGCCTTTCCAAGCAAACAAATCTTCATCAGGATTATAACTTCTTGCATCGGTAAATCTATTCAAATACATTAGCATAAGTGTGAGTTCTTCAACAGCTTTTTCTGTTTCTGTCATCTTTTTCATAATAATCGTCCTTTCGTTATATTCTCTCGTCAAGCGTAATGGTTTATCAATAACAGTGTTGAACTTTATATTTTCGTCTGTTTAAGCGCCAGTCAACGCTTATTTATTATTCGCCACAAAACGCCAGGCGTCTTTAACCATATCTTCAATTGTAAGCTCGGCTTGCCAGTTAAGTTCGCGCGCTGCCTTTTCAGCGTTGGCAAAGCAGGTTGCAATATCGCCAGCGCGACGAGCCGTAATCTGATACGGTACAGCAACGCTTTAACATGGCCTTTGGCTAGGTCGACGACGTGAATATAGTCACGTACGCCTGTGCCGTCTGGTGTGTCATAGTCGTCACCAAAGACGCTTAACTTTTCTAGTTCACCACTTGCAACCTTGGTAACATAAGGCATTAAATTATTGGGAATATCATTGGGGTCTTCACCAATTAAACCACTTTGATGCGCACCAATTGGGTTAAAGTAGCGTAGTAATGTCACTGCAAAATTAGCATTTGCCTGTGCCGTATCTGTTAAAATGCGTTCACACATCGCCTTGGTTTCGCCATATGGATTAGTTGTCTTTTTAAGCGGCATGTCTTCTTTTAGTGGTGAAGGCTGCTCACCATAAACCGTAGCCGATGAACTGAAGACAATTTTTGAAACGCCGTATTTGATGCACAGCTTACTTACGACTATCGTACTAAGCAAATTATTTTGATAATATGCGAGTGGTTTTTCAACCGATTCACCGACCGCTTTAAGACCAGCAAAATGGATGACGCCATCAAATTTATGTTCAGAAAAAACGGCATCTAACTTGGCTTCATCAGTTACATCAATTTGATAAAACGGCACTTTAACCCCAGTTATTTTAGC
>PDWJ01001352.1_pt1 | contig 30626 bp, 27 predicted proteins | sample 1430881 | NCBI WGS metagenome assembly PDWJ01 (sample SAMN01162460, study PRJNA174530) | Oral metagenome, whole genome shotgun sequencing project. | biome: Marine environment; feature: Marine mammal; material: Swab sample of the gingival sulcus; isolation source: swab sample of gingival sulcus...
ATTTATATCTTAACATTATTCAATATTATATTATTCATGACGTACTGCTATCAATGTATATTTATACTTCAACACAAAATCATTAACATACCATATCCTATACAGATTCCCATACTGCTGTTTTCCAGTATTTCACCACTTATTATATATGTTAAAAGAAGATCTATTAACTTTTTTGGTGACCTAGAAAGCAATTTTGAAGGATCTTGCAGGAGCAGAGGTGTTGGAGCGGCAATTGTAGCTTATGTAGGAGCTGTATTTTTATTTATTACATGGGTCGGAACAATAAAAGAAGGGTTCCTTTAACTCAAATATTCCTGCTTTAGAGATAATACGTTGTTTTTACAATCTTTTTGATGGCGACTTTTCGCGACCAACTTTCTTAGATATTACAATAAGATATGATCTTTGCAGATGAAGGAATTTCTCGAAGAATAGACAACTTGTTGAAATTAAAAATAAATACGTTGCGAAAAAGTTCTGGTAAAGATGTCGCTACTTCAATGACTTATGCACAAAATGTGTGAAATTCCGGGGGCATCTTATCTATTTTTTTCGACCCCGTGATTAGACAAATGCCTTATCTTTTGTCAATAAATAAGCAAGATGTTTCCGTGATTTCCCAGGTATCTAGCATTGCTTTATACAGGTGGTCGGTTTATACTTTGTGTATATAAACGTAATGGAGGTATGCTATGCCAATAGGATCAGTTTTTAAAACAAATCGAACCCAGGCTGTTCGTTTACCCGTCGAGACCCGCTTTCCTGATAGCGTTAAAAAAGTACATGTGAGGATTATTGGTACAGACCGGATTCTTTCACCGGTAGAAAAGACGTGGGATAGTTTTTTTCAGGATCCGGAAGGGGTGACAGAAGATTTTATGAATGAAAGGGCATCTCAGGAGCAATCAGAACGAGAGGCTTTCTGATGCTGAAATATATGCTCGATACCAATATTGTAATCTACGTTATTAAACGCAGACCAATTGAAGTTCTGGCTACCTTTAATAAAAATGCCGGATTGATGTGCATCAGTTCTATCACTCTTGCAGAACTTCTTCATGGTGCGGAGAAAAGCGATAATCCTGCTCGAAATCTCGGTAAGGTGGAAGATTTTGTCTCTCGACTGGAAGTCGTTGATTATGATAGTTCTGCTGCAGCCCATTATGGAGATATTCGCTCTGATCTGGAAAAGAAAGGGACACCAATCGGGGTAAATGATCTTCATATTGCCGGACATGCCCGAAGTTTATCTTTGATCTTGATAACAAATAATATACGTGAGTTTGAAAGAGTCGAAGGGTTGAGATTGGACAATTGGGTTTAGTTGAAGAATATTGAATGGTTTGCCTATATTTCAGGGTACGGAGTGAGAGGGAGTATGATTCGTAAGATTTACAATTTATGGACGTTGATTTCGTTCCGTTCACCAATCAACTTGGTGAAAATGATTACCGTATGACGAAAGTTCAGCAGAAAACCTTCGGATGTTTCCGGTCTATGGATGGCTTGTTTAAGTCTGTAAATAAGATTATGTGACCGGTTTTCCTCAATAGTCGTAACGGCTCATCAAAAAAGACCTTGAAGGGGCAGATAGGCGAAGTGGAAATATCTACCCCTCGGGAACATTTTCGCTGCAGTTCATCAAAAAAGGGCAAACTCGTCTGACAGAATTTGATGACCAGATTCTGTCGCTTTATACCTGTGGAATGACAACCAGGGATATTGCTGAAGCCTTCAGGGAAATGTCTGGAGCAGAAGTCTCGCACACTCTTGTTTCCAACGTTACAGAAGCTGTTATAGGGCAGGTCGCTGCCTGGCAGAACAGACCTCTGGACGAGCTGTATCTCTGGTTGTTTACCTTGATTGCATTGTTATCAAGGTCATCAGGATAAGCGGGTGGTAAAAAAATCAATGTATCTGGCTCTTGGAATTAACGCTGAAAGGCAGAAGGAACTCCTGGGTATGTGGTTTTGGAGACGGAGGGCGCCAAATTCTGGCTTTCTGTACTGACAGCATTACAAAACAGGGGCAGGATATAATAATTGCTGCTGTTGATGGACTAACAGGCTTTCCTGAAGCAACCAACACTGTATTTCCCAAAGCTCAGGTTCAGCTCTGTATTGTTCATATGGTGAGAAATTCACTGAAATATGTTTCATATAAGGATCGAAAAGCTGTTGCTACCGATCTTGCGAATTTACCAATCAATAACTGCAGAAGAGGCAGAAATAGAGCTGAAAACCTTTGCCCAAAAATGGGATAGCAAGTACTCTTCAATCGCCAAATCGTGGATGGCTCACTGGGAAAATATCATTTCCCTGTTCGATTATCCCGATGGTGAAGTTCCTGGGACATCTTGCTTATTTAGGGGGAAATTCCGGGGGCGCCTTGTCTATTTTTTTCGACCCCGTGATTAGACAAATGCCTTATCTTCTGTCAATAAATAAGTAAGATGTCCCCGGAAATTGATAATTATGGATAATGCTGCTTATCATACTGTCCTGTCACCAATGTCTGCACCGACCCCTTCACGTAAGAAGGTGAGAATTCTATCTTGGCTGGAGAAAAATAATCTTCCAGCCAAGAAGATTATTTGAAGGCTTAACTTATTGATATTTTAACAAAAATTGGGCATCAGCCGACCTGTACATTAGGCGAAATTGCTAACAAAGAGGGGCATGAGATTTTAAGAACTCCACCCTGTCATCCAGAGTTACAGCCAATAGAAACATGTTGGGGGATTATAAAAAATGAAATTGCCCGTAATTGTGATTTTACAATGAATAATTTGCTCCAGCAGCTTGAAAGTGCGTTTGGTAAGGTTACTGCCAAAACCTGCGCTGGTTTAATAATGAAAACTCGTGAGGTTGAAGACGCCTTTTGGCAAGACGATGCTGCTTTTGATGAACAAAATTAAATATCAAGGGAATTGTAATGAATTACTTTTTGGATGAACTTCGAGCGCGATTGCACTACACGATTTTGGCCAAAATATCACGTCACATGACCGGGATTATAATTCCGGGAAGCCTGCAACTCAAAAAAAAAACGACCGCAGTGGTCATAAAAAATCTAGATCATACTGATAGGTTGGTACTTTTCAACACCTTTTAATAGTATAGAATTTTATTTTTTTGAATTTGCTTCAAGTCACGCATAATAGATTATAGCCAGGATAATTTTATATTGTAATTACTCACAGGGAATGGAACTAATTAAGGGTGTTGAAAAGATCAGCGTAACTCTTTGTAGTTCTGCGCAAACTTGACGAAAAGGCTTGCCTTGCAAAACGACACAGTTTCAAAAAGATAGATTGATTGATTGTTTCAACACCCTTTAATTGATTTTACTTGCTGCAAATCTGTAGCTGCTTCTACGGAAAGCGCGGCTGGTTGCGGCAGCTCTTTTATGCAGCCAATCGTGAACGCTCAAAGACGGGTGAACCGGGAGCAGCTACCTTGTATGTAAAGAAATGGTCAAAAACGCATTGCCTGCAAAGAGAAATGGAGTAGCATATTTCATGTTTGGTAGACCTCAGAATAATCAGGAGAAACAAAACAGTTCCTGCGATGTTGAAGCTGCCATTGCTTCCAGGATGGATAACCCTGTCCCGGGGGTTGTTGCTGAACTGGCCGACGGCTTCAAGAGCGGCCGGTTGTCCAGCCATATCGAGCCGGTTCCAATTCCATCTAAGGATGCAATAGTTGACCTGCTTGAACAGGCTCAACGCATACTGTTTCCAGGTTTTTTCAGCCCCCTGATTGTACGACCGGAGAACCTGGATTTTTTTCTTGGCCAGCGGCTCAGTGTGTTTTATGAAGATCTGGCGGCCCAGATAGGGGCGGCTCTCCGCCACAATTGTCACCGGCATAACCAGGCTTGCGTCTCATGCGCTGAAAGAAGTTATGAAACAGCATCAGCGCTGCTGACCTCAATACCAGCGATGAGAAAGGAGCTGGAAACAGATATTGAAGCGGCCCTGGAAGGTGACCCGGCAGCTGGCAATGCCGATGAGGTGATTTTCAGCTATCCGGGACTGTTTGCCATAATGGTCTACAGGTTGGCTCATCGGCTTCATCAGCTGAAAGTCCCTCTTTTGCCTCGCATTATGAGTGAGCATGCCTTTCACCGCACAGCCATAGATATCAACCCCGCCGCCACCATTGGCAGTCATTTTTTCATTGATCATGGTGCAGGAGTGGTTGTCGGAGCAACAAGCAGCATCGGAAATCGAGTACGAATCTATCAGGGAGTGACCCTGGGCGCGTTGTCCCTGCCTCGTGACGCAGGCAAGAAACTGCGCAATATCAAGCGCCATCCAACCATAGAAGATGAGGTGATAATCTACGCCAATGCTACTGTTCTGGGCGGGGAAACCGTGGTAGGTGCACGTTCAGTCATTGGCGGTAATGTCTGGCTGACTAGGTCGGTCGGGCCTGATACCAAAGTACTGATGGAGCAGCCAGACCTTCGCTATCTTGGTGATAATAAGGAAAAAGAAGAATGAATACCTTTGTGAGTGATATTGCAAAAACCGTTGGAGAAACGCCGCTTGTGCAGCTGCGCCGGTTTTCCCTGGATACCGGGGCGAACATATTTGCCAAGATTGAGGCGGCTAATCCTCTGGGGAGTGTCAAGGACAGGCTTGCCCTGGCCATGCTTGAGCGTGCGGAAAAAGATGGCCTGATTACCCCTGCAACCACTATCATAGAGCCGACCAGCGGTAACACCGGCATTGGTTTGGCATTTCTCTGCGCCCGCAGGGGATACAGGCTTAGGTTGACGATGCCGGAGAATATGAGCATGGAACGGCGCAAGCTCCTGGCGCATCTTGGGGCAGAACTGGTCTTGACTCCTGCAAAAAAAGGGATGCGGGGGGCCGTGGCAATGGCTGAGGAGCTGCATGGCAGCATGGCAGACGCATTTTTACCCAATCAGTTTGGTAATCCTGTCGGGCCTGCCATGCACAAGGAAACTACTGGCCAGGAAATCTGGAGGCAGACCCAGGGAAAAGTTGATATCTTTGTCGCCGGGGTGGGAACGGGCGGAACCATCACGGGCGTGGGGTGGCTTTTAAAAGAATGTAATCCGGATGTCCTTGTTATTGCGGTTGAACCAGGCGACTCACCTGTGCTGTCAGGCGGGCAACCAGGCCCGCACAAGATTCAGGGTATTGGAGCAGGGTTTGTTCCGGCTATACTTGACCGCTCCGTGATAGATGAAGTATTGCAGGTTGACAATGATGAAGCTGTAGAGTATGCACGCAGGGTCGCCGGCAGGGAGGGCATTCTCTGCGGCATCTCATCGGGGGCAGCGGCTGCCTGCGCAGTGAAAATTGCGCAGTGTCCTGAAAATGCGGGGAAAAATATCGTTACTGTCTTCCCCGATACAGGCGAACGTTATATCAGCACCGAACTCATGAGCAATCCGGGCTAGATCCCCCATCTTCGGGTGGTCGCGATTGCCCGCATAAGGGGGGGGTAACTGATCACAGGCACTTCATCTTTGCCCGATCACCATTTCCCGGATACCCTGGTACACGGAGTCTCACTTCGTTCGCTTACCTGAATCTGGGCAACCTGAAAGCAGTTACGGCAACAGACCCTGTGAATAATTAGGAGCAAGCAATAATAATGGCACATCCTGTACTCTGTAAACGTTGTGGTTCCTGCTGCCTGGAGGGTGGCCCTGCATTACATCTGCAGGATGCCGGGCTGATTGACGACGGTCGGCTCACTTTTGACCACCTGGTGACTATCCGCAGCGGAGAGTTGGCTGTAACGCCTCCTGGCAATAAAGCCGAGCCGGTTGCAGGGGAATTTCTCAAGCTGCAGGGACGGCAGGGAGACTGGGGCTGTCTCTTTTATGAACAGGTTGGTGCAAGGTGTACTATTTACCAGAACCGGCCTGTTGCCTGTCGAGTGCTGGAATGTTCTGCCCCTGAGGCACTGCTTACTATTGTTGGCAAAAACCTGCTCACCCGCTTTCACTGTATTGCTGCAGATGACCCGCTGCTGCCGCTGGTGAAAGAACATCAGGCTGCCTGTCCCTGTCCTGATCTGGGCGAAGTAAAAAGACAGATAGAGGGCTGCCTGTCCCGTGATGAGCTTGTTGAGTCACTGCAGGAAAAGGTTGACCTGGATTTGCAATATCGTCAGGCAGCAGCAAGTTATTACCAGCTTTCCGTGCACAAGGAACTGTTTTATTTTGGTCGGCCTCTTTTTCAGCTCCTGATTCCGTTGGGAATCAGGACTGCTTCTGCCGGAGAAAGCATAGAGCTTTTCTGACTCAATTTTCCCTTTTAAGGGGATGCTTTTACCTGTTATCCCGGCTGGTACCTGTTATTCTGCTTTTTTCGCCCACATGGGTATCTGGAAAAATATAACATGGAAGGTAACTGATCACAGGCACTTCGCCTGCTTACCTGCTGGAAGGGGTGTCTGTCCAATTCTGTTGCACCTGTGACCAGTTACACGTCAGAAGCAGAGAATAATGAAGAAGTACAAACCCCGTGATTGGTTACCATGGAAGTCATCTGCCTGATTGAAAACACAACCACCCATCCGCAACTTGCCAAGGCCCACGGCCTGAGTTTTTTCATCCGCACACGGGCCGGCTCTGTTCTCTTTGATATGGGCCCGGACAACAGGTTCGCAGACAATGCCCGCCGCCTGGGGGTTGACCTTGCCAAAACAGAGGTGGCCGTGCTGTCCCACGGGCATTATGACCATGGCGGCGGCATCCCCCGGTTTCAACGCCTCAACGCTGCAGCAGAAATCATCATGACCAGGGAGGCCATTGACGGCAGGTACTATGCCTGCAACCAGGAGCAGCCCTCTCGGTATATCGGCCTTGACACCGACGCCATTGACATAAGCCGCTGCCGGTTCATTGATTCGGACACGGTCTTGTCCAGAGAGCTGACCGTTTTCACCGGCTTTACAAAAAAGGGTTTTCTCCCCCAGGGCAATGCATCCCTTTTGCGGCAGCGAAAAAACGGTCAATTCATCGAGGATGACTTTTCCCATGAACTGGCCCTGTTGATCGTGGAAGACAGCACCTCGGTCCTGTTCACCGGATGCGCCCACTCAGGCATAGGCAATATGATTGATACGGTCCTCACCCGTACAGGCAGGGAACATATTGACCATGTGATTGGCGGCTTCCACCTGTACAATCCCAGCACCAGGACCACTGAACCGGCTGACTGCCTGGATATCCTGGTCAATGAACTCTCAGCTCATCCTGACACAACCTTTTATACCGGCCACTGCACGGGCCCGGATGCTCCGGCCTGCATATCACGGAAAATGGCCCGTCCCATTACCCTGTTTGCCTCAGGTGCCCGGTTTGAACTTTGAAGATCACTACTGTCCTGTCAACGCTGCTCTGTCGTAACCTTTTGTGGGCTACTATAAAGCCCTTGAAGACGATACGATCAAAACTAGTTATGCCCCCTTGACCAGACCCGAAAACCTTTCTATACGTTTTTTCATGCGTCGCTCCCTTTTGTATTTTTGATAATTGTCATGAACTTCCACTGTACAAAAGATGCGACTCTTTTTGTTAAAATTAGTGGGTTGCTGGCGTTAGCCCCACGTTAGAGGTATACTGAGGATATATCTATCACCCCCCCCCAGCAAGAGGAGAAACCCGTGGCTAAGTACATTCTGGCAACTGATACCCTGCATGCAATCACAGAGCGTTACCCGGAGAGCATTGCGGTTTTTGTAAGAAACGGATTCCCGCAGATGAAAGATGCTGCTTTGCGTGAACAGTTTGGAAAAAATATCACCCTGGATGCCGCTCTTACCATGAAGAACCTGAACCAGGAGAAATTTCTCTCCCTGCTCCATGAAGTCATCAACGCTGAGCGAAGCAGTGCTGACGCCACCTTGTCAGAGCCTGTAGCAGACGTTGAAGGAGGGGTGAATGTGGTGGGGTTGCTGCCCTGCCCGGTACGAATTCCCCTGCTTGAGCAGTATACCAGGTTTGTTGAAGAAACCGGACTGAGCGGCGTTAACACAGAGCTTAAGGCCGCAAGTGTGGGCACCCAGTGGGTGATGGACAACCTGGCCGGGATTACCGGGCCGGAAGAGCTGCCTGATCTTTTTTTATCAGCCGGGTTTGATCTGTTTTTTGATGTGAAAAAAATAGGCCGATTCCGGGAGCAGGGAATATTTGCTGATCTGGTCCAATATTCTGGTGAAAACCCTTTATTTGCGGGCCGCAGCCTTCAGGATCCTTCGGGAAATTATTCGCTTATCGCTGTTGTTCCCGCAATTTTTCTCGTTAACACGGCAGAGTTGAACGGGCGGGAAAAGCCTCGTTCCTGGGCTGAACTGCTCAAACCGGAGTGGGAACGATCGGTTTCCCTGCCGGTGGGTGATTTTGATCTGTTTAATGCAATCCTTCTCAATATACATGATCGTTATGGAGAAGATGGCCTTAAAAAGATGGGAAGAACCATGCTTATGGCGATGCACCCGGCCCAGATGATTAAAAGTAACCGGCTGAAACAGAACCGGCCTGCGGTAACCATTATGCCCTATTTCTTTACGAAAACAGCAAGAGAAAGTGGTATGATGGAGCCGGTCTGGCCCGAGGACGGGGCCATCATCAGTCCCATCTTCATGCTCGCTAAAAAAGAGCGCGCCGCTGACCTGCAGCCGATAGTTACTTTTTTCGCCTCAAAAGAGGTCGGGGAAACCCTGGCGCATCAGGGGTTGTTCCCTTCACTGCATCCAGAGGTGGATAACAGGCTTCCTGCAGACGCCCCGATGATGTGGCTTGGCTGGGACAAAATCCTGGAAACGGATCTCTCCGCCAGGATTGCTTACTGTGAAGAGGTGTTTATGAGAAGTTCGGGATGAATGTTCGTACATAAGGATACAGAAGATAGAATGTGCCGGACTTGTTGTTGATTTTCTGCTTACTGCTTTGTACCATTGAGGAGCTTTTTTACTTGAGGATGGGCAGCACCTTTGATAATTGGTTGAATAGTGCTGGCTCTCTTGGGAAATGTGCGCAAGATAAAAGCGTCGTCGAAGGTAAAAATGGGAGTGCTGAACCTGTTTTCTTGCCGCTTGTTCAGGGGCTGGGAATGAATAACTTATCGTTTTTTTCGTCTCTGATTTAGGCGCACTGGCCCCAGTCCGGGCAACCTGAAAGGCAGTTTTACATTCTCTTCCAGCTCCTTACCCCTGCGACCATGTTGGGGAAAAGCGATTTTTCACCATCTTTTTCAACTATTGGGAGTACACCATGAAAAGAGTTTGTTTTTTATTCGTTGCCATTGCTGTTTCTCTGCCTAACGTAAGTTTTGCTGAAAGCTCTGTTCGTTATGAAGCTCCGAAGTATCGAGGCTTTGGGCTTGACTGGTGCCGGACTTTTGAGCATGAATGCGGTCCGCCGGTAGCTCATGCCTATTGTCGTTCCAAGGGGCACGAAAAAGCGTTGAATTTTACCAGGTGGAATAATCCTGGCTTCAAGACAATGACCATTGGTCAGAACTCGGTTTGCGATCCTCAGCATCATCGTTGTGATTCTTTCAGGTTTATCACTTGCCTGAGTGAACAGCAGGAGTTTGTTAATCCTCGTCTTCATGGTTATCCCCTTGATTGGTGTAAAACATTTGCCAGTGAATGCGGGAGACCGGCTGCTCATGCTTTTTGTAAAGCCAGAGGTTACAATAAGGAGGTTTCTTTTATGAAGAAAGAACATATATCAGGTGAAACGATGACCATTGGTGAAAACTCAATCTGTAACCCGAAATATCATCGTTGTGATGCTTTTATCTCCATCAAGTGCAGTAAATAAGGATGCAGGTGATGGCATAAAAAAATCGTAACTGATCACGGGCACTTCATCTTTGCCCGATCACTCTTTCCCGCATACTCTTGTACACGAAAGTCTCACCTCGCTTGCTTACCTGCTCAACAGAATTCTTGCACAATTCTGTTGCCCCCATGACCAGGTACACGTCAGAAGCAGGGAATAACGCATAAAGCACAGGCCCCGTGATTGGTTACAAAAAAATCTGATCACAAATGGTTAAAGGTACTGCTCACAGGGCATGTGCTACCTTGGTTTCATTGGTCTTCTATCCTCTTTAATGCTGCCGTCATCTGCTGCAGGTCGTGACACTCATAGAGCGCAGCCCGTAGTTTTGCGGCCCCGGAAAGACCTGAGAAATAACGTCCCGCCTGATTTTTAATCCTGAACAGATTATGTCACTACAAATTTCATTTTACAATACTTTTGATGATACGACAGAGCAGCGTTGACAGGGCACTAGTGCCCTGTCAACGCTGCTCTGTCGTATCCTGCTTGTCTTTTTCAGTCCTTATGCAGCCTTGCCCTGTGTCACATAGCACTACTATGCAACGCAGGACAAGGCAGCATAAGGACAAAAAAAATCCGGCGCAATATACTGACATTTCATCGTTGACAGGGCACTAGCAACGTATTATCGATGAGTCGAATTGTATTGAGATGAACGGCCAGTGCCATCAGGGTTGGTCCGGCTACGCTTTCTACCTCGTCAAGAGTAACTGGATCACATAGCGACACGTAGTCGATGGTATTTTCCGGATATTCAGTAATAATTTTTTCTGCCTCCTGCCTGATTATTTTTGTGTCTCGGACACCTTTTTGTACCAGCTCTTTTGCTTTATTCAGTGACCTTGACAGGCTCAGTGCCGCCGGTCGCATACCTTCCCTGAGATAGGCGTTTCTGGAGCTCATAGCCAGACCGTCAGGTTCGCGCACTATCGGTCCCCCAATGATTTCAATGTCAAACTTGAGATCTCTGACCATCTGTTTGATGACCGCCAGCTGTTGAAAATCCTTTTCCCCAAAAACTGCAATATGCGGCTTGGTGATGTTGAAAAGCTGGGTTACCACTGTGGTCACTCCCCTGAAAAAGACCGGACGGGACAAACCACATAAATGATTTGGTAACTTGCTCAGTTCGACATAACTCTGGTATCCCTCCGGATACAGCGTGTTGTGGTCACCGGGAACAAACACCGCATCTACACCTTCCTGTTTGGCCAGTTTCACGTCACGATCCAGGTTTCTGGGATAGGAATCCAGATCTTCATGAGGTGCAAATTGAGCAGGATTGACAAAGATGCTTAATATCAGGGCATCAGCATTTTCTCTGCCGATTTTCAAGAGCGAAAGATGACCTTCGTGGAGATAGCCCATGGTCGGGACAAAGGCTATGGTCTTGTTCTCCTGACGCAGCTTGTCGGAAAATTGCTGCATATCTGAAACGGTAGTAATGATTTTGATGGCATTACCTCTTAATGTTGTTAACAAAAGGTGTTGTTGTCTTTCTCGTAATTCACAGGACACCTTGACTCAACAACAGCAAGAAGTCAACCTGAACTTTAACAGAGGCGTTTTGCCGTGACAGCCCCTGTGATCGGTTTCGTTGTAACTGATCGCAGGCACTTCATCTTTGCCCGCATACTCTTGCATAGCGAAAAAGAGTGCCTGCGCAAAGCTGTTGCACCCGTGACCAGTTACACGCAGGAAACAGGGAGTAACGGGGAAGCACAGCCCCTGTGATTGGCTACGTTTCGTTTTGTCAGGGGGGGGGAAACGCGGGAAACTGGCCGGGCATGAGAGAGGAAGCAATAGTTAATGACATTTCCATTTTCAGTTTGGACTTCTCATGAGAATTTCGGGCTGGTGAAAAGTTGCTTGCATTTTTTTTGATAAATGGATAATATTATTAATTTGATTGGTGAAATTGAATATCTGCTTTAAGGAGATACTTGTCATGGCCCGTGTATGTGAGATTTGCGGCAAGGGACCGGTAACCGGAAATAATGTCAGCCACGCACATAATAAGACCAGGCGTCGCTGGATGCCCAACCTGCAGAGAGTCCGCACCGTATCCAGGACTGGACAAACTGTCCGCGTAAATGTATGTACCCGATGCATTCGTTCCGGGGCAATTGTCAAGCCAGCTTAGGGAACCGGGGAGCTGTTCCCGGTTCACCTGTCTTTGGGTGTAGCTGATCACGGACACTTCATCTTTGCCCGATCACCATTTTCCGCCTACTCTTGTATAGCGGGAAATGGTGCTTGTCCAAATCTGAAATACCCGTAGCCAGTTACGCGTCAGATACAGAGAATAACACTGAAGCACAGCCCTCCCGTGACTGGTTACCTTTGGGCGATTACGACTGGCGTTGCATAAAGGGGCTGTAGCCTGTCTGTCACGCTGTCCGGAACCGGGTGCCTGTAAAGCAGTTGCAGGCTTAAAAGCATATGAAACCAGGATGATACATGCTCTGTGAGTAGTTATTTTCCATATTTTCAGCATTTTTTCTCCGTCATAAGCGATGCTTCGTCGGCAAAGAAATTGGTGAGGGAATATATATGAGTGAAGAACAAGTGCGCTTTCTTTCGTATGAACAGGCTTCAGAAATAGTAGCTGCGATTCAGGAAGAGGAGGATGTACATCAGCCAGATCACCGCATCCTCACCGTATATAATCATAACGACAAGGAAGTTTGCTGGTTTGATTACGAAGAAGTCCTCCGTGACGCAGGAATTGCTAAAAAGGACGAAGAAAGCCGACAAAAATTAACAGAATACATCTTGCATAGAATTCCAGACTGGGTTCTTGATATATAGTGTCCTGTCAACGCTGCTCTGTCGTATCCTGCTTGTCTTTTTCAGTCCTTATGCAGCCTTGCCCTGGGTCACATAGTACTACTATGCAACCCAGGACAAGGCTGCATAAGGACAAGAAAAATCCGGCGCAATATCCTGACATTTCAGTGTTGACATGACACGAGCCCGTACCCCACATCTTTCCCTGAAAAGGGTGTTGAAAAGATCAGCGTAACTCTTTGTAGTTTTGCGCAAACTCGACGAAAGAGTTTTCCTTGCAAAACAACACAGTTTCAGGGAGATGGATTGATTGTTTTAACACCCTTCTGAAGTGTTCTTTCATAGTTCTAATATTTAACCAGTTCTCCAGGAATTTTTGTTTGACAGCCGCTGCCGATCAGCGTAGTCGCAAGGTTCTGGTGTCCTGTCGTGAAGTACGAGTATATATATTTGCTTTCGACAGAGCAAGAAAAACCAGGTGGTCAATCATGCCGCATGTCGCTGGTATAATCATGGACTCATTTGAGGTTGAATGGAAGGATGTCTGAGGGGCGCTGCTTCTTTTTGCCGGTATCGCAGTGAGGCGTTGTCTAGCTCTATAATATTGCCAGAGAAACAGGTGAGTCGTATTGTGCTTGATAGGTAACCTGGTTTCTGTATGCTGCTTACAGGCGATTAAGTGAAATTGCAGGGCTGGAATGTATAGAAAGCTGTTCAAACAAAAAGGGCCATCTTTATTGACCTGACAAACACCTGGTCAAAGCTGGTACTTGTCAGATCGTGCCCGGCCACAGGGGCTGTGTTTCCCTGTTATTCTCTGTTTCTGATGTGTCACGGGTCACAGGTACTCCAAAATCCGGGCAAGCACCATTCCCCGCCATACAAGAGCAGGCGGAATATGGTGATCGTGCAAAGATGAAGTGCCTGCGGCCCATTACCACAGATCAAGTCGTGACTACTACATTTAAGCACCAGGCTTGATCGTCACTCGTCGAAGGAAGTGCCTCCTCTTGTAGAAATGTCAGGGGCGATCTGACTGATCAGGCGGTCAGCTCTGAAGACGCTGTCAGATGGCCCAAAGAAATGAACCTGCTTCCAGATTGGGTGCAGAAAGAGGATTTTATGATACGAATAAAAAATATCATTTTTCTTTTTATCTTTGCTCTTTGTATTTTGTCAATTTTAAGGTTTATACTTTTTGTTGTGTATTTTGATGATTTTTCAATTTTAAAAACAATTGATATTATTATGTCTTTTTTGATGGGCATAAGAGTTGACAGTATAACGTTAAGCACAGCTTTTATTCTTCCTTGTTTTTTTCTTTTTTTGCCATTTAGATTTGTTGAATATATACCTTTTCAGTTTATTGTTTATTCTTATATATATATATCTATAAGCATAATTGTTGCTTTTTTAATATGTGATATATTATATTTTGAACATGTACATCGTCATATAGCAAACGAAATTTTTTATATGAAAAATGATTATCATATTTTGTTAGATATGATTAAGATTAATTATGATAAAATATTTTATTTTTTTATTTTTGAATTAACTATGTTGTTATTTTTCAAAAAAATAATTAATTTTAATGTAAAGGTTAGTTTTTGTTTGAATCAATTTGTTTTGTTATTTTTTGTTATTATTGTTTTTTATATTGGGATGAGAAGTAATTTTTCAAGTAAACCTTTTGGTCTTGCTGATGCTTTTGTTACAAATAAAACTGAAAGTGGAAATCTGGCTATAAATGGTATTTTTTCTGTAGCAAAAAATTTTAAAAATCAAACAATTTATCATTTTTATGAAGATAACAAAGCTAGGGATATAGTTCAGGATGCTTTGATTTCTGATGAGTTTATCTTTATGGACGAGAATTATCCTCTTTTAAGGCGAGTAAAAAATCTGAAAGTTAAAAAGTACAATGTTGTTATCATTATGCTTGAAAGCTGGAGTGCGAAGTATGTCGACAGTTTTACTCATAACGGCTTAGGGGTAACGAAAAACCTTGACAAATTTGCAAATAATGGGTTGAAATTCATAAATTTTTTTGCAAATGGACAGCGAAGTGTCCATGGCATAACGGCTTTATTGACAGGTCTTCCTGTTTTGCCTTATTTTGAGTATCTGGGTCATGGCCTGGAGTTTTCAAGGCTTACGTACCTGGCAAACAGTGCAAAAAACGAGGGCTATGCAACGTTAGCGATGCAAAGCTCTAATCGAGGCTCGTATAGAGTTGACGCTGTTGCGAGGCTCAGTGGATTTGATGCGTATTATGGTGCTGAGGATTATCCTGTTTTAAAGCTTGAAAGTTCGGGCAAAAGACCTGAATATGGTGCTTGGGATAACGATATGTTTTCGTTTTATTTTGACAAGATAAATACCCTTAAGGAACCGTTTTTAGCCTTTACTTTCACCTCTTCAACTCACATGCCCTTTGTAAGCCCAGGGAAAAAATGGGAAAAATATCCTCATGATGATAACCATATATACGGCTTTTTAAACACGCTTAACTATGCTGATGAGGCTTTAGGCTCATTTATGCAAAAGGCTGAAAAAGCAAAATGGTTTAGCAATACCATCTTCATCTTTTTAGCAGACCACGCCTTGGGGTTTGGCAGCACAAATGAGGCATCAAAACTCAGTAAAATATCGATGAAAAAAGACAGGGTTTTAGAGTATATGCGGATACCTCTGGTCGTGTACGCGCCGAAGCTTTTTAAGCCTCAGGAAATCAACAAGGTTGCATCTCAAGCAGATATATTTCCAAGTTTGAGTCATTTTTTAGGCTGGAAAACTCCTTTAGCTACGACCTCCAATTCGATTTTTTCAAGATCAAGCAAGCCTTTTGTTCTTTTTTCAAATGGTTACTCTCTAGCTTATGTTGACGCGAATGGATATATCAGGCACAACCTGAAAAATACATTAGAAAATACCCTGGATGAGGGTGCAAAGAAAAAACTACTTTCGTTTTATCAGTTTTTATCAACTGCGTTAAAAGCAAATAAAATAAGCCCGATATAGGCAAAGAAGTTATCGCAGAAATTCCAGAGACGTATTCATTCCCCGCTCTTTAGAGGAAAAGAAGCATATCCGAGGCCCTTGCTTTTTGCCTTGTACAGGATATCGTCAGCGGTTTCCAGCCACTTCTGCTTGTCCAGCCCCTCCTGCCATTGCATAAGTCCTACGCTTACGCCGAGGTCACCAGCCGGGGTGGAAATGTTCAACGCAGCAACAGCACTACACAGCCGCCGGGCAAGCAGTTCTGCGTGATGAAGATCAGTATCAGGAAGTATGAGTAAGAATTCGTCCCCTCCCATGCGCACAAATAAATCAGCCTGACGGATTTGTTGCTTTAATGCAGCAGACACGCTGGTAAGTACTTCATCGCCTTTGTGATGCCCCAGGTAATCGTTGATTGATTTAAAGCGATCAAGATCAAGGGCGGCAAGGGTGAGAGGATGTTTATACCTTTTTGCCTGATCAATGATGGTGTCTATTCTTTCCTCAAAAACCAGTCTGTTCGGCAGGCCTGTGAGCGTGTCTGTTCTCGCCTGGCTGAAAACCTTTTCAAACTCAAGGGTCCTTTTCAGGGAAGGGGCGATGGTTGCAAACGATGTCTTTAAGAATGAGGCTTCATCTGAGGAAAAAGGTGCTTCTTCTCGAATAATAACAAATTTTTCGTCATGTACATTGCCGGGGAATGACCAGCTGAATGCGTTTAAATTGTTACGCTGGATAAAAGAAGTTGTTTTTTTGTCCGGGCTCAGGATATCTTCTCCCAGCCTGATGGCAGTTTTTCGCTGAGGGCCATGACAGGAGCAATACATGTGCATTCTCTGGTTGTGGATGTTGTTATATCCTACAAGTGAATGTGGAATATGTTCCATGGACCATATGGAATAAGTCTCCAGCATGGTTGTCAGATCGAGCACTTCAGCAATTTTTTGATGAAGTGTATTTATTTTTTGCAACGTGTCTGATTTTTTTCGACAATAATCAAGCTCTGAGCGCAGGTCGTTCACATTTTGTAACGGGCACCCCCTGCCATTCTGTTGATTGAGAAGTATGTTCATTGTCCTCACCATACAGGAATTGGATATGAATAAGTCGTCTTTTTTACAACCGTTTTTAGTGACTTACTCCTCAATTCCTGTCATAAAAAACAAAAAATTATTTGAGGTGTAAGGCCCCTTGGGTTGCGGGTTTTCCGCGTTAGGGTTACCCCTAGTGTCCTGTCAACGCTGCTCTGTCGTATCCTGCTTGTCTTTTTCAGCCCTTATGCAGCCTTGCCCTGGGTCACATAGCCCTACTATGCAACGCAGGACAAGGCTGCATAAGGACAAGAAAAATCCGGCGCAATATCCTGACATTTCATCGTTGACAGGACACTAGCCGATTCTCAGTCGCAAACTCCTCAACGTAAGTGTGCGCCTGTAGTTTTGGTTGATCGGCCTGATTGAACAGTATATCCTGTAGCCGGGCGTACATTGCAAAGACGCATTCATTTCCAGCTTCATAGCTTATGTCATGGGCAAATGGCTTGGGCAGGTTGATGCAAAAAATGATCCGTATATTTTTTTGTTATTGTTGTTTTAAGTTGTTGTTGATGGAGAAAAGTGGCAACTGTTTATCTATGAGTGTCAATGACTCCTTGCGTATCATGTAAAATTTTGATTTTACTTTATTTTATTTTGTATCTTCTTTCGCCTCGCCCATATTTGGGCAAGTGCTGCTGGTCGCTGGAGCCTGGATTTCTCATCTTTCAGGCCGTGCCAGGTTCGATTGTTTTTTGGTAACTCATTATACTTGGGTATAGGTGTTGTCAAAATACTGTCGAAGATGGTGTCGCCTTAACTGACCCTAACTGAACATTTTGTCGCAAGGCGAGACTGTTCAACGGCATGTCATCTATCTGTTTTTTTGTTTGTTTTTATGATATTAACCGGAATGTTTACGAGGTGTTCAGCTGGTTCCTCTATGCGGTCAATCGTGATGGCTTGAAGGCGGGTGAACTGGGAGCAGGCATGGGTGTCATGTGTTTGACCGGGAGAGGCGTAAGGCATAGGTATTTGTCGGAGGTGTCAGGTTGGATCTAGGTCAGATGTTTCTTGTGGGATTCAGGGGAGAGCAGGTTGAACCAGGCAGTTGGCTGGAACGGGCCATTGTACATGAAAAGGTTGGAGGGGTTGTTCTTTTTGACAGAAATATTGATAAAACTGTTCAGAATTTTTACTCGCCCGCCAGCCTTAGAAAGGTGATTAACAGTGTTATGGAACTTTCTGATTACAGGATATTAATCGCTGTTGATCAGGAGGGAGGTAATATCTGCCGTCTTAAGTCAACTGATGGGTTTCAGCTGATTGAGAGTGCTGAGGAGATGTCTGGAAAAGGCCTGGAAAATACCAGGCAACAGGCTGGACGTCTTGCTGACATGTTGCGGGAATATAATATTAATCTGAACTTTGCCCCGGTTGTTGATTTAAATTCTCATCCAGCCAATCCGGTCATAGGTAAATATGGACGCAGTTTTGGTCGAGATGCCAATGAAGTAACAGCTCATGCGCAGGTGATTGTTGAGGAACATCGGAAAAGAAATATTGGTTGCTGCTTGAAGCATTTTCCCGGGCATGGTAGCTCCGGGGGCGATTCTCATCTTGATTTTGTTGATATATCAGTCAGCTGGAGAAGTGAGGAGCTCATTCCCTATGAAAAATTAATTAAAACCGGCCATTGTGATGCAATAATGACGGGCCATCTGGTCAATGTCGCTCTTGACAAGGCCGGTCTGCCGGCGACCCTGTCACCCGAGATGATTACAGGTCTGCTGCGCAGAAAGCTTGGCTTTAAAGGTGTCGTGTTCAGTGATGACATGCAGATGGCTGCTGTCACCAAGGGCTGGTCGTATAAAAAAGCTGTGCAGCTGGCAGTCGTTGCTGGTATAGATATGCTGATTATCGGAAACAACCTTCTCTATCAGGAAAACGCGGTCGAGGAAGGGAAGAAGGCTATAGTGGAGTTGCTGGAGCAGGGTGTAGTCCCTGAGCAGAGGATAAAACAATCCTTGACAAGGATTCATGAATTCACGAAAAAATTGCAGGAAGATAATTGTGAACCTGCAAAGATGACGTGCCCGTGACCAGTTACAGGTCAGAAGCAGAGAATAACACTTAACGTACAGACCCCGTGATTGGTTACTTTTACCTTGCTGGTCGAATTTCAACTTTACCATCAAGGTAGTTTTTCACCTCACCAAGCGGCACCTCTTTTCGGTGAAAAATACCGGCGGCAAGTGCGGCTTCTGCCTTGGTAGAGGTAAAGACTTCAAGAAAATGCTCACTGCAGCCGGCGCCGCTGGAGGCAATTACCGGAATAGAAACAGCCTGACGGACACTGTTAATCAACTCCAGATCAAAGCCGGAGCTGGTTCCATCTTTGTCAATACAGTTCAACAATATTTCCCCTGCTCCCAGCTGTTCACAGACCTGGGCAAGAGTGATTGCGTCGAGTTCTCTTCCTTCCCGTCCTCCCTTGATTGTGCATTGATACCAGCAGTACTGCTCTTTTTCAGGGCCGGGAATACTTGTGGCTATGACCTGGTGCGGCACTTCATCCGGATTGTTGACATAGACTCTTCTGGGATCTATTGAGATAACAACAGCCTGGTTACCGTAGACCCTGGCGATCTGTTCTATGGAACTGAGTCCGGTGCCCCTGCCGCGGGCAATGGTTTCCTGGACAATGGCAACTGCATCAGAGCCTATGGAGACTTTATCTGCCCCTGCACGGAAGTAGGCGGAAGCAACATCAAGTGCTGAGTGAAAGGTACCGTTACGATCCGTGAAGTCACGGATACCGCCGCCAATGGTGAGCGGTACAAACACCTGTTTGGATGTTTCTTTCAGGACCTGCATCATGGGTATATCCTTGAGTGGAAAATCCCGGAATCCAGTAATATTGAGGAAGGTGATTTCATCTGCACCCTGCTGGTAATAGTCTCTGCTCAGTTCAACAGGTTTTCCCAGATTGCGCACTGCACCTTCCTCACGTACGTCGTACTGGTCTCCCTTGGTGACCACCAGGTCGCCCTGATCATTTGTTCTCACATCCAGACAGGCAATGATGCGTTTGGCAAGCAAGGTTTTTTGCGGGCAACGGGAAGGGATAAGTGCTGGTTGCTTTTCTGCCAGAAAATTTTCCAGCATCATGAGTCCGGCTTTACCACTTTTTTCCGGATGGAACTGGGTGGCAATAACGTTGTTTTTCTGGATTGAACTGGTAAATTCATACCCGTAATCAGTGGTTGTCAGTACTTCTTCCTGTGATGCCGGTACCACATGATAGGAGTGGACAAAATATAACTTTTCATCTCCCTCAAACCCGGAGAAAACTGAAGAGGGCTGCCTGATTTTTATTCCATTCCAGCCGATATGAGGGACTGACTCACTGATGGCAAAGCGCCTGACTGTTCCCTTAAGAAAACCCAGGCCAGGCTCGTCGGGTGCTTCTTCACTTGATTCAAAAAGGGCCTGCAAGGCAACGCAGATGCCCAGAAACGGCTTGCCAGAGTGCAGATAACGAAGCAAAGGATCAATGAGCTGTTTTTTCCTCAACGTTTCCATAATGGCGCCAAAATTGCCAACACCAGGAAAAACCAGTCGTTCTGCCTGGTCGATATCAACGCCCGTATTGACACTGATCACGGTTTCTCCCAGGGATTCTATGGCATTTATGACTGAACGTACGTTGCCGGAACCGCAGTCAAGTAAAGTAATCATTTTTTATTTATGCTCTTGCAAGGGGATAAAGGAAACTGTACAAAACAAGTGAACTCTGCCCACGGCGTGTACCACCCTGGTTTTACTTGCTTTACGTCTGTATCTGCTTTTCAGCACGCCCGGATCTGGGCAAGCTGAAAAGCAGATACAGACGTATTAGAGAGAAAGCAGCAACAAGTCAAGGGTATTAGTACCTTACTCCTCAATTCCTGTCATAAAAAACAAGAAATTATTTGAGGTGTAAGGCCTCTTGGATATAATCCGCTGAGGATATGATGCAGTCAATACTTCTGGCAGCAGGATTCGGTACCCGGCTGCGGCCATACACAGAGCACACTCCCAAGCCCCTGTTTCCGGTGCTGAACAGGCCGCTTTTACATATTTTGATAGAAAAGCTGGAGCTTGCGGGCTGCACGTCTCTTATAGTTAACTGCCATCATCTTGCTGAGCAAATCGTGCGGGCTGTAGATGGATATTCTTCAGTCACCCTGCAGGTGGAACCTGAAATCCTGGGAACCGGAGGCAGCCTGCGCCAGGCGTTGCCTGTGCTGGCGGACGAGCCGGTACTGGTTATGAATGGCGATGTTTATCATGATATTGATCTTGGTGAACTCTATCGATATCATCAGCAGCGTCAACTGGGCGTGACCATGGCGCTCCACAGGCATAAAAAGTTCAGTCATGTTATCGTTGATAATGGGCTTGTCCGTGGTTTTACCGGTAAGAGCCTGTTTCCCCAGATGGCTTATACTGGAGTGCAGGTTGTTGATCCGGCTGTTATTGAACGAATACCTGCTGACAGTTTTTTTCATATTATTGATTTGTACCGCAGGATTGCAGAAGAAGAGCAGATAGCCGCCTATGATGTGTCTGGCTGCTTTTGGCGGGATATTGGCACACCTGAAGATTACCTGCGGCTGCACCGTGACCTGTTGACCTTACAGGACAGTTCCTGGAAAAAGGACAGAACCGCACGTGTAGGACGAGGTGTTCGGCTCAAAGGGTGGGGCTGTATCGGCCCTGGAGCGGTAATAGGAAAAGGTGCTGTCCTGGAAAATGTGGTTGTCTGGGAAGGGGCAGAAACAGCTGCAAATGCACGTATTTGCAACAGCATTATTACCAGCCGCAAAGACAACGAGGTGTTGAATGACCAAAACTGACAGGCAGGAAGCCCTGCTGGCCGAAGCCTCTGTTTTATTGGCTGACGACTGGTCGACAAAACAGGTACAGGTAACTTCACTGGTCCCCGATGGTTCCAGTCGAAAGTTTTATCGAATATGGGGAGAGGGAGCAGAAAGGTCTTATATATGCATTCTCCCTCCGAATGGAGAAACAGCAGGTTTTGCCGAGGCCGAGGCCTTTTACCACATAGGTACGCATCTGGGCAGGTGTGAGCTTTCTGTGCCAAAAATATACGGGATGGCGCCGTCAGGTATGGTGGTGTGCGAAGACCTTGGAAATACAAGATTGTATGAAGCGCGGCACCAGGAAGAGGCGATTTCAAAGCGGGTCATTGCACTGTACGAAAATACTGTTTGCGAACTTGCCCGCATGCAGGTCTGCGGCGGGAAACATTTTGATACCAGCTGGTGTTGGGATACTCCCTGTTATGATAAAGAGCTCATGCTCAAGTGGGAGTCAGGGTATTTCCTCCGGGCCCTGTGCCAGGATTTCCTTGAAATCAAGATAGATTACGAAGCGGTGACCGAGAATTTTCATCAGCTGGCCGAAAGAGCGGCAAAGGCTCCGGCCACGTTTTTTCAGCACCGGGATTTTCAGAGCCGCAACATCATGGTGCTTGACGATAAAGTCTGTTTTATTGATTTTCAGGGAGGCCGTAAGGGCCCGCTGGCCTATGATCTGGCCTCACTTATGCTTGATCCTTATGTCGCCCTTCCTCAAGACCTGTGCGAGCATCTCATGGAAGTATATCTTGAGGCTCTTAACCGCTATGTTCAGTATGACAGTAAACAGTTTCGTTATGAATACCAGGTGCTTGCCCTGCAGCGAAGCCTGCAGATTCTTGGAGCCTTTGCCTTTCTTTCCCAGGTAAAAGAAAAACCGTTTTTTTCGCAGTTTATTCTTCCTGCCCTGAAATCGTTTGAAAAGCAATTACGCGAGGCGGATGAGAAACTGCCCGCCCTGCATGAACTAGTCGCGCAATGTCTATACCTTGTAGAGGAGCAATAATGACCTCATCTGCTGCTCATACCATGATCGCCTTGATCGGTCGTCCCAATGTGGGAAAGTCCACCTTTTTCAATCGTCTCACCAGAAGGCGTGACGCCCTGGTTGATCCGTCTCCAGGAGTCACCCGTGATCGTCATTATGCTCAGGTGAAATGGGAAGAAAGTCCTTTTACGCTGGTCGATACCGGCGGCATTGATAATGAGGAGGACGTTATCACCAGGCATATTCGTCATCAGGCCATGGCAGCCATTGAAGAGGCGGATATTATATTTTTTCTTATGGATGGTCGTCATGGTCTGCATCCGGTTGACATGGAAATTGTGGACATGCTGCGCAGGATTGAAAAAACGGTGTATTTTATTGTCAACAAGATTGACAGCCAGGAACTGGAACATGAACTGCTCACCCCATTTTGGGAGCTGGGGGTTGAAAAGCTTTGGGCCGCTTCCGCTGAGCACGGCTATGGTATAAAGACCCTGATGAACAATGTACTCAGCTGCCTTCAAGAAAGTGATCAGGATATCGAGCTGCCTGAAAATACTATCCGCATGGCCTTTTTTGGACGTCCCAATGTGGGGAAGTCCTCCATGATCAATGCTATAATTGGTCAGGAGCGAATGGTGGTCTCTGATTTATCGGGTACTACCAGGGATGCCGTGGACACCTTGCTCAGTCGTGACAAGTATAATTATTTACTGATTGATACCGCCGGAATCAGGCGCAAGGGAAAGACCAGAGACAAAATCGAGAAATATTCCATTTTAAAGAGCCTGAAATCGCTGACCAGGTGCGATATAGCTCTGGTTATTATTGACGCGGAAGAGGGGGTCACCGAGCAGGACACAAAGATTATCGGGTATACCCAGGAACATGGTAAAGCGCTTATTATATTGCTCAATAAATGGGATTTGCTGGACGCTGACAAAAAAAGGCAGGACTGGGTGCTGGAGGAAGTCCGGCAAGCGACCAACTATATACCTTTTGCCCCGGTATTCAGGGTTTCTGCCCTGACTGGTGCGGGTATAAAACGTGTTTTTCCAGAAATTGGCAAGGTAAACAGGCAGTTCCACCAGCGTTTTCCTACCAGCAGTCTTAATCGTTTACTGGAGGCTGCTGTCACCCATCACGAACCACCACTCCACAAAGGACGTCGTTTAAAATTATATTACACCGCCCAGCTTGGGATCGCTCCCCCAACCTTTGTGGTTGTTGCCAATGCGCCTAAAGGGATTCATTTTTCCTATCAGCGCTATCTTGCCAACCGGTTTCGTGAGGGCCTGGGACTTGATAAAGTGCCGGTACGAGTTTTTTTCAAGGAGCGAAGCGGCAGAAAGAAAAAAAAGTAAATGGCGCACCTGCTTTCAGCTCTCCCGTCTTCTGGCGAGCACGATGTGCTGCATAAAGAGGCTCTGGCCCGCTATACCCAGGTATAATGAGCTACCAGAAACTATCGAACCTGGCCCTGCCTGAGCTGATGAAAAATCCGGGCCAGCTGCCAATCGTGATCTCCCAAATTTGGGGGGGTACTGAAGGCAGTTAAAGGCATAAAACAATTGAAACCAAGGGGTAACTCCTCACAGCTCACCCCTCTTTGAACGATCACGACCCGCCGCATAGAGGGGCTATAGCTGCCAATCGTGCTTGTCCAAAGATGGGCAACCTGAGAGCAGTTACACGTTTGAGGCAGGTACAATCAGAACGTTACACGCCCTGTGAGTAGTTACCGTCGTTTGGTATGACAGCATGTCTTTGCTTGACAGGCTATCCGGCAATTGGTAACTGTCCGTTAAATGACAGTATTTGAAACCAAGGAGTTATCTTCCCTGTGAGTAGTTACAATGAATAAATATATATTTATGGCAGTGCTGGCATTAATTCTGTGTGCAGGAATGCAGACGTATGCAGAGGAGCAGGATGAGGTGCTTCAGACCATTGAGGAAGCGGTTAAGCAATATAAAGCTGGTGAATATGCTGACGCCGCTTCAAATCTCGATTATGCCTCTCAGCTGGTTCGCCAGCAGAAAAGCGAAAAGATAAAGCAGCTTCTTCCCGGACCTTTGCCGGGCTGGAAAGCTGAACAACCTGTTGCCCAGGCCTTTGGTTCGGCGGTTCTCGGCGGTGGCGTGACCGTCAGCAGGGAGTATACCAGGGGAAACTCTTCCATGTCTGTTGAGATTGTCTCTGATTCGCCGGTGTTGGAATCAGTGATCATAATGCTCAACACTCCCATGTTTGCAGGAGCTGGAGGAGGGAAACTTGAGAGGGTAAAAGGGCAGAAGTCTATTATAAAATATGATTCTTCTCAACAAGATGGAGACATCTACATTGTTGTAGACGGGCGCTTCCTGGTTACGGTGAAAGGTCATAAGGTTAGCCGAGAAGAACTTATCAGTCTTGCCGGGTCCATACATTTCACCCGATTGAGTGAAAATTAACGTAACTGATCACGGGCACTTCCTCTTTGCCCGATCACTCTTTCCCGCATACTCTTGTACACGAACGTCTCGCTTCGCCTGCTTACCTGCGCAAAAGAGTGCCTGCCCGGTTCTGTTGTACCCGTGACTGATTACAGATTAACGAAGACCGTAGGGTCAATCGTGCTCACCCGAAGAGAGGTCAACCGGGAGCAGGGATGTAAAACGATGCGTTATTTCTTTCCAGTTCCTCAGTATCTCCCGGGAAATGCCTGACCGGTTTTTTTTGTGGAGAGACAGAGCCCCTGTTACCCCTGCTCAAGAATTGGCCTTCTTCGCCGCAGGTAACAGGGGCTTTTTGCGTAACCAATCACGGAGGCTCACTTCGTTTGCTTACCTGCTCAAAATAGCGTCTGCACAAATCTGAAGCATCCGTGACCGGTTACGTTTTTTTACAAGGAATCTGATTACCAGTATCTGTCACCAATTACGTCGGAGAGTATATGAAAGCAGCGAGTACACAACAGGAGTATCATCGGCCTGTTACTGATGAGGCCATATTCAAGGGAGCAAAGGAAATTGTGGTCAAGTTTATTGAATCAGGGAAACTGACTCCAGGAAATTTTGTCGCCACCTTTGATGATGTCTACCGGGGCATCCTGAAAACGGTACGTTCAGAATGAATGCGACCGCAAAGTTGAGCCCGGAATTCAACAAAAAGCCAGACAATGTACATCATATTCATCTGATAGGTATCTGTGGCGCTGGTATGGCGGCCATGGCCGGGATGTTGAAAAGCACAGGGTATAGGGTTACCGGCTCAGATCAGCATGTGTACCCACCTATGTCTGCGTTTCTTGAAGAGTTACACATCCAGGTAATGGAAGGGTATGCTGCCCAAAACCTTGATCTTGAGCCGGACCTGGTCATTGTGGGCAATGTTGTCCGACCGGACAATGAGGAGGCCATTGGTCTTGGCGAGCGCGGTCTTCCCTACCTCTCCATGCCTCAGGCCCTGGGTGAGTTGTTTCTCGATGGTCATAAACCTCTGGTGGTTACCGGAACCCATGGAAAGACGACCACTTCTTCCCTCCTTGCGACGACACTGCATCGCCTTGACGCTACCCCCGGTTTTATGATCGGCGGCATTGTCGAGGCTTTCCAGCGTAATTTCAATGTAGACCAGATCAGCGATCACAGATTTTTTGTGGTTGAGGGAGATGAATATGACACCGCTTTTTTCAACAAAGTCTCCAAGTTTCTGCATTATCGTCCGCAGCATGCAATAATCACCTCGATTGAATTTGATCATGCCGATATTTTTCCTGATTTGGAGGCAATCAAGGCCTCGTTTGCCGAGTTTATCTCGAAAATGCCAGAAGATGGTCTTTTGGTTGCTCACGGTGACGATCCCGCAGTGCATCAATTGACCAGAGCTGCCAGATGCCGGGTCATTTCTTATGGTTTGGGAAAACAATGCTCCTGGCGACCGATTGAAATGGAAGTGGACGGCCTCTCTGCTTCTTTTGCGCTCCAGCATAAAGAAAAGATTTCAGGACGTTTTTCCCTGCCCATGCCTGGAGAGCATAATGTCTTGAATGCAACCTCAGTGATTGTGCTGCTGCATTATCTTGGCTTTAACTTCGATGATATCGCCTCTGGGCTGGCCAGCTTTGAAGGAGTAAAACGCAGGCAGCAAATCCGGGGTGTTGAGGCCGGTGTAACGGTGATTGATGATTTTGCCCATCATCCTACTGCTGTGCGGGAAACGGTCAGGGCCCTGCGACAGGCCTGGCCGGAAAGCAGGATTATTGTTGTCTTTGAACCAAGAACCAATACCAGCAGAAGAGCAGTGTTTCAGAAGAAGTATGTCAACGCATTTGACGGTGCAGACCGGGTCTTTGTCCGGGAGCATGTACCACTGGATAACATCGCTCTGGAAGAGCAGTTTTCCTCGACCCAGTTGGTGGCAGATATGCTGCAGGCGGGTATTAAGGCACAACACTTTCCGGACACAGACGCCATTTTAAAAAAACTGCTGGCCGTTGCAAAAAACGGAGATATTGTTGCCATTCTGTCCAATGGCGGCTTTGACAATATTCATGTACGGCTGCTGGAGCTCCTCCAAAATCGCCGTTGAGAGTACCTGCTCCAGCCCCGTAGCCCGTATTTCTTATATATATCGAAAAAGCCAATGCACCAGCTTGAGCATGAAGTCCTTGGGGAGATAAAGAATAACGCTCTTCTCAACAATGAAAATACTGTGGTGATAGGCGTCTCCGGTGGTGGTGACTCCATGGCGCTTTTTCATATTCTCGCTGCATTACGCAGGATTTTGCAGCTTACCCTGGTTCCTGTTTACGTGGATCATGGCTTACGTCCAAAGGAAACACCAGGAGAAAGGCAACTTGTGAGTTCTGTTGCCGCCTCCTATGGTCTTGCCGCTGAGCTGGTCCAGGTTGCAGTATTGGAGAAGGCCGGGCGGGAAAAAAAATCCATCGAACAGGCCGCAAGGGATTTACGGTATCAAACCTTTACCGCTGTAAAAAAAAGAAGCAAGGCTGACTGTATCGCTGTTGCTCATACGAGAGATGATCAGGTGGAAGAGGTCTTACACCGTTTTTTGCGGGGAAGCAGCCGCAAGGCATTGGCAGGGATGGCAATGAAAAATGGAGATATTATCAGGCCGTTGTTACATATTGAAAAAAGGCGCCTGCTCTCCTATCTTCGTGATAAGCAGTTTTCTTTTTGTCATGATTCCAGTAACGATGATGACCGTTTTTTCAGAAACCGAATTCGCCGCGAACTCCTTCCTCTCCTTGAGCGTCACTACAATCAGGGGATAAGCAGTGCTATTCTGAAAACGGCATCTAATATGTCCGTGGACGAAGCCCTGCTTGAGCAATTGACCAAGTCTGCCTGGGAGGCAGTGTATCTGCCTTTAGAAAAGGAAAGAGGGGAGACTGAATGGGAGAGCCTGCAGCTGCATCGTTTACTCTTTCTTAAGCAGCATCCCGCCCTTCAACGACGTGTCATTGAAAAGGCCCTCTGGCGTTTAGGCACTGAGGCAAGGTATGAGCATATAGTAAGTATTGTTGACGCTGCACGGGCCAAAAAATCTGGGATTGAACTGCATTTAAGCAAGGGACTGAGGGCAGTAATCAGCCGGGAAAGGATACTCTTCCTCTACCCCCTGGGACAAAGAGCGTGGCGAGGCAGTGTCAAAAAGATATCTTGACAGGATAAAATCCCGCATTCCTCCTGCATAGGGGCGGTATTCTTCCTGGCAGTCATCAAGGAAAGGGCTATTCTGCGGGGCCGGTCTTTCAGGTTCCAGGAAGCCCAGAAGTTCAAAGGTTGCCCATGAGGCCCCCGGGAGTGCGGCTGTAATTATCCATGGCTTCCAGGGCTAATGCCATGTCACGATTTTTTTGAGGTTTTTCCAAAGCCTCTTTCAACGTTGGGATATTAGTGGCTGTCTTGTTCATTTTCTCATCTCTTTTCATCTTGCGGGTAAAAGGGTCAGACCATGCCGTGAACAAAGAAAAAAGCGATTGACCCTTATAATAAAAAGACATAACGTACCTGCTCAGGTCACCCATCTTCGAGTGCTCACGATTGGTCGTATAGAGGGGCTATAGCTGTTTTTCGCGCTTACCCGAATCCGGGTGAGCTGGGAGCAGTAACAGGCCGTGTGAGGAGTTATTATAAAAATATTGCTTCCGATTGGGGGGAGCCATGGACATCAATTCGTTACGAAAAAACTATTCCCGTTTTGAACTCAGCAGGAAAATGCTGGCTCCTGATCCAATCCACCAGTTTGAGGGCTGGTTCGAGGAAGCCCGTGAGAAAATTGATGAAGCTAATGCCATGGTCCTGGCTACTGTAGACTCCCTTGGTCAGCCTTATCAACGAACAGTACTGCTCAAGTTTTTTGACAAGAAGGGCTTTGTTTTTTTTACCAACTATCGCAGCTCAAAGGCCAGACACATTCAAACCAATCAAAAGGTTTCCCTGCTTTTTCCCTGGCTTAAACTGGAACGACAGGTAATCGTTCATGGAAAGGCCGAAAAAAACACAATTGCAGAATCAGCCAGGTATTTTGCAACCCGCCCTCGTGACAGTCAGCTTGGCGCCTGGATCTCCAACCAGAGTTCACCAATATCATCACGAAGTATCCTGTTGAATGAACTGGAAAAAGCCAAAATCAAATTCTCGACCGGCAGGATTCCATTACCGGACTTCTGGGGAGGATACCGGGTGATACCCCAATCAATAGAGTTCTGGCAGGGTCGGGAAGGTCGGCTGCATGACAGATTCCTGTACAGAAGGGAAGAGGCCGGCCAATGGAGTATCAGTCGCCTTGCCCCCTAATCCGGATTTTTCTTGTCCTGAGCAGTGCTGTGTGACACGGGCCAAGGAAGGAAGGCAATAACAGGTACGGGGGGCAGGAAAAACTGCCCGTTTGAAACCAGGTCAAGGACATCGCTATTCCTTTCAGGTATATAGCCCCAGCCGGACAGGGCCATAACATGTTGGGGGTCACTTTCGAATAAACAAATCAAACGATGAGACTCGTGGTACCAGCAGGCTCAGGCTCACGCTTACAAACAAGGCTGCGGTCATACGAATACTGAAAATTACCCAGAAATTGGCCCCGAGAAGCACAAAAAGAAGAATATCCTCAACAACTGAGTGACAAATCATGAGAAAAGTAGCGACAAAAAACAGATCTTTTGTCGTCAGGGAGCCTTGCTGTAATTCACGGGCAAGCAGGGTCCCGCCATAGGTTATCCCAAGAAACAGGCCAACAATGATGGAAAAAAGGGCATTCACCTTGCGAAGCTTTTTCGTGATAATGACTGACCTGTTAAGTAAATCAAGGCAGATACTGAGGACACTGATCAGGCAGACAATCTTGAAGGTCAGGGATGCCGCATTGAGCAAAGAAGAAGATAACATCTGCCCGAACCCCTCTCTGATTACAGCAGTCGGCTGCGCCTGCTCCAGGACTTCATGAAACCAGGACTGCGGCAGAAACAGTACCGGCAGGACAGCAAGACAGGCAACTGTAATCCTCAATAACACACTATAGCCATACGATACCCGCAGCCTGGACATAATGGCGCTTTCCACAGGCAGGGAATGGCAGACCCCGAGGAATACTCCCAGAATTGTCCATTGAAAACCATTGAGCCCGAGGGGGGCTGCAAACGCTATAGCGGCATAGATGTTCAACAACACGCCGGCAGCGAGGGCAACGGCAGCCTCCTGAGGCAGAAAAAGCATACCTGTCAGTGGTTTAAAAAGAAAGCTGACAGGTGAAAGAAGGTCAAAATAGAGCAGCACATCAGCCAAAATATAAAGCGGGATGACCAGTTTAATAATAAACCATGCACCTGACAGGGCCGAACGAATGCTGGCTCTTATCTCTGTTGTTTTGTAACTGGTCACAGAAAATCTACCACCGTAACTACTCACTGGGTGTGTACCTCTCTGGTTTTACCTTCCTCAAACGTGTAACTGCTCTCAGGTTGCCCATATTTGGACAAGCACGATTGGCAGCTATAGCCCCTCTATGCGGCGGGTCGTGATCGTTCAAAGAGGG
>PDWJ01001353.1_pt1 | contig 30615 bp, 29 predicted proteins | sample 1430881 | NCBI WGS metagenome assembly PDWJ01 (sample SAMN01162460, study PRJNA174530) | Oral metagenome, whole genome shotgun sequencing project. | biome: Marine environment; feature: Marine mammal; material: Swab sample of the gingival sulcus; isolation source: swab sample of gingival sulcus...
ACGCTATGCAAATAACAGCAAAACAGCACCGGCTTCCACCTAAAACCGGACATTTTAGCTTTGCCCAAAAAGAGGACATTTTAACTTTGGGTTGACATCCAATAAGTATCTACACAAATAATTGAGGTTAACAATAATTTGTTTATTATTCCAGAAAAGTTTAAGTATTTCATACAATTAATATCCTCTCCCTACGGGAGAGGATTGGGGTGAGGGCAAGAGTAAGCTTTTTTACCCTCATCCCTAACCCTTCTCCCATAGGGAGAAGGGAACATTCATATATCGCTAACTATTAGAACCTCTGCAAAATGCACATTTTACAGAGATTCCTATATACCTAAGAGTCTCGTACTTTTTTAATAATTTTATAAGCTTGGTTAATTTGAGTAACCTTTCTTCCCGCCGCTCGCTTTTCAGCCTCAGTTGCCTGCCCCAGTTTATCCGGATGGTAATGATTTAACAAACGCTTGCGCGCTTGCTCAATACTGGCCATATCGGCGTTTTTTGACACACCCAACTCCTGATAAGCCCACGACAAGACATCTGTGGTTCCCGCCGTATTACCCGATGACGACCGTTTGGTTTGTTGGCTTTGTCTATGAGGTTGCCGACCCTGATTGACGCGACTGACACTATAGAAAAAGTACAATAGCGGCAAACCCAATGCACCGACGAAACGGCCAAAGTAAAATCCGACGGCAGCTAATAGAAGGTAAATAAGTATTTTCACGGTTTAATTAGTACGTTTTATTGGTGCGTTTTATTGGCTGACGGTAAGTGACGAAGCGGTTTGGGCAAAACAAAATGAATTTTTTCCTCACGTCCATCCAAATTCTCGATGCTAAAGCTGTCGTAGTGCTTTAAGTATTTAATGACATCTTGTACTAATACTTCGGGTGCAGAAGCACCGGCCGTTACACCGATACGCTGTGCATCCTTTAACCAAATTGGCTGTATCTCATCTGCATTATCAATAAGGTAAGAAGCCACGCCGTTGATTTCTGCCAACTCGCGCAGACGATTAGAGTTGGATGAATTGACTGACCCGACGACCAGGATCAAATCACACCGCTTGGCCAGGTCTCTTATGGCATCTTGGCGGTTTTGCGTCGCATAACAAATGTCTTTTTGCTTAGGTCCACGCACGCGGGGAAACTTTTCCTTTAGTGCAGCGATAATATCGTGTGTTTCATCAACCGATAACGTCGTCTGCGAGACATAGTAGAGGTTGTTCGGGTCTTTGACAACCAAATCTGCAACGTCATCGGCGGTTTCGATCAAGTAAATGCCGCCATCCGGATTACTATACTGTCCCATTGTACCGATCACTTCGGGGTGACCGGCGTGGCCAATTAAGACGGCTTCCAGCCCCCGTTTGCTGTAACGCGTTACTTCCATATGCACTTTGGTGACCAGTGGACAAGTCGCATCAAATACGTTCAGTCCCCGGCGTTTTGCTTCTTCGCGCACCGCTTTTGAAACGCCGTGGGCTGAAAAAATCACCGTCTGATCATCGGGCACTTCGTCCAGCTCATGGACAAAGACAGCGCCTTTCTCACGTAAATTATTAACGACAAATTTATTGTGAACAACCTCGTTACGCACGTAGATCGGTGCCCCCAGCAACTCAATGGCTCTCTCAACAATTAAGATAGCGCGATCAACACCGGCACAGAAACCGCGTGGATTTGCCAAGGAAACCTTTTTGGTCACGTTCTCCTCTCTCGCAACACGCCCAACAACCAGTCAATGATTAAGGCAACAACACCCACCGAAATGGCCATATCGGCAACGTTAAAAATGGCAAAATAAAAGCCAATCGGCTCGTAATAAACACTGATCATATCGCGGACGTAGCCCAGTGTTGCTCGATCATAAACATTGCCAATAGCACCGCCGAGAATTGATGCATAGGCAAACGGTATCCAAAATTGTTCACTGGTCGTTTTTACAATCATCACAATCAAGGTTATCATAGCCACCAAGCCTATCACTAAGAAAAACCACTTTTGCCAGCCCGCCTGCTCTGCCAGCATACCAAAAGCAGCACCGTGATTCTCGGCGTATAAAAAACGCAGCACCGGCAACACATCGACAACCTGGTGTTTGTCTTTCAGCTCAACGACCGCCCACATTTTGCTCAACTGGTCGGCGACAAGCCAACACCCGGCAACAACGAACCATACTATCTTGTTCATGGTGCCAATTTATCGTTTGTTGGGCGCTGTTCAATAACGCAAATCGGATAGTGATCAGTTTGCATCGCACCGCCCAGGTCTAAACAAATATCTTTATATATCCAGGCGTTTGCATAATAACCAAGGATAAAAGCGGCTATCAGTAATGCGACGTGAACAATGGCTCTAAGCAAAATGACGCACCTCCCCATCACCTTCTACATTGTTTAGACAACGCTGACATAAATCGGGATGGTCTTGGTGATGACCGACATCTTCTCGGTAGTGCCAGCAACGATCACATTTTTTATGCGTTGATTTGGCTGCAGAAACTGTCATTTTCTCACCGTTGATATCCGCTGCCTGTTCGGCATCATGCCCATCCAGAGGCAGGATATTGACGGAGGAAGTAATGAAAACAAAACGCAACTCATCGCCTAACCGCGCCAGTTCACCGGCCAACGACTCACTGGCATAAATCGTCACCTCTGCATCCAGTGATGATCCGATTTCACCGGCAACGCGGTGTTTTTCCAGCTCGGCAGAGACAACTTCTCTGACTTGTTCGATCATTCCCCAAAAATCGGCATCAAAATCGCTATCTGTCGGCAGTTCAAATAAACCGTCATAAAACATCGTCAAGAAAACCGACTCGGCCCGCTGGCCGTCTTTATCCTTGGGCATAAAACCCCAAATTTCATCGGCGGTAAAAGACAAAATCGGCGCCATCCACCGCGTCATCGCTTCAAGCACGTGATACATTGCCGTCTGTGCCGAGCGTCTGGCGATATTGTCAGTATCCATTGTATATTGACGGTCCTTGATAATATCGAGATAAAAACTACCCAAATCGATCGAACAAAAATGGTGAATGGCCTGATAAACTGCACTAAATTGGTATGTTTGATACGCTTTCTTAATGCTCTCTTGTAGCGAATGAGCACGGGCGACGATGTACTGATCTAACGGTAGCATCTGCGATGCCGGAACCAAATGCTGGTCAGGTTCAAAATCATAGGTATTGGACAGTAAAAAACGCGCCGTATTGCGAATACGACGATAGGCATCACCGGTGTGTTTTAGAATGGTGTCGGACAGACTGATTTCCCGACTATAATCGGCCGACGACACCCACAGACGCAGAATATCGGCACCCAGCGTCTTAATCACTTTTTGCGGCTCGACGATATTGCCCAACGACTTGGACATCTTGTGACCTTTTTCATCGACGACAAAGCCGTGTGTCAATACCCCTTTATACGGCGGTACGCCGTTAATGGCCGACGATATCAACAGCGACGAGTGAAACCAACCGCGGTGTTGGTCCGAACCTTCGAGGTACAAATCGGCGGGAAACTGTAAACTTGGCTCGGCGCGAAGTACCGCCTCGTGGGTCGAACCCGAATCAAACCAGACGTCAAGCACATCGGTGGCCTTTTCGTATACGGCTGCATCAGTTTGGCCAATGAGCTCCTCAGCGGTGAAATTAAACCAGGCATCAATGCCGTCTTTTTCAACCTGCTTGGCGACAGTTTCCATGATATTGACCGTATCGGGATGCAACTCACCGGTTTCTCTGTGGGCAAACAAACACAATGGCACCCCCCAGTAACGCTGACGAGAAATACACCAATCGGGGCGATTTTTAATCATTTCGTATAGCCGTGCCTGTCCCCAGTCGGGTGTGAATTTAACCTGTTCAATACCTTTTAAGGCATCGGCACGCAACCCGTTTTTATCCATGCTGACAAACCACTGTGAAGTGGCGCGGAAAATAGTCGGTGTTTTGTGCCGCCAACAGTGCGGGTAGCTGTGCTCAAATGTTGAAACGCTCAGCAGCCGCCCCTTTTCTTCGAGCAGGTTGACAATTGCCCGATTGGACTTGAAAACGTGTTGACCGGCGAAGTATTCGGTATTCGGCATAAAGACACCGTTACCGGCGACAAAATTGTCAAACTGTAGACCGTATTCCAGCACGGCAACGTTGTAGTCATCGACACCGTGCGCCGGGGCCGTGTGTACACAGCCCGTACCTTGTTCGGTGGTTACGTGTTCACCGTTGAGCACCAGAACATCTCTGTCTAAAAAAGGGTGACGCAGCACGCACTTGTCCAGCGCACGGCCATTGGTCTCACCCAACAAAGTCAATTGACCCAACTGTGTTGCCACGGAGACATCTGCGGCCAACAATTTGGCAAGAACAACACATCGCCCCGTTTCGGTTTTGTACAAACCGTATTCCAGCTCGGGGTGCAAGGTCATGGCATACGAGCCTGGTAACGTCCAGGGTGTCGTCGTCCACATGACGACATCAATATCGGCAATGGATTGCGCTGCAGCATCGACGCCAAACACCTCGGCAAACGGGACCACCTCTTTGACCGCATAAGGGACATAAATGGAAAACGATGTTTTATCCTTGTATTCGACTTCCGCTTCTGCCAATGCCGAGCCACAATCGGTACACCAGTTAACCGGTTTCGAGCCGCGCACCACGTGGCCTTTTTCAACAATTTTTGCCAACGTTCTGATGATACCAGCTTCGGTAGCAAAATTCATCGTTTTATACGGGTTATCCCAACGCCCGAAAACGCCCAAACGGATAAAATCATCGCGTTGCAGATCGATTTGCGTGTCGGCATACTGGCGGCAAGCCTTGCGAAAATCAGCAGGACTGACTTTAACACCTGCTTTGCCAATTTTTTCTTCAACCTTTAGTTCAATTGGTAACCCGTGACAATCCCAGCCCGGGATATAAGGCGCATCTTTACCGAGCATCTGTTGCGACTTGTTGATAATATCCTTGATGATTTTATTGAGTGCATGCCCCATATGCAGCTTTCCGTTGGCATACGGCGGGCCGTCGTGCAAAATAAATTGCTCTCGACCGGCACTGATCTGTCTTTGTTTCTCGTAGATTTTCTTTTTTTGCCACTCGGCTAACATCTGCGGTTCACGCCGGGCCAAATTGCCACGCATGGGAAAATCGGTACGGGGAAGGTTTAAAGTCGATTTATAATCACTCATTGGGTTTCTCAAATAAAGCTAAAAACAAAAGCGATATTGTAGCAAAATCTACGGCTTTTGCATTACAATGGTGAGATTTAGGTTAATTAAACAAGCAGTTTAAGGGGATTTAATGGATTTTTCACTGACAGAAGCAATTATTTTGATGGTGTTGGGATTAGTCGCCGGTATCATCAACACCCTAGCCGGTGGTGGCTCCAACCTCACCGTTCCCGCTCTGATGGTACTCGGCATGCCGGCCGATATTGCCAATGCCACCAATCGCGTCGGCGTTTTTTTGCAATCGATTGTCGGCAGTGTCGGTTTTCGCAGACACAAAAAACTGCCCGTCCATGATTTTAAATCAATTATTACCCCGTTGCTTATCGGTGCTCTCGTTGGCGGTTTATTTGCCTCCTATGCACCGCAATATTTGCTTAAATACTTGCTACTTGGCGCCATGTTGGCCGTGGCAACAATTATTCTGGTACGCCCCAACATTATCGCTCCGCCACCGGGCACTATCCCCCTTAACATCGGTGACAAACCGCAAGCGTGGTGGTGGCTTTTGTTGGCTGGATTTTACGGCGGCTTTGTTCAGGCCGGTGTCGGTTTTATTCTGATCACGGCCTTTGCCGGTGTTTTACGCTACGATTTGATTTCCAGCAATGCGTTAAAGGTATTGGCAACACTGTGTTTTACTGCCATTGCCTTGGCTATTTTTATTATCAACGACCAGGTGCGTTGGCTTCCGGGACTGATTCTTGCCGCCGGTACCATGATAGGTGCACACCTTGGCGTTAAAATGGCGTTGAAAGTGAGCCAACAATCACTGAAATGGTTTTTATTCATCATGACACTAGCAGCCAGTGCCGCAGCTATCTGGCTATAACATCAGGACACAGCATATGACACACCCTTTATCACACTTACAACCCGGCGTCGTCTGGGATTACTTTTATCAACTGACACAAATTCCGCGACCGTCTCACCACGAAGAACAGATTCAAAACTTTATGGTTAATTTCGGACAATCCCTGGGACTGGATACCAGCAAAGATTCGGTTGGCAACATCATCATTAAAAAACCGGCGACAGCGGGTTATGAGCACAGTCCGGGCATCATTTTACAATCACATCTCGATATGGTGCCGCAAGCCGACAGCAACAGTCGGCACCAATTTGAAACCGATCCCATTGAGGCCTACATCGACGGAGATTGGGTCACTGCCAAAGGCACCACGCTGGGAGCAGACAACGGCATTGGCGTCGCCGCCATTATGGCGGTACTGTCCGACACCACCATTGAACACGGACCAATAGAAGCACTACTGACCAGTACCGAAGAGACGGGCATGATTGGTGCACTCAACTTACAACCCGATGTCTTAACAGGTGATATTCTCCTCAATCTGGATTCGGAAGATGAGGGCCTGCTATTTATCAGTTGCGCCGGTGGCATTGACGGTACCTTTACCCTGCCGGTACGGCGGCAGCCGCGCGACAAAGAGTTCGAGGTACTGCAATTGACTGTCAGTGGCTTGCGTGGCGGCCACTCTGGTATCGATATCATCCGACAACGCGCCAATGCCAATAAGGTTTTGGCCCGTCTGCTTACACAATTGGATCAGCGCTGTCATTTCCAACTACTGGCGTTTAACGGTGGCGATTTACGCAACGCCATACCGCGCCAAGCACAAGCCATTATCGCCCTGTCGCCGACAGATAGAAACACCGTCTGCGAATTGACTGATGTCTTTAAGACGGCATTGGAAAAAGAATATCACGGCGTTGAAAACAATCTCAACATTGCCATCGATATATCGGATAACAACGAACTGAAAGCACTCTCGGCAGCCGATAAAACCAAGTTATTAAATACGGTTAACGCCTGTCCGAACGGCGTTTTTAGGATGAGCCGTGAGATGAAAAATTTGGTTGAAACATCAAGTAACTTGGCTATCGTTAGCAGCGAAGGCGAACAAGTAATATTTGGCTGTTTATTGCGTTCTTCTCTGGATTCGGCCCGAGATGAATTAGCCATGCAAATCAGCGCAGTGTTTGAACTGGCCGGTGCCCATTGTCAATTTTCGGGGACTTATCCCGGTTGGCAGCCTAATCCGAACTCAACCATCCTGCAGATAATGAAAGAAACCGGCAAGTCGCTGTTTGGAAAAACACCCGAGTGCTTTGGCATTCACGCCGGACTGGAGTGCGGTATTCTCGGCGGTATTTATCCGAATTGGGATATGGTTTCATTTGGCCCGACCATTCGCGCCCCTCACTCGCCCGATGAAAAAGTCAATATTGCCAGCGTCAAGGGTTTCTACGAGTGGCTGTTGGCAACACTAAAAGCCGTCAAGTAATCCATCATCGTGTTTAGCCGCATTTATAGTCAATATGCGCTTTGTACCGAAAAATTCCTGGCACGACTATATTTATAAAACGATAGCAACCGAATCATTATGCAACCTATTTTATCCGTTAATCAAATCAGTAAAAAATATCCGGTACAGCGCGGCATCTTTCGGCGCACGGTAGGCTATAACGAAGTGCTCAAAGACATTACTTTTGATATCGAAAAAGGTGAGATTTTCGCTATTGTCGGCGAGTCCGGCTGTGGCAAATCAACGCTGGCACGACTGATGATGGGACTGGAGCAGCCAACCGGCGGTGAAATTTTTTATCGAGGCAGGCGCATCGATAACCTAAAGCACCGGGCGCAAATGCCCATACGCCGAGCTATCCAAATGGTCTTTCAGGATCCGTCGGCAGCACTCAACGAACGCTTTCCCGTCGGAAAAATCCTACAAGAACCTCTCGATATCCACCGCATTGGTAATAAAAAATCGCGTCGGGCCGAAGTTGAACGTATTTTGCAGGCCGTCGAATTATCACCGACATTTATCAATCGCTATCCACACGAGTTATCCGGCGGGCAGCGTCAACGCGTTGCTATTGCACGCTCGTTGATTTTACGTCCCGGGCTGCTCTTGCTAGACGAACCGCTGTCGGCACTGGATGTTTCACTTCAGGGACAAATGATGGCGCTGTTCAAAAAACTGCAAGGCGAACTAAGCCTTACCATTATTATGATTTCACACGACCTGGGCTTGGTTGAAGACTTTTCCGACAGAACACTGGTACTGTACTTCGGTGAAATTGCCGAATTGCGTCCCACCAAAGCACTATTCGAACATCCCGAACACGACTATACAAAAAAACTGCTCGCCAGTATTCCCAATAAAATGGGCAAAACAAGATTTCATACCCTATCCGCAAAATAACCCATTTTTGTCAAATGCACTCGCCCGGCACTTGCCGCTAGACGGTGTTTGGTAATGAGGAAGTGCGGGGGCAGAAAAACCCGCCTTTTTATCTCAGGCTAATAAAAGACATCTATTTCAATCGTTTTACTAATGTAGGGAAATGCTTGGCTTTTAACTGACGCTCTACGGCGTAAGCCTTATCTTTACCGGTCACCGGCCCCACTTGAACCAGGTATTTACTTGCTTTTACAACGCGTGTCGGATAACCGAGCTGAGCGGCACGCGCTTTTTGCCGATTGGCATCCACAGCCTTGGAAAAAGCACCGACTTGAACGACGTAGCGGTAGTATTTTTCCGCCGATTGACTGTTTGTTTTTGCCGATGTGCTTGACTGTGATCTCGCGGTTTCATCCGCTCTTGCCTTGCGGTTTTTCAAATCGTTATAGAAAGTGTATTTAACTTTTTCAGTATCGACCTTTTTGACGCGAACCGGCGTATGAGTTGGACGTTCGTTGCCCAAGAAATTCAACTGTCCGCCAGCTGCCAGCAAAACGCCCGCCGTCGATAGGCCCAATGCCAAAGAGCCGGCAAATTTTAATCGATTTCTTTTCACATTGTCTCCGGCGCTTCAACACCCGATAGTTGCAGTCCATTAGCCAGCACTTGTTTTGTCGCCGTTAGCAGGGCAAAGCGTGCCAATTGTAATTCGTCACTTTCCAGGAACTTAATATTACCAGCATCGTAGTAACTGTGCAAAGCAGTTGCCAAATCTTTTAGGTAGTGGATGACAATATGCGGAGCATAATCCTGAGCGGCCGAGCGAATGACTTCGGGGTATTTTTCCAAACGACGCAACAAGGCCAACTCGTGCTCGCCTTGCAGACGCCCAACCAAACTCTCTCCACCGGTGGTGGTAAGACTGTCGGCAGCCGCTCGGTTCAACAGGCTGCAAATGCGGGCATGAGCGTATTGAATATAGTACAGCGGATTATCTTTATTTGATCGCACTGCTAAATCCAAATCAAAATCCATATGTTGCTGCGGTTTGCGCATCACGTAGAAAAAACGGGCCGCCGAGTTGCCGATCATTTGACGCAAATCGCGCAAGGTGACGTATTTGCCCGAACGCGTCGACATTTGCAATTTTTCACCGCTCTTGTACAGGACGGCAAATTGCACCAATTCAAAACGCAGGCACTCGGCATCGTGCCCAAAAGCGGTCAATGCAGCCTTCACCCGTGCCATATAACCGTGGTGGTCGGCCCCAAAAATATCGACCAGACGCTGATAACCACGCGCTAACTTATCGTGATGATAGGCAATATCAGAGGCAAAATAAGTATAAGCCCCGTTATCGCGCTGGACGACACGGTCTTTTTCATCGCCGAAATTCGTCGTTCTAAACCACAAGGCACCGTCTTTTTCGTACAGATGGCCTTTTTTATTCAGTATGTCAACCGCTTGCTTGATTTTTCCCGTGGTAAACAGCGAACATTCCGAAAACCAGTTGTCAAACTCAACGCCAAACTCACGCAAATCTTCTTCAATATCATCGCGAATAGTATTTAGGGCGGCGTCAAAAAAGACCGCATAATCATCACCGAGGTGTGCTTTTGCCTTAGCAATCAGCTTATCAATAAAAGTTTCACCTTGTAATTTCAGTGCTGCTAGTTTGTCTTTGAGTGCTTCGATGCGCTGCTTGTCGGCATCGGACAAACGCGCCTCGCATTGACTGAGTTCCGTTGACAACGCTTGTTGCTCTGCTGCATAGGCAGCGTAATCGGCAATGTTTAAAGCACTGAAAAAGTCATCATTGATATCGTACTTCCGACCCGATCTTTCAACAATTTCATTAGCAATATCAATACAGTAATCAGCTTGATAAGCGTTTGTCGGATAAATCACTGAACGACCGACAGCCTGCAAATAACGCAAATAAACACTGATAGCCAAAATATCCATCTGCCGCCCGGCATCGTTGACATAGTATTCACAATCGACATGCTGCCCCGCCGCTCGCAAAATATTGGCCAGCGTCGCGCCATAAGCCGCCCCGCGCCCATGTCCGACGTGCAGAGGCCCGGTCGGGTTAGCAGAAACAAATTCCAGCATTACCCGGGGTGCATCAGGTGTTGCCGCCACGCGACCAAATTGCGATTGCTGTGAAAGAATATCTGCTACCAACGCATTGTAGCGATTGTTTGACAAACGGAAATTGATAAACCCGGGCCCCGCGATTTCAACGCTATCAAATAGCAAATTATTCTGTAATAACTCAACCAGCTGTGCGGCAATTTGTCGTGGATTTTTTTTCAATACACGCGCCAACTGCATGGCGATATTACAGGCAAAATCACCGTGGCTCGGATCTTTAATACGTTCGATATGAATATCGATTTTCGCCGCTTCAGCGGCAAAAAGACCATTATCAACTAATTGATGTACTGCCTTACTGACTTGGTATTGGATTTTTTCTTTCATGGGTCGTTTGTTGACAATCAAGCCGGTTATTATAGCAAAAACGATAACATACTAAACTGATAATTTGAAACCTTCGCACAAACTGCCGAACGGGTCAAATTCGAGGCGCACAGCGCGTAGAACTCGTGGTCCCTACACCTAGTCACTAGGTGAGGGATGGGTATTTTGAGCACCGCGCAGCGAAAAAGTTGTCATATGCAGGCGTTTGTGCAGAGGTTTTGTTATTTCTCGCTAGCCAAAATAGTCCCATATCCTTCTCGGTAGCTGGGATAGCGAAATTGATAGCCCAGCGCCTTAATGCGTGTATTATCACAGCGTTTATTTAGGGCATAACTTAAATCATCTGTCTTGATTGGCGGCAACGCCCGCCCTGCCTGCTGACAGATATAAGCAACGACATCGTACAGCCCCACCGGCGCATCGTCACTAACGAGATAGACAGTATCCAGTGCCTTGTCGTCGCGGTATCGGTTAATTAAAAAGGCCAACGCATCGACACAATCATCCTCATGAATGCGGTTGGTCCACAACGTCGGGTTTTGCTGGATGGGCTGCCCCGACATTGCCTTATCAATCAAATAGCGGCGATTGGGCCCGTAGATGCCCGAGAGGCGCACCACCAGGTGGTGGTCTAGCTGCGACTGCAGTAATTGTTCGCCGTATAAAACCCAGCGCCCACTGGTTGAAGTCGGTTGCGTTTCACTATTTTCATCGACTCTCTCACCGTCCTGCTGTCCGTAAACACCGGTCGAGGAGACCAGCAAAAACAGCGGTTGTCGAGAACAGCGTTTAACCCGGTCAACCAGATGTCCGAGGACGGTTTCATAAACGTGACGATAACCGGCATCATCGTAGCTATCGGGTGTAACGGTAAAAACAATAACATCAACGTCGGTTGGCAACCGGTCAACGGCCTGTTTATCCGACAAATCCAACGACAGCATTGGAAATGCTGCATCCGTTGCCTGCCGTTTGATGCCGAGAACCTCATCACCGGATGCCGATAACGTCTCACCTAAGCGGCGACCCAGGGCACCGCAACCTGCTAATAAAATTTTCATCAATTGCCTTCCAGTACGTTAGTGTAATTTGTCGTTGTTGTGATGGCGGTCGTGATCGCGCCGGGTTTTCAGATCGAGCTTGTCGTAAAACGCTTTCGATAGATCGGTGTTGGTTTGATTGGCCAAACACAGCAAGACAAACAAAACATCGGCGAGCTCCTCGCCCAAGTCTTTGTCTTTGTCGCTGTCTTTTTCGCTTTGCTCGCCGTAGCGCCGGGCAATAATGCGCGCCACTTCACCGACTTCTTCGGTCAGTTGTGCCATATTGGTCAGCTCGTTAAAATAGCGCACGCCGTGCTGATGTATCCACTCATCGACTGCCTGCTGAGCGTCTTGAATATCCATCGTTCTATGCCTCCTTCCTTAACAAAAAGTGTACATACCGCCCCATCTGCCAATAGGGGTGCTGCTGACTAACGCGCAATTCGTGGCGAATGATATCGTCACGAAAGATCTGATAGTGGTCGCGATTGCGCAAAATATCGTAAAACACGCGAATACCGCTACGCTTCACCAAGTGCATTTTCTGCCGGGCCAATAGCGACTCGACCACATCGGGGCTGGCCGGCCAGTGCGGTGTCAGTTTGACGCGTTGCCGGACTTGGTAGTTTTTGTCGATATAGTCAAAATTGCCATACACCAATTGCGCCATTTCACGCGCCCAGGCATTGTAAAACATCAACGACAAGTAACCACCGGGTTTAAGGTGGCGAACCAAATGCGACAATAACGCCGTTTGATCCTTTACCCATTCCAACACAGCGTGACACATAACGACGTCATAGCGCTGTTTCGCCTCGACGGTTTGAATTGCCCCACAATACAAGGTGGTGTGCTGGTAACCACTTAGCCTTTTTTTGGCTTCCTCAATCATCACGGGGGAGCTGTCGCAGGCAAATAGTCGATGCCGGTGCAAAGCAACCCACTCACTCATCAATCCGGTACCGCAACCGGCATCAAAAACCGATAAACCTTGCCGCTGCCGGATAATCGCCGCCAAGTCGCGCTGTAGAATCAGCAGTCTCAACTTACCCTTATCACTGCCATAGATGTTTTTTTGCAAATGCACGGCGCGATCATCAAAGGACTGGTCGCTATCGGGTTGGCGGGAATGACCGGGGAATTTCATTGTGAGTCTGGCGAATTAGCGGCTAGTTAGTTATTGGTTGACGAATTCACAATGGACTGGTTCGGTTAAGATACAATCGTTTCTTTGACATTGATGTCTGAAATTGGCGTAAATGTTCCCCAATTTTTGCACCCCGGACAACACCAATTGAGACGATTGCCACGAAAGCCGCATTCGCAACAGCGATATTTGAGAGCAAAGCTCAATATTTTCTGGATGCTTCGATTGATTAAGTGAATATCGCCGTCCTCATTGACGTCAACGCAAGCCAGGTAAGCTTGTAAAATCAACATATTGGGCTTTTTCTGTAACTGTTTTTGTAAAAACACCCGAGCGGACTCGATGCCTTCCGTTTCGGCAATCAGTCTATTGAGGCGCAAGACCAGTACGGGATTAGGGTGGAGACTGACTAGACGCTCCAATACTTCACGCCATTCATGCGGTTGATTTAACCGTTGGTAGCACTGACCCACATCGTCGAGTATCTCGGGCAAAAAGGCCGGGTTCTGCTGCTCGACCTGTTTAAAATAATCTATCGCAGTAACGGTATGGCGATTTTTCTGCGCTATTCGCGCCAAAGCAACCGTCGCCCTAACGCAATGTTTATCGCACGCCAGCGCTTTTTGGTATTGGGCCTGTGCCGACGACTCATCATTTGATAAAGCGGCATCACCCAGTTCACAGTGAAAATGCGCCACCTGTTGTTGAATGCTACCGCGTTTAAACGGGTCAAGCGCCTCGGCAACTTCGATAGCTTTATGCCACTTTTTTTGATCGGCGTATAACCTGATCAACTTGCGCTTGGCCGTTTCTCGCATCTCTCCGTGGCTCGATGTACACACCAGTTGGAACTGTTCTTCGGCGTGATTCATAATACCGGCAGCCAAATAGTCATCCGCCAGTGCCAGGTTTAACTTTTGCCGAGTTTCAGCAGCAAGTTCGCCACTGTTTAATAGATTGGAGTGAATATGCAGAGCGCGATCTATTTCACCGCGGTGACGAAATAAATTACCAAGTGTAATTTGATTTTCAATGGTCGAATCATCGAGATGAGCAATGCGAAAAAAAATATCGATGGCTTTGTCGGTCTCATCTTCCAAAAGGTAGCTCAACCCCTTAAAATAGTCGTCTTCTTTTTGGTGGTCGTCTGTTTTTTTATCGGCACGGGCCAACCACCAACCGCTAAAAGCAGCCAGCGGCAACAACAAAACCAGTAATTCATTCATACCGAATTTAACACGATGGTGATTAAGACTCTTTTTCTGCTTTGAATTGCTCGGCTATTTCATCACGCTCACGTTTTCTTATTAACTCGGTGACTTGTTTTTGCAAGCTTCTCGCCTTTAACTTCCAGCCCAAACCGGTAATGGCAAAAAAGGGCAAGGCAACCAAGACGCCGACAATAAATGAACCGAACATTAACCACGACAGCGGCAATTGATATTTGCCAAAAATATAATCAAAGCTGACCGAATCGGCATTGTTAAACGACAGCGGTAAAAAAACCACCAAGGCGACAATAACCAGCAAAATAAATATTATTTTTTTCATGGTGTTATCCTCTACAAATTTATAACATTGGAAGACCCTGACAAACCTACCTAAAAGGTCTATTTCAAGCCTGCTTGGCACCTGTTTTAAAAGCCGCCAAGCCCGTCCCGCAGTGACACTTGCGGGGCAAACGGGGCACAAACAACACCGTCCCCGGCATTATACAGCAAAGTTACCCACAAAGGCATCCCTACCTCAACGACTTTATCGAATTGACCCATCCAAGTCGGTAACCTTATGATTATGTTGCCTATTTTTAGCACAAATCGCCTTGTAAGCCTTGACTGTCTTTGTCCAGCCCTGATGCAGCGATTCGACTGTCAAAGCATGACCAATGGAGACTTCATCAACCGGCAGATGCGATAGGAAAAAGGCCAAATTATGCAAGTCGAGGTCGTGCCCGGCATTAACCTGCAAACCGCAATCGAGAGCATATCGATAAGCACTGACAAAATCATGGATATGCGTTGGATGATTGCCCCGCTCAAAACTGCGCGCATAGCTTTCCGTGTGCAATTCAATGCGATCGGCACCAATATGCTTTGCCCGGCGGATTTCATCACCTTGCAAATCCATAAACAGGCTGGTGCGAATGCCGGCTGCTGCCAATTGAGACAAAACGGCCTGTAGCCGGGCTTCGTGTTGACTCACTATCCAACCGTGGTCGGAGGTAATCTGATCCGGTGCATCGGGCACCAAAGTGACTTGATCAACCCGATTGTCAAGACAATGGCGAATGAATTGTTCGGTTGGATAACCCTCGATATTGAGCTCGGCTTGGTAACGCGTGCACAGTCGCTTCAAAACGGCAATATCGTCATAACGGGCATGACGCTGATCGGGACGCGGGTGTATTGTCAACCCGTCAGCCCCGGCTTTCAGGGCTTGCTCGCCAAAAAACTCAACATTGGGGAAATCGCGGCCGCGCGCATTTCTCAGCAAGGCAATCTTATTCAAATTAACCGATAATGCCGTCATTTGACTGCCTCCAAACCCAAAGCATCCGACATGCAATAAAAGCCATTGCCCTGCTTCGACAAATAATCGGCGGCAAACAGAGCACCTCTGGCAAAAATTTTACGGTCCGTTGCTCGATGACTGATTTCAATGCGTTCACCGTCCATGTAGTAGCAGGCAGTGTGCTCACCGACGACGTCACCGCCGCGAATGGTGGAAAAACCAATGCTGCCTTCTTCGCGTTCGCCGATGATACCCTGCCTGGCAAATACGGCCCTATCCGATAAATTTGCACCGATAGCATCAGCAATAGCACGACCAATCATCAACGCCGTCCCGGACGGTGCGTCAACCTTGTGTCTGTGGTGCGCTTCGACAATTTCGATATCGGCTTGCCGGTATAATGCTTTGGCCGCTGTCGCAACCAGTTGTTCCATTATATTGACGCCGATACTCATATTGGCGGACATAAAAACCGGCATGGTTTGACTGTGCTGCCGAATAAATGCCTGTTGTTTGTCGTCAAATCCCGTTGTACCGATGACCATCGCCTTTTGATGCGACTGGCAAAAGACAATATTAGCCAGCGTCGAAGCCACCGAAGTAAAATCGATTAAAATATCGAAATCGTCATTCAATTGCTCGGTAATCGGTATTTGGCTGCCACCACCCAAAGCTTCCCCTACTGTTTTGCCTACGCTGGTGTCCCCTGGTATCGTTGTCGCCACCGACAACTGCATTGTTTGTACCGCTTCCTCTTCTAATAAACAGGCATAGAGATTGCGCCCCATTCTGCCGCAGATACCGGCAATCGCTATTTTTAGCATATCCTTCACCTATTGCTCATATTTTTCTATGATAGAAGGCTTTGCAACACCTTCGAATATCTAAATTTTATCATACTGTGGGAGAAATTTTACCTTGACTTTTTAGTATTTTAGTATATGATTTTGTCCAATTTTTCTTTATTATAAATTATTTAGGAGTTCCGATTATATGGCAAATTCTGCTCAAGCACGCAAACGTGCAAGACAAGCTGAACGCAATCGTAGTCGCAATGTGGCGCAACGTTCTTATATGCGCACTACGGTTAAAAATGTTATCAAAGCAGCTCAATCAGGTGACAAGGCCGCTACTGAAGCCGCTTTTAAACTCGCTGTACCGGCACTGGATAAAGCCGCTCGTAAGGGCCTAATTCACGCAAACAAGGCTGCCCGCATCAAGTCACGCTTGGTCAAGCACGTCAAAAGCGTTTCATAAAGCATGCCAAAAAAGTTTTTCTTTTTTGTAAAAAAACCCGCTACTGGCGGGTTTTTTTACGGACATACATTTACACCGTCTCGGTCAGGTCGTAGGCAATTAACCGACCGGTCAACCATCCTCTCCCAGCCCAGCCAAACTGTCGTACCAGGCGTTAATAATGGCTTTGATAACCGTTGCCAAAGGAATGGCAAAAAAGACACCCCAAAACCCCCACAAACCGCCAAAAAACAGTATGGCAACAATAATGGCCACCGGGTGGATATTGACCGCTTCGGAAAAAATCAGCGGTACAATAACATTGCCGTCAATCAGCTGTATCAGCAAATGAGAACCGACAAGTAAATAAAAATGAGAACCCAATCCCCATTGCACAAAGGCAACGGCAATAACCGGTAAAGTCACAACGGTAGCACCGATATAAGGAATCAGCACGGACAAGCCGACCATAAAAGACAACAGCATGGCATAGTCCAAACCGAATAAGACAAAACAAATATACGTTGCAAACCAGACAATGAGAATCTCGATGATTTTACCGCGAACATAGTTGCCAATCTGGGTATTAACGTCTTGCCAAACGGAACGTAGAAACGGGTTATCAACAGGCAGCAGGCGATCTAAATAGTCCATAATGACTTGTTTATCTTTTAGCATAAAATAGACCATGACCGGCACCAGTACCAAATAAATCAACAAACTAAACGTTTTGATCAAAGGGGCAATCACACCGCCCGACAGGGCACTTTTAGCTATATCGGAAATTTCTTTGTTAATATCACCAATGACGCTCAGAGCCTGTTCTGCGCTAATTAGATGGGGATAGGTTTCCGGTAACTTGAGAATCAGCGATTGTCCGGCATCGAGATAAAGGGGAATATTGGCGGCTGCCTGTTTGGCCTGTCGCCCTATTTCGGGTACAGCCCACAACATGATCCCCATAACAAATATCAAAAATACAATAAATACAACATGAACGGCGACAAAGCGAGAAAGATATTCCCAACTTTGTAGACGAATAATGATACCTTCCAACAAATAGGCAAGAATCAATGCGGCAAAAAACGGAGCGAGAATAGCACCCGTATATACGACTAAAAAGGCAACAAAGGCAATGAAAATAATCATTGCCGTAAATTGAGGGTTTAGGAAAAACCGTTTGACGGGCCCAAAAATAGAATCCACCTTACCACCTGTGTTGTTTATGTCCCTGATATCGAAGTATACAAAATCTGCACAATCATCTGTAGTGCCATGAATTAACTTTTGACACAAGGCGAATCGGCGAAGCCAGTCCCTCCCTAGTAACTTAGGTGAGGGACGACGAGACGGCGTAACGCCGTAGTAGAAATAAGACTATCTCACTATATATCCTCGTCAAACGCGCAAGCCCGGTACTTTGTTGGAAAGTCGCTGGGCTTGCCGTAACTATTATACCTATTTTTCCTCGGTCAATCTTTTAACATCATCCGAAGCCGCCGGTAAGACATCACCGCTAACGGGGGACACACCACCATCGTTCACATAAGTCAAATTGGCAGAACTTCTGTACGCTGCCAATGCCTGATTGTGCTCACCCAAAGCGTCACAAATTTTCCCCAGTAAAGCAAACGTCTCCGGCATGGCCAACTCTCTAATGGAATTTTCGGCATACGTTTTGGCCTCTTCGAACTGCTCAGACTGGAAAGCGTACTTGGCCGCACCGTAGTTTAAATAAGCGTTATCGGGTCGAAAACGCAGCCATTGGCGCAAATTGGATAACTTCTCGGTTGACGAACCCGTTTCCAACTGGGCGTAGGCATGAATCATCGGATCAGCGTATACGGTCTTGATTTCTTTGACCAATAATTTCTCCGCTTTTTCCTCCTGACCGTGATGAATCAATCCACTGATATAATTCAACAGCGCACCTTCATCCCTCTTTAAATCTTTGGGCAGCTCGGACCAAACCTTTTCAATTTCTTCCAATTGACTGCCTTCATCGACAAACAGTTGTTTAGCGACATCCAGCCGACGACGCAGGTAAGCCGCTTTGTCGGAAAACTGCTTTTTTGCAGCAGACAGTAGTTGCCAGACATCGTAGTATCTACCCAGCGCCTCGTATGCCTCACTTTCGAGCATAACGAGCTGAGTATTTGTCGCGTGCAGAGTACGGTGAGGTTTGACCGATGCCAAGGCCAATTCGGGTTCACCGGCAGCAAGGTGCAATCGAGCTTCTGCCAACGCCGATGAAAACGTATCAACGCCCTCCGTTGATAGCTGACGGGCCTCCAACAAGTATTGGTTGCGACGTTCTTCGGCACCCTGATTCTGAGCTGCTTCGGCAGCTGTTGTCAAAAACAGACTGGGATCGTGCTTTGCTTTTAGCATCAGACGTGAGCCTTTGACTAGCAGCTTTTCCGCCTTTTTCCACTGACCTTTGCCCATTGCCAGCATGCCTTTCTGCAATAAATCGCCGGCCTTAAGGGTGCGTCTATTTTTACCAAAGCGTTTGGCAATAGCAGGGATCCGTATCACCGTCCAGATAATTTTAAACACAATCATCAAGGCGACAACCAGCACCACCAAAGCCAATAAGAAATACCACATTGGCATTTGGTAGCTACCATCGCTCAACCCCAACTCAACATAACCTTCGTAATGGCTTAAATACGTTCCACCCAGCGTCAATGCCGCAACAATGACGAGTAATAATATTGCATATCTCATGATATTTTCCTCCGCCTTATTATAGTTGCTGCTTGAACTGTTTGACCAGTTCGGACAAGTCAGGCAAAACGGTTTTCAGTTCACTGTTTGAGAGATTGTCCAATTTTTCATTTATCGCCTTGGCAGTCGCATCAGCAACAAAGAATTTGTCCAGGCTGTTGCGGATCGAAGCAATACTGGCTTTTAATAGGACATCGTTGCGCGAGCGAATAGCCAGTTCTGCCGCCTTAACATCGGCTTGCATCAAACGCTTTTCAATCAGCGCTGTTTCTGCCGATACGTCAATTTTACTCGGATCCTTCGGTGTGTATTTAACACCGCTGGCAATCACCGAACCAATCTTACCCAATACACCTTGCTCGGTTTTAGCAGTGCCCGACGGTTCTGTCGCCGAAGCAGGCTGTTGAGACTGCTGCGATTTTGGCGATAACTGGCTAATGGCTGTGGAAACCTCGGCCAATTCCATGATTAACGGATTGATATCAACCTGTTTTACACCAGACAGTTGCATCTGTTTTGTCCGAATGCCGTCGATTAACTGGTTCATCGTGTCATCATTTGCCGCGACCAGTTTGTTTTCGGCAACTTTTAACAGTTTGGCAGCGCTAGCGGCATCAGCCTCCAACGCTGCTTTGTAATTGGCCATTGTCAATAAATAAGCCGCTTCTTGTTTTAGCATACCGCTTTCGCTGACTGTATGAGTTGCCGTTGTCACCTCACTTAAATTTTTAGACAATCCTTGCTGCCCCAGTTCGATATCTTTGACTTTGGCTAACAACGACTCAACCTGCGCCAGACGCGTTTTGAGTGCATTATCGACCTGTTGTTTAATTTGACCATCCAAGCGAATCTGCATTTTTTCAACGGCATCAATTTTTTTCACATTCTCCGCCAATGCGGCCTGAATATCGGATTTGATCTGACTGCCGAGATCTTTTTGTGCCGCCTCAACCGAGCTGATTTGTTGGGTCAGCGTCGCTACCTTAGTCGCGATGTCTCCTGCTGATACGTTGGACTTCAACAGGCGAATTTCGTTAAAAGCGTAAGCCCCCAGACCGGTGCCGGCAATGCCCAGCAACAACGCCAAAAAGACAACAAAGCCACGACCCGATTTTTTCTCCGACTTGGCGTAGTTTATCGACGGCTTGCTGGCCTGCTTAGCCGTTGTTTTGGGCTGCTCTCTCAATGTTCTCGCCTTTTCGGTCAGTTGTGGTTTTTTGCCCGGCGCCTCTTTGGCCGGTGCATCTTTGGCCCCGGGGATTTTAGCTTGCGACTTACTTGACGAACCGTTTGTATCGCCCGTTTGCTTAGCTTCTCTTTTATCTTCTCTTTTATCGGATTGCACCTTAGCCTGCGAACCTTTGTCTTTATCGGGTTGTTTGGATACTAATGGTTTTTTGTCGGCATTTTTATCAGTGTTATCAACTGCTTTAGCTGCTTCCGATGTCGATTTAACGGCATTACCCGCCTCAGCCGCCGCTGTTGCTTTTGTCTCTTTTACCGGTTGTGCAACGTCTGTTTTTGTGATTTTTTTAGCACCGGATACCTGTTCCAAATCAGCCTTGATTTGCTCTGCTTGCGATACCTCTTTTCCTGTATTTGCCGGCTTTCTCGACGATCTTCTATTGTTTCTGTTTCTACTCATTACTTGCTACTCCACCATGTTAAAATAGATTTGCTTAGCGCTTGTTGACTAGCCTGCGGTGAAACGATGATTCGAGAAAAGCCTAACGTCTTGGCATAATTGCCAATTCTGGGGCTTAAAACAAATAGCGGCCAATCAAAAAAGTCATCCCGTGCAGTCCTTTTTAAGCACTCAAGAACGACGTCAGCAACCCCACAGCTACTAACAATTACTGCACCAATTTTATTCTCAGTAAGAAATTTTAACATAAATTGGCCGCTATAGTGAGCCTTATCGCGCCGATAGCATTCGATACGCACGACTTTTTTACCATTTGATTGAATGGTTTGTTGCAACAGCTGGCGCCCGCCTACACCGCAAACCAATGCCAGGCACTGGTAGGAAAGCTGTTGAAAATCATTATCATTTAAAAGCTGTTCGCTGCTAAAGGGCGATTTTGCCACACAGTTAACGACAATGCCTTTTTCAGTCAATGTCCCGGCTGTTTTTTTTCCAATGGCAACGATAAGTTTATCGGCCAAGCGATGAACGGGAATTTGTTTTAATAAGGCCGTGACGGCGTGATGACTAATAAACAACAACGCTTGGGCCGATAGCAATTGCTGCCGCTGCCGGGCCGATAAATCGAGCGCAACGATTTTAATGACCGGCAAACCGTATACAACAACGTTATCGCCGAGTTTTTCCACCGGCACAGCGTCCGGACGTGGCGACCAAATGGCCAACTGTTTTTGATAATTGCTAGATGAATCGGGCATGGCAATGGGCTTGGGCTGTCTGGAGAATATCGTCGGTCTCCGGCTACTTATTGGCTAATCTGTCGAGGATTGCTTTTGCGCCTTGTGCCAACAAATCATTGGCAACGGCAGTACCGATTGTGTAGGCATCCTTGGCCAGACCCCGTTTTTCGGCGTATAACATCATTGAGCCGTCAGGTTCGCCGATTAATGCCCGCAAAAACAGGCGATCACCATCCAAGGTCGCGTAGGCAGCTATCGGCGTTTGACAACTGCCGTTTAAACGTTCGTTGACAGCCCGCTCCGCCGTTGCCCGGATGGTATTGTCATTGTCTGCCAGCGGCGACAACAGTGTCAATGTCTCGCTATCATCCAGACGACACTCAATACCCAGCGACCCCTGAGCAATGGCTGGCAGTGAAATTTCCGGCGCAATCACTGAGGCAATGCGGTCTGGCATACCAAGACGCTGCAAACCGGCGACGGCCAAAATAATGCCATCGTATTCCCCCTTATCCAGCTTACTAAGGCGGGTATTGACATTGCCGCGCAAAGCTTTAAAAATCAAATGCGGATAATGTTTTTTCAATTGACAGACCCGCCGTAGACTACAAGTCCCGACCACAGCACCGGCGGGCAAATCATCTAACCGTTGAAAGTCATTGCAGACAAAAGCATCGAAGGGACTGTGCCGCGCCATGATACAGGCAATGCCCAGTCCGTCGGGAAAAACCACACCGACATCTTTCATGGAGTGAACGGCGATATCGGCCTGTTTGATAAGTAAAGCCTGCTCTAATTCTTTAACAAACAGGCCCTTGCCGCCAATTTTTGACAGAGGACTGTTGAGCAGCTGATCGCCCCTTGTCGTCATGCCGACAATGCCGACGGACAGGCCGGGATGATGGCGCAACAACTCATCGCGGACAAACTCGGCTTGCCACATCGCCAACGGACTGTTGCGCGTAGCAATGCGTAGTACTTTGGTCATATTTATACCATACCTTTTCTGTAATAAAACGGAATCAGCATAGCACTAATTGATCAAAAAACACAATCGATAAAATCATTCAAGCATTGTCGACCGAAAAACGATAAAACAATACTCGTTTAATCGGCTTTTAATAAGTAGTCAAAGGCAGACAGCGAAGCTTTGGCCCCCTCACCCATGGCAATAACAATTTGTTTGTAGGGCACGGTTGTCACATCACCACAGGCAAAAATACCCTGAGCGGAAGTTTCGCATTTTTCATTAATTACAACCTCGCCAAACGAACTGCGCTCGACCACTCCATGTAAAAATTCGCTGTTGGGCATCAGGCCGATTTGGACAAAAACACCCGATAATGCCACTTCGTGCGAACTGCCGTCGTTGCGATCGATATAGCGAATGGCGTTGACTTTACCGTCCTTACCGGTGGTAATTTTGGTCGTTGCCGCATAGGTGTGGACGCTAATATTATTGCGCTTGCTCAACTGTTCCTGCAACACTTTGTCAGCCTTTAATTCAGGCATAAATTCAAACAAGGTTACCGAGCGAACGATACCGGCCAAATCCAGTGCCGCTTCCACGCCTGAATTACCGCCACCGATAACGGCGACGTCTTTGCCTTTGAAAAAAGGCCCATCGCAGTGCGGACAATAAGCAACACCATTGCCAATGTTTTCCGCTTCGCCGGGGATACCCAACTGTCGCCATTTTGCACCGGTAGCAATAATAACGGTTTTGGTATCAATAACCTCACCCGTATTTAAAACGATTTGGTGCGTTTGTGCATCGCGCTGCGCTGCTGAAGTCAGCGACTTGACGGTTAAATTTTCGCGTTTGGTAACAGCGTAGTCGCCTAAATGCGCATCCAGATTGGCCGATAATTGGGGACCCGTGGTCCTTGTTACCGAAATAAAGTTTTCAATATCCATCGTGTCCTTAACTTGGCCGCCGATGCGATCGGCAACGATAGTCACCGCCAAACCTTTGCGGGCTGCGTAAATGGCCGCAGCAACACCGGCCGGCCCGCCGCCGATAACGACGACATCCTGTTCAGGCAGCACCGTTTGTGTCGTATCTTGTGCCGCCTGTGGATATTGCTCCAATAATTTTTCCAATAGCAAGGCCGTATCTATTTTGCCGTTAGCAAATGCTTCACCGTTTAGAAAAACGGTCGGCACGCCTTGTAACCCTTTTTCCTCGACCAACTTGGGATAGACGCCCCCGTCAATCATCTCATTGCTGATATTGGCATTGAGCAAGGCAAATTGATTGAGTGACTGAACGACATCGGGACAGTTGTGACAACTGAGAGAAACAAACGTTTCAAAATGTAAAGGTTGCCCAATGGAGCGAATGCGTTGCTGGATATTGTCGTCCAATTTCAGTGCCCGCCCGCCGGCTTGAAGTAAGGCAACAATTAGTGAAGTAAATTCGTGACCACCGGGAATGCCGCTGAAAACGATGCCCGTTGCTTCACCATCAGACAATAAAGTAAAACTGACGGCACTGCGCAGTTTGGGGTGCTCAGCCGTTTTGACAGCTATTTTGTCCGATACGGAGGCAAGGTCAGTTAAAAATGTTTCCAATTCAGCCCGTTTGTCGTGTGAGCCGGGATTCATAACAAAAGTCACCGCTTTGGTCATTTCTTTAGCGTATTGTCTGACGCCATGTAGTAATTCTGCAGTCAACATAATGCGTTACTCCTAATAATTTAAGTCAACCAAACCCCTTCGCATCAAAACGGTAGCGAAAGAAAGTAAGTTAAGACAGATTGATATCACCTACGACGAACGACTTTGCTGCTCGCCGTAGGTGAACATTGATTGGATTTGCTTTAGGCGTTAAATTTTACCGACCAAATCAAGGCTAGGTGTCAATGTGTCGGCACCGGGTTGCCAAGCGGCGGGACAAACCTCACCGTCGTTATCACGGACGTATTGGGCTGCCTGCAACTTACGCAGCGCGTCAGCCGCACTACGGCCAATCCCCAAATCGTTAATTTCAGCCGCTTTAATCACGCCGTCGGGATCAACGATGAAAGTACCGCGAAGAGCAAGGCCCTCTTCTTCGATCATCACATCAAAACCGCGCGAGATAACACCCGTTGGATCACCCAGCATTGGGTAGTTAATTTTGGCAATGGCATCACTGGTATCGTGCCAGGCTTTGTGAACAAAATGGGTATCGGTAGAAACCGAGTAAACCTCTGCGCCTAACTCGACAAATTTGGCATAGTAGTCAGCCATGTCTTCCAACTCGGTTGGACAGACAAAGGTAAAATCTGCAGGATAAAAAACAAACACAGACCACTTACCTTTGACATCTTCGCTGGTGATGGTTTTAAACTCACCGTTGTGGAAAGCTTCTGTTTTAAATTCGGGAATAAATTGATTGATTAACGACATGGTAAATACTCCTTACTCATTGATTATATTAAATTTGATACCCGATCCTTGCAAAATAACCTGTCCTTATCAGATGCGCCTGCCCGGCGCTTGTTTTCTGTGATAGCTTATTTTTCGGGATGGGTACGAAAAATCACCACAACCTTATTGGTGATGCGCTTATTATAGTTATAGACTATCAAAAACACTAATTGAATATTTTTATGCAAGCGGTTGTCTTTGACTATAAGAAGGCTTGAGCAATCGAGGCAAGCGTATTTGAGCAAGATAGCCCATCACGACAGCTTGATACGATTTCGTTTAACAACTAGGACGTGGTCTTAGGGTTTAGCACGAATGATTACATAAACATGTGATAAATCGTATTGGCGGTAGCGCCCCGGTTTTTTACGGTGCTCACCGCCATAGCTGAGGATAAGACCGATGCGTTTGGCGCGATTAATCCAACGGACAAAAATACCACTGTGCTCAATGCCGTGATAACTGTGGTTGATATAGTATAACCAGTCACCTGCTCGGATTTGTTTTGTACCGGCATACGGCCCCTTGTTCTTCTTGCCTTTTAGGACATAGCGACGTTTGGATTGCGGATAGCCTGCACGCGTATAGACAGTATTGATATAATTCCAGCAACTGCCTCGAACAATTTCCTTACTTTCCAGTGCCATGTGCCGCCCGACTGCTAGAATTTTCTTTCCTGCCGGTTGCGCCTGTTTTTCTGTTTTTTTGAGCAGACTGAGATGATTGCCTTTGTTAGGCGCCCAACTCGACTTTGCCGCTTGGCTGACGCTACCGGAACAAGCAATACAGACCCAAACAGTGGTTATTAACAACAGCAAACGCATAAAAAAATCATCCAAAAAAAGATAGAAACCTTTGCACAAACGCCTGCACATGACAACTTTTTCGTTGCGCGGTGCTCGAAATCCTCATTTACTTCGTGTAAACTCCGGTTTCTGTGCGCCGTGCGCCTCGAATTTGACCCGTTCGGCAGTTTGTGCAAAGGTTTCAGGTAGTCATAGAATCATACCGCAACACCATCAAAAGACGAATTAATTTTATGCAATCAATCGGGCAATCAAACAGGTCAACCAAACGAAAAAAGATGATAGAATACAAGCTGTGTTGAAATTAGCATAAACCATGTCCAGTATTGCCAAAGCCCGTTTTAAACGCTTTAAATCCATTAAACGCGGATACTATGCCGCTTGGGTTCTCGTATTTTTATTCATTTTGTCACTTGGGGCAGAGTTAATTACCAATCACCGTGCTCTGCTGGTCAAGTACAACGGCCACTACTTTTTCCCAACTTACGGCAAAGTGTTAAGTGGCAAAACCTTCGGGCTTGACTATGCCTACGAAACCAACTACCGCGAATTAAAGCGACAATTTAAACAAGCAGGCGGCAGTGGTGATAACGACAATTGGGTGTTGATGCCCATTGTTCCCTACGGCCCGTTGGAATCCGATTTAAAACCGGATACCTTTGTGCCAACCGCACCCAGTTTTATCGACAAGCACTATTTGGGTACCGATAATACCGGACGCGACGTTCTGGCACGTTTGATATACGGCTTTCGCATTGCTTTCCTATTTTCCATTATGCTGATGGTGATGCAGTTTATCATCGGTATTTTCTTCGGTGCGCTGATGGGATACCGCGGCAGGCTAACTGATCTGTTGGGCCAACGTCTGCTGGAAATCTGGGCTTCGGTTCCGACCCTATACATTATCATGATTATGGCGGCAGTCATTACACCGGGTTTTTGGACTTTGTTGATTATCATGGCACTATTTAGCTGGATGGGCATGACCGAATTGATACGCACATCGGTTTACAAGGAAAAATCGCGTGACTACGTGCTGGCGGCACGCGCTATCGGCGCCTCGCATTCGCGCATTATGTTTAGCCATATTTTACCCAATACCATGGCGGTTATTGTCACTTATCTGCCTTTTAGCGTCGCCGGCGGCATTACGGCATTGACCAGTCTGGATTACTTGGGCTTTGGATTGCCCGCCCCCGCCCCGAGTTGGGGAGAGCTGTTGCAACAAGGTGTTGAGCGTCTCGACAAACCGTGGATTGTTTTATCGACAGTGGCCGTGCTGTCCATCGTACTAATTTTGGTTACCTTTATTGGTGAGGCCATTCGCGAAGCTTTTGATCCCAAACGGTTTGCCATTTATGAATAGGATGAATAAAATCATACACCGCATTTTATGTCTTGTTTGCTTACCGCTGGTTTTACTATCTGTTAGCAACGCGCAAAGCATTAAAACGCCAGCCGACCTACCCGATGACCTCATCTGGCAAACCAACAACGATGCCGCGGTCTTTGCCAGTCCGAAAGCGCTCAAAGGCGGCATCTTTCGCACCATGATAACCGACTTTCCACCGACGTTTCGACAGGTCGGTCCCAACGCCAATTCGTCGTTTCGCAGCTTTTTGGATATCAACGCCCTGTCCCTGATCGATAGGCATCCGCAAACCGATGAATACATACCGGCACTGGCGACGCACTGGGCCATCAGCGCCGATAATCAAACAGCATATTTTAAACTGGATCCGGCCGCGCGATGGTCGGACGGCCAACCCGTTACCGCCGATGACTATCTGTTTACCCTTGAATTTATGCGTTCTCCGCATATTATCGCACCGTGGTACAACAACCACTACAGCAAGGAAATTATCGACGTCAGCAAATACGACGACTACACCATTTCGGTGACCTTGGGACACGCCAAACCGCGTGAAGACGTCTTGATGAACGCCGCCATTTCACCGTTACCCAGACATTTCCATCAACTCGATAAGCATTGGGTACAGTGGGCTAACTGGAAAATTGCCCCGACAACCGGACCTTACATTATCGGCCATTTTCGCAAAGGTCGTTATATCGATTTTGTCAAAGTGGATAACTGGTGGGGCAGCAATCACCGCTACTACCGGCACCGATTTAACGTCGATAAGGTTCGCATCAAGGTCATTCGCAACCTCAATGTCGGCTGGAATATGTTTTTAAAGGGCGAGCTCGACAGTTTCGGTGTCATCCTGCCCGAATACTGGCACGAACGCGCCACGACCAAAGCCTTTGCCAACGGCTGGATTCGCAAGTTTTGGTTTTACAACGAACGCCCTCAACCCGCTATCGGCTTGTTTCTCAACCTCGCCGATCCACTGTTTAAAGACAAGCGCATTCGCTACGCCATCGCCTATGCCCTCAATATCGACAAGATGACACAATCGCTGCTACGAGGCGATTATGATCATCTGCCCAACTTTCATACCGGCTACGGTGACTACACCCATCCCGATATTAAACCCAGACCGTTCGATTTAGACAAAGCCAACGCCCTGCTTGACCAGGCCGGCTGGCAACAGCGAGGCGACGATGGCATACGCCTTAAGGGCAACAAACGCCTGTCGTTTAAAGTGGGTTACAGTCAACCGGTGCATACGCCACGCCTGGCACTGCTGAAAGAAGAAATGAAAAAAGCCGGCATCGATATGCAGCTACAACTGTTAACCGGCGCATCAGCTTACCGCAATATTATGGAAAAAAAACATCAAGTTGCCTGGATGGGCTGGGGCGCCGGCGGACGCCCGGCCTATCGCCAGCACTTTCACAGTGATAACGCCAACAAGCCACAGACCAACAACATCACCAATACCGCCGATCCTAAAATGGATCAGCTTATCGATGCCTATCGCAAGGCGACGACAAAATCAGAACGGGTGCGCCTGGCCCACGCCATTCAGGTGCTGATTACTGAAATTGGCGCCTACATTCCAACCTATATGGTGCCTTACACTCGCGAAGCGGCGTGGGCTTACGTTCGCTTACCCGATAACATTGCCCCGAAAAAGGCCGATGCTCTATTTGATCCAATGGGGTTAGGGACGCTGTGGATTGACCCAAGTATTAAGAAGAAAATTCGTCGCAAGGAAACATTGCCGGCTCAGCCGATAGTTGAAACGCGCTACCGCATCGGACAAACGCCATGAAACTACTCGAAGTCAACCAGCTAAAAGTAGCCTTTTTAGACGAAGACGAGCAAACCTACCGGCCCGTTGTTCACGGTATTGATTTAACGATTAATGCCGGGCAAGTCGTTGCCTTGGTCGGTGAGTCAGGCTCGGGAAAGTCAGTTTCCGCCATGTCGCTAATCCGTTTACTGCCGGCCAACAAAGTCAACATTCAGGCTGATAAAATCAATTACCGGCAAAACGGCAAATGGATCGATTTGCGCACCCAAACGACACAGCAGCTGCAAACGATACGCGGCGGCGAAATCGCCACCATTTTCCAAGATCCGCTCAGTGCATTAAACCCCGTGCAGCGGGTCGGCAAACAGGTCGAAGAAGTGTTTGCCCTGCACCGCCCCGATCTGGCAAAATCAAATTACCGCGACGAGGTTATTCGCCTATTCGATAGAGTCGGCATCAAGCAGCCCGATGAGACAATTCGCAATTATCCTCACCAACTGTCGGGCGGCATGCGTCAGCGCGTTATGATTGCCATTGCCTTGGCCGCCAAACCGAAACTGCTGATAGCCGATGAACCGACAACATCATTAGATGTGACTATCCAGGCACAAATTTTAGCACTGTTACAGGATCTGCAGGAAGAATACCATATGGGGATTTTATTTATTTCTCACGACCTGGCGGTTGTCCGTGCCCTCTCCGATCGCATCGCCGTTATGTACCAAGGCCGTATTGTCGAAGAAAACGACACCGAAACACTGATCAACCAACCGCAACACGACTATACGAAAATGCTATTGGCTGCCAGTCGGTTAATAAGGGGGAAGCCCGATTCTTCCCAACGTAGCGGCAATTGATATAGTCGTGCCAATAATTTTCTAGCACGACTATGGTTTTTACCCTCATCCCTAGCCCTTCTCCCAGAGGGAGAAGGGAATTAGCTTGTTCATTGAATGTTGATATTCTAAAAGAATGTAAACCTGTACCACTCGTGAGTGGTCAGGTAAACGATGTGCTTAGGTTATTCTGTAAATCATGTTATCAGGGTGTACCCCACATGTCTTACACCCTCTCCCTCTGGGAGAGGGTTGGGGTGAGGGCAAGGCGGCTGATATTTTAAAATTCATTGAAATAATAAAGGTTTTTACCCTATACTGTCCGAAAAAACCGAAGTGATGTTAAGGTTGTTTATGATATTTCATAATAGAGGACAAAAGTATGGGCAAACCTAGAAGAAAATTCAGTGTAG
>PDWJ01001915.1_pt1 | contig 30614 bp, 32 predicted proteins | sample 1430881 | NCBI WGS metagenome assembly PDWJ01 (sample SAMN01162460, study PRJNA174530) | Oral metagenome, whole genome shotgun sequencing project. | biome: Marine environment; feature: Marine mammal; material: Swab sample of the gingival sulcus; isolation source: swab sample of gingival sulcus...
GTTTGCCGATAAAATTGATCAACTTGGCATTCAGACAATTGTTATTGATAACGAAACATTAACCGACTACATGAAATGGGTAAAAGTTATTGCCAACATCAACAGCAAGCCAGAACTTTACGACGAAGCTGTACAAAATGTACTTACACCAATTAATCAATTACTTCTAAAAGTACCGGCTGAAAACAATCCTAAAGCAATGATGATGCAAGTTAACAAAAAGGGAACTTTGGTTGCCTACCGTAGCGGTACAACTGCTGCTGGTATGATGCACGACCTAAAGGCGATCAACGTCGCAGAAACTTTAAGCGATCAAGCATACGATAAAACTAAAGGTGTTGACAAAGTGACATTGAGTTTTGAATCTGTGTTGCAAGATCAACCGCAGCTGATTTTATTAAAGCACTCTAGTCGTACCAAGAACGCACGACAAGTAGTTGCTGATAATTTAGCGGACAATGCCGTTTGGAAATCGTACAACGCAGTTAAGGACGACGCCATTTACGACTTGCCACCAAACTTCTATCATTATAAGCCAATGAACAAATACTTTGAGGCCTATCAGTATATGGCTAAAATTCTCTATCCTGAGATCTTTGGTGAACAAAGTAAGACATACGAATAATAGACAATCGAACCCCCTCATTTTGAGGGGGTTGCTATATACGTTGGATATTTAATCTATCAAATAGATTTTGACCGCTTTTATTAGGAAAGACAGCACCATATTCGATTAAAGGTCGATCAATTACAATGATTTTAAGCCCCATTTCGCAGGCGGCTTCAATTTTTTCTAGTGTACCACCAACGCTACCACTGGCTTTTGTCACCATAATTTTGGCGTCGTCGCCAAAGTGGCAGATTATGTCGCTGTGATGTACGCTGGTAAAATTATTGAAAAAGGCAGTGTTGAAGAGGTCTTTTACGAACCATAACACCCCTACACTTGGGGACTGCTATCTTCGGTACCTGAACTGAACAATGATGATGAAGCGCTTTATTCGATACCGGGCAACCCTATTAATTTAGCGCTGCCCTTTACAGGTGACGCCTTTGCCCCACGTAACAAATACGCTCTGGCAATCGCTTTTAAAGAAGAGCCACCTATGTTAATACAATATGACGACAATCATAAAGTACTGGCAACAGAACGCGAATTCGAACTTGGGAAGAATAGTAAATATGATGGCTATCTAAGTGTGCAACAAGATTAACAATACGAATCCCCTCTTTTCTCAATTTGAAAGAGGGGATTTTATAATGCATTTAGCGCATAAAGGGTAAAGCATAGTCATCACTTACTTAATTATCTGCAATTCTTTTGGATAATTGTTGATCACTTTACAGCCAGTTTCTGTTACTAAAACAAGATCTTCAATTCTGATGCCAAACTCGCCTTCGATATAAACCCCTGGCTCAATTGAAAAGAACATACCTGGTTGACAAACGGCGTCGCTGCTAGCGCTGACATCGGGAAATTCGTGAACGGCTATGCCAATGCCATGTCCTGTGCGATGTATAAAGTATTCGCCTAAGCCCACTTTTTCAATTTCACTTCTTGCTATTTTGTCAATATCACTTAACTTAACACCGGGTTTAACGGCGGCAATCGCTTTTAGATTGGCCGATAACACCGCCTGATACGCTTTTAAGTATTTTTCTGTCGGCTTGCCGCGATAGAAGCTGCGCGTCATATCAGAACAGTAATTCTTGTAAATGCACCCCATATCAACAATGATTGAGCCATCATGTGGCATTGTATCATCGGGCTCGTGGTGTGGTTCAGCACCATTTGTGCCATAACAGACAATCGGCTTAAACGATATAGCTTCAGCACCCAGTTCGATAAAGAATGCTTTTATCTTTGATTGTAGAGTTAGCTCACTTTCTTTGTTTTCAGATAGCGACTGATATACTTTTTGCATTGCGCTATCGTTAATGCGTGATGCCTCTTCCATCAATGCTATTTCTTCTGCCGATTTAATCAATCTAACATCGTCAATACAAGGCGAGCCGATCACATAATTGGCTTGATTTATGCTCATTAATGGCATTAAAAAGCGCGCTTGCCATTCTTTATCGATACCGATTGTGATGTCTTTCTCTAAATACTTGTTTAATAATTGCACAGGATTATCACAATCTCCGAAATAAAGCACCTCTCCCACTGGTAATTCAACTTTAAACATCTCATGTAAAAATAGTTTCAAATGGCCATCTTTATCAATTAATGCTACCGCCATGCGTTCGCCAGGTGATATAAAATGCCCCGTTAAATAAAATATAGAATCTTGTGCGGCGACAATTAAGTAATCAATGCCGCTTTTTTTCATTTGGCTATACACATTATTAATGCGTTGATTGTACATATATGCTCCTCTTTGCCACTCTGTCATGTAAATTCACTTACTTTTATTACTTTAATCTATCAAGTATATTTTTACTGCCTTTATCAAAGTAGCGGCGTCGCTAAAGACAGCGCCGTATTCAATTAAAGGGCGGTCGATTACAATGATTTTAAGTCCCATTTCGCGAGCCGCTTCAATTTTTTCAAGCGTGCCACCAACGCTACCGCTGGCCTTTGTCACCATAATTTTGGCGTCGACATGATCGATCATCGCCTTGTTAATCGCCTTTGAAAATGGCCCTTGTAATGCTAGAATATGCTTTGGCGACAAGCCTAAGTTTTGTGCCCTTTCAACCATTTTATGCGTCGATAAAATGCGTGCAAAAACCCGCTCTGAAAAGTTATCTACCCCTTCGGCAAAGGTAGGCAATAAATTAGAGCCAATTGTCAAGAGTATGTTGCCTTCATATTGATTACACAGCTCAACCGCCTGCTGATAGTCGGTGACATAATCAATGTCATCCTCTGTACCAACGACTTTAGGGCGTTCGTAGCGCAAATACGGTATATCAGTAGCTTGTGCAGCCTTAATGGCGTTTTCCGAAGCATTTTTGGCATAGGGGTGACTGGCGTCAACCAACAGTTCAATACCGCGTTCAGCCAGTTCTTGTTCCATTTTTTCGTCGTTCCACTTGCCTATTTCTACTTTGACATTGTCGCTGTCGGCAACCAAAGATGCACCGTAGTCGGTCGTCACTGTCACCGTGATATCAACTGGTAATTTTGACAGTTCGCTGACAAACAAGCGTGCATCTTCAGTGCCGGCAATCACTAATATTTTCATAGTGTACCCTTGTTTTGATAGCCGCGTGGCGTTATCATTTTGCCATATTTGACAAAACTCTGCGAATTGCCAATGATAACAGTTGAAAACATATTAATATCGCAACTGAGCATGTCTTTTAAGGTCGTAATATCATAAGACTGGTTTTCACGGCCAGCATTGCGTACAATGCCAACAGGCGTGTCTTCAGGGCGATATTTTAATATGATGTCGCGTGCTTTTTCAATGTATTTAGGTCTACCTTTGCTCTTTGGATTATAAAGACAGATCACAAAATCTGAAGCTGCCGCCTTGTCGACGCGATCAAAGATTAGTTCAAGCGGTGTCAAAAGATCACTTAAGCTAATTGTCGCGTAGTCGTGCATTAGCGGTGCACCTAACACTGACGCTGCTGTATTGGCAGCTGGTATGCCAGGTACCACGACAACTTCGACATTGTGTTCACCCGCCACTTGAAACATTAGACCCGCCATGCCATAGACACCGCTGTCACCACTGCTGACAATACCGACTTTTTTGCCCTCAAGCGCCAGTGCAAGTGTTTCTTTACAGCGGTCAATTTCACTGCGCATGCCAGATTTACGCATGTCTTTATCAGGAAATTGTTCTTTCAATAAATCGATATAGACTTTATAACCGATGATGATATCACATTCTGCTAGTGCCGCCTTAGCACTTGGCGTCATGTGTTCTACTAAACCTGGGCCCATACCCACTACATAAATTTTACTCATACTATCTCCATTTCTATAATTGTTAATTGGTGTAATTTAGTCAAGTTGTCATTTCGAGTGAAGGCGAAGCCGTAATCGAGAAATCTAGGTTTTTTGTGATTAGCTGATTTATCGAAGACCGCATATACTCTAATCTTATTTTAAAACCCGAGATTTCTCCACTTCGGTCGAAATGACAAGATGACGGCGCCCTGTTAACCGATAATTTCCATTTCTATCTTAATACGATATACAGCAACCGAAATGCCACCGCAGCGCTGCTTTGCAACAATTTGGTCGCCGTTTTGACTGCTGATATATGCGGTTGGTTCGGCAACTGCGCCAACCCCAATTGTCTTTCTGACAAAATCAGAACCCTTAAATTGACTGTCAATCGGCGCTATACGCGTGCGATCGATGACATCAAGCTGATAGCCATTGTCGCGACAAAAAGCCAGTAAGCCAGCTTCGTCTTTTTTAACGTCGACCGTTGCAATGTGATGAATTGCCTGTTTATCAAGTTGATACTGAGTAAACACATCATCAACTGCCGTTTCAATTTCTGCCTTTGTCTTACCCTTGCGACAGCCGATGCCGACAACTAAACTTTGCGGCACTAAATGTAACTTATATTTATTTTGGTCGCTAACATCAACAACACTTTCAGTGACGACGACATTGTGCGCTAAATTTAATGCCGCTATGTCATTGACAACGCTGACATTTTTTGGTAGCTCACCTTTAATCGGGCACGTGCTATAAAGCGCAACGGGCTCTTTATTGATCATTGCCTGACTGATGTGCATCAGCGCACTGATATTAGCAATTTTAAAATTGTTTTTAACGGCAATCACGTCAAATGCCAAGGTGTAATTTAAATCAGTCGCCGTTGTAATCACTGGGGTAGCGCCAATTTTATTGGCAATATCAATTGAAAATTGATTGGCGCCGCCAATATGACCTGATAATAAGCTGATGACGTGTTTGCCCTTTTCGTCAATCACAATAACACCAGGGTCGGTTGTCTTTGACTTAATCAACGGCGCAATTGTTCTGACGACAATGCCGGTTGCCATAATAAAAACCAAAAAGTCGTACTGGTTAAAGTGTTCGGTTATTAGCTGTTTAATCGGCCTGTCTAGTATTGTCACATTGGTCGCAAGTTCACCCTCACTATACTTGACAAATACTTGCCAGTTAAACTGCTCGCCCAAACTAATTGCCAGTTTTGAGCCACCTTTAGTCAGTCCATAAACGGCTACTTTCATTCTGTATCACCGACCAAATTGGCACTGATAATATAAATTGGGTTATGCGCTTCCATCAAGTGCTTTGGCCCAACTTTGCGCCCTTTTGAAACGGCAACTTGGGTGATGTCTAAGTCGCTAAAACCGCCAGCTTGTAAAGCCTTAATCGCCTCATAAACCGTTTCAACGGTTACGGCGTTGATGACAATTCTAAATTGATTTGATTTTTCTTTTAGCCAGTCGATGATACTGTTCATATTACCAGCGGTACCGCCGATAAAGACGTGGCTTGGCGCTGGATAATTGCTGACATCACAAGGGGCTAAGCCGCTAATTAAATCGATATTTTCAAGATTAAAGTGTGCAATATTTTGTTTGATTAGTTCAACCGCTTCGGGTTTGCGTTCTATTGTCACAACGCGACTGCCACGACATAATAGCGCACATTCAACCGAAACAGAACCACTGCCACCTCCGACATCGTAGATGACCGCTTCGTCGGTTAACTGCAACTTAGACATGGTAACTGCCCGTATTTCAGATTTTGTCATTGGCACTTTAGCGCGCAAATAGTGTTCATCGCCAATGCCAATTGGATAGTGGTCGAATAATTTTTCTTTTGTCTCGCGATGTGATTCAATCAATAGCATTGACAATGATAAAAATTCTAACTTGGCAATTTCTTGTGCCGTGCCCGTAACAATGCGCTGATCTGGGTAAGATAGATTTTCACCGACGGTTAATGTTACATTGTCAATGCCCCGATCGATTAGCATTTGGGCAATCACCTGCGGTAGACAGTTTGAACCGGTAAAGGCGATGACGCGATTGTGTTCAGCCACATCGCGATATAAGTTTTTAAGTTCTCTGCCATGCGCGCTGTTTATTTTAATGTCATGCCATGGTATGCCCAGTTGCGAACAAAAATACTGATAGGCGCTGATACCAGGTACAATGTTAACAGCAATATCTTCTAATTTTTTAACTAAATAAGTTGCTATACTATATAAACCAGGGTCACCTGATGCCAATACGCAAATTTTTTCATTGGCATTATTGTCGCTAATGGTTTGTAACACTTCTTTCAGATTGCTCTTAATCGCAAGCGATTTTTGCCCCTCTTTTAAAAATAATTCTAAATGGCGCGTACCGCCTATTAAATATGTTGCTTCAGCTATTTTTTGCTTGGCAAGTTCAGTCAGCAGCGCCGGATTGCCCGGCCCAACGCCAACAACATCAACAGTTGATTTATTCATTGAGTAGTTCCTCCAAAATTGTGTCGCAATTATCACTTTTTGCCAAATAGGTTTCGCGATTGCCAAACAACACAGTGGCAACTTCTAATTGTTCATGGGTGTATTGAAAACAGCGTTCGCTACAGCGATTGGCAATCGTCTTAAAAATATACTCGAAGCCAGCTTCTTTTATTAAACTGAGCGCGCCATCTGTCGTCTTACTGTGATAGACATCAAGCAACAATTGACGCGGCGCACCTGCCATTGCCAAATGGCTGGTCAATACTTCCATACGGGCATCGGCCACTTTACTATGGGTATTAAAAATACCAGCGCTGACCTTAATCAGCTTGCCGATATGACCGACAAAGACTATTTTTCTGATGTCGTATTCGACCGATTTTTCTAAAAAATAGCCGACAAAATTACTGATTTTAATGATCTTTTTCTGTGGAATAGCAAGGTGCTTTTTGGCGTAGTTTTCGCCGTAATTACCAAATACCAAACTGGCACGTGTTGCGCCACGCGCTTTGAGTATTGAAATTTCTTGTTCAATGGCATCGCGCCAAGCTTCTTCTGACATTGGCACAACAACACCTGACGTACCAAGTATTGAAATGCCATCGACAATACCGAGCCGTGGATTATAGGTTTTTTTGGCGACTTCAACGCCATCAGGCACGCTGATGGTTACGGTTACGCCAACGCCTTGCGGTAGTATTTCACGTACCGAATAGTCAATCATTTCGCGCGGTACAGGGTTAATTGCCGCTTCACCGACAGGTATTTTAAGGCCAGGTAGCGTAATGCGCCCAACCCCAACACCGCCGATGATTTTGACTTCATTAGGCACATCACTAAAGCGTGCTGTACAGTAAATGCCCATGCCATGTGTGACATCGGGGTCGTCGCCGCCATCTTTTATGACGGCACACTTTACAAAGTCATCACCTTCCGTAATACCAGTTATCTCAAGTGAAATCTTTTCGCCCGATGGCAGCTTAATATCGACCCAGTCTAAGCGCTTTTTCTTGAGCAACATCATGACTGCGGCCTTCGAGGCACCTGCCGCGCAGGTGCCCGTCGTGAAGCCATAACTAAATTTTTTTCCGTGAACGACGCGATATTCTTTCATAATATTTCACTTAGTGGGCAGGACGATATTTTTTGCCTTCTGAATCTAGGAAGGTTTTACCGTCAAGCGCCTTGTTAGCGTGATCAATAAAAATTTGTCGTATTGCAGGTAGTTCACCAATGCTGTGGTTATTAATTTCAACGTCATAACCGGCATCGCGTAATATATTCTTCCATGAATCTTCTTCATCACCCGCTAAGTCGTTAAGGGCGTGGTCACCCGCGACAATCAGCAGCGGCATTAAAATTGTCTTTTTAATATTCTTTTCTTTAAGTGTTACCATGACATCTTCGATGTATGGATAGCCTTCAATAGTACCGATAAACACATTGCGATAGCCCTTGGCGTGTAATAAATGTTCAAACATCATATAGGTGGCATGCGCTGGGTGATCTGTACCGTGTCCCATTAAGACAATTGCGGTTTCATCGTCACAAGCTGGGAATGTTGGCGCCATCGCTTCTAGCGTTTTGACATAGTCGTCAAATTCAGTAAATAACGCCGTACCAAAGCGAATTGAATTAAAATTATCTAATTGTTCTTCAACTTTATGTGCAACTAAACGCGATTCGTAGGCATTCATAATGTGATACGACTGAACTAAAACATCTGTATAGCCGTTTTCTGTAAGATGTTGAAACGCTTCATCTAAGTTAAATACAAAGTAATCTTCACGTTTTTTAAGCAAATACTTGACGATGCGTGATGTAAACACCATAAAGACATCGTAATCTGGGAACGCCTTTTTAAAGTCTTCTTCAGCGACGTCAATCGACTTTTTGCGTGTTTCCTTATAAGATGTGCCGAAGCAAACCAATAATAGTGCGCGTTTTTTTGTTACCATAGTTAATACCCTCCTCATATATGCAAATTGCAAATAAACTTTAACATCATTGTTGTTTATAAATTAATCCCCTATTTCGCGATAACAGATTTTTACACTTAACATGATCAATACAACCATATAAGCCAAACTGATTAGCAGCGAAATACCATTGATACCATTGCCGAAATAGAGTTCTCTTAAAAGTCGCGTTGTGTGCGTCAAGGGCAGTAGCTCGACAAACCATTTTAAATAGCTTGGCAACCCACCTACCGAATAAAATGACCCGCACAAAAAGGTCATCGGTGTGATAATCATGTTGGTCACACGGGTTAAATCGTAATGCGTTTTAATCAGCATTGCCGCACTAAAGCCTATTGAAGCAAAGATAATTGCGTTTATAAACATGATGACAAAGAGCCAAATTGACCAAATCATGCTCTTTGTTAGCACACCTATAATAATCACAAATAATCCTGCATACATGCCCCTTAAGGCACCTGCTAATATCGAACCAAAGGCAAAGCTAAACATTGACGTCGGACTATAAATATACATTTCTAAACTCTTATCATGTATACGGCTGACAATAATGCGCATTGAAACTGCTGAATAACTGTTGCGCGTCGTCGTCATCGCCAAAATACCGGGTATAATAAAAAATAAATAAGGCTTGCCTTCAACTTGAACACCTGATAAGCCAATGCCAAAGGTTATTAAGTAAAGCAGCGGCGTTACAATTTGCGATGCTGTTATCTTGAAAAAGCGATGTTTAAAAAAGATGTATTCACGCCATAGTATCGTCATTATTCCCATTGTTTAGCCTCGTTTGTGTAATAGAAAAAGACATCTTCTAGCGTCGTGTTAACCACTCTTACCAAGCCTTCAAAATTATCGATAGCAGCTTTGGCTTCATCTAGTGTGTTGTAATATTCGGTCATTTTTTCATTTTCGACTTTAAAGTGCCCAATTTCACCGATTAACTGATTGGCAGTGCCATGTTTAAATATTTCGCCACGATTGATCAGTAGCAACATTTCACAAAGTTGTTCGGCCTCTTCAATGTAATGCGTTGTCAAAATAACCGTATTACCTGCCCTGTGGTAGTCTTTTAAAAATTTCCAGATTTCACGCCGTGTCATTACATCGATGCCAACTGTCGGTTCATCTAAAAACAGATAGCTCGGTTGATGGATAAGCGCCTTGGCGATCATCAATTTTCGCTTCATCCCCCCCGACAGCCAACGCACCTGATTATTGGTTATTTCATGTAAATTTAGTAGGTCAAACAGTTCAATGATGCGCCTTTCAATATCAGCGCGCTGCATGCGGTAGAGTTTGCCAGCAAAAATCATGTTTTCTTTAACCGTTAGTTCTTTATCGAGATTGACATGTTGGCTAACCACGCCAATTTTGTTTTTTAACGCCAATTGATCGCGATGCATGACCTGACCATCAAACACAATTTGTCCTTCAGTCGGCAGGTGCATGCCAATCATTGTTTTAATCAACGTCGTCTTACCGGCACCGTTTGGACCAAGCACACCCAAGAACATACCTTCATCGATGACAAAGTTAATATTCTTTAATGCGTAGAAATCATCAAATTTTTTGGTTAGCGCTTCTATGTTTATCATGTCAACCTTCAATCACAAAATCAGCCGATTTATGTGGTATAAAGAACACAAAATTATCTCTTTTTTCGCGATAAAAATCACTTTCAACCTGAAATACCTCATTGAGCATGTCTGAATTGATTACTGCTTCAGGTACACCAACTGACGCAATTTCACCAGCATTCATAATATAGGTGCGGTCAGAATAGCGAATTGCCTGATTGAGATCGTGTAGTACCAAAACAATTGTCAGCTTTTCAATTTTGTTGAGCTGTTTTAGAAGTTCTAGTATCTCAAGTTGATGCGCAATATCTAAAAACGTAGTCGGTTCGTCTAATATAATGACATCAGTTTTTTGTGCCAGTGCCATTGCTATCCAAGCGCGTTGATTTTCGCCACCTGATAAATTGGTTAATTTTTTATAGCGCAGCGCTTGCATATTTGTTTTTTCTACTGCCCAGTCAATGATTTGCTGGTCTTTACTTGTCAGTTTGCCCATAAAGTTACCATGCGGGTAACGACCATAGCGAATCAGCGTTTCAACGTCAAAATCGCTCGGTGTCTTGCGCATTTGTGGTAAGACAGCAATTTTTTTGGCGATGTCTTTATTGTTCATCGACTTGATATCTTTGTCCCACAATTTAATGCTGCCACGACACGGCTTTAATATGCGCGCGAGCGCTTTCAACAGTGTTGATTTGCCACAGCCATTTGGTCCAACAATGGTGATAAATTCGCCCTTGGCAACATGTAAACTAACAGACTTGACAACCAGCTTATCTGTGTATTTGATTGATAGATCTGTCACTTCAATAATCATCTTCTGTCCCTTAACAAGTACAAGAAAAACGGCGCACCAAGAATTGCCATAATAATGCCGACGGGTAATTCAATAGGGTCAAATAGCATGCGCGCAAGCGCATCGCATGCCACCAAAACCGCAGCGCCTAAGCCAATGGTCGCCGGATATAAAAAGCGATAATCTGAACCGACTAACAATCTGGCAATATGCGGCACAATTAGTCCAATAAAACCCAAAAGACCAGCCACTGAAACGGCGCTGGCCGCTAATAATGACGATAGCGCAATTAAAATTAAGCGGTATTTTTCGACGCTTAAGCCCAACCCTGTCGCCACTTCGTCACCTAGTAACAGCAAATTAATTTGATTAGACAATAAAAGGCAAAGCAAACCTGCTATTATTGTGTATGGCAGTATTAAATTAAAGTCTGGCCAAGTGCGACCAGATAAACCGCCAATTAAAAAGCTAAGCCCGCCAGTGACGCGTTCAGGATAAAATGTGATCAATATATTAATGCCCGCACCTAAAAACGCCGATACCGCGACGCCCGATAAAATAAGCCTTATCGGGCTAACGCCGCGTTTCCATGCCAGTAAATAAATGAGCAATGTCGTGACAAGCGCGCCAATAAATGCCCCCATCGGCACCAAATAGCTGTAATCAGGGAATAAGATCATAATGACAAAAGCCATAAAGCCAGCACCGCTTGACACGCCTATTAAATTAGGGCTCGCTAGCGGATTGTTCATAACGCCTTGTAATGTTGCGCCTGACATTGCTAGATTAATGCCAACAAAGGCAGCAAGCAAATTGCGCGGTAGACGCACATTGAAAATAATATTGTGATAAAGTTTATTTTCTTGCGAAAAAATTGCTTTTACCACTTGTAATGGCGTAATTTTTAATGACCCCCAGCTGATGCCGACGATTAAACTAATCACCAACAAGACATAAATAATGATAATAATTGTAATCTTCTTGCGATAGACAAACGCGCTTTTATTCACTCTCTATTTTACCCTCTAAAATATCGATCATATACTGATAAGCCGCAGGATATTTCATATTGGGTTTATATAAGAATAAATCTTTTGGCAAATAATAAAATTTACCATTTTTGACAGCTGACAAACCTGACCAAGCCGGGTTAGAATAAATGTCTTTTTGCAGGCGTTCTTTTGCCTTTTCAACACTGCCCATTGTCTGCACAAAGATATAGTCGGGGTCAGCTTCTAAAATTTTCTCAAAGCTGAATTGCTTGGTCTCTTCGTCGGCAATTTTGTAGTCTTTAGTAATATTTCTACCACCTAAACCATCGATAATTTCAGCCGAAATATTGTCATCTTTGGTTGAAACACTTTTTGAAGTCGAAAATAAAAGAAGATAGCTAAAGTCTTTTTTATTTTCTTGCAACTTTTTAACTTGATCAAGCATTGGTTGCATTTTATCATCATACATATCTGCTTTACCTAAAATTTTAGTAAAGTCTTGATAGGTTTTGGCAGTACCTTCTAAATTGTCATAATCACATTGGTAAACCGGTATATTGTTTTCTGCCATGATTGGCATAATTGCCATCTGTTTTTCATAACCTGCTTTAATGATAATAAAATCGGGTTCAAGAGCTAAAATTGCTTCGATATTTGGCGTTGAAATCTTACCGACTTTTGGCTTGTCTTTGATTTTTTCATTAAGTATTTTAGTGTCGACGATACCGACGACATCGCCACCAGCTTCGACCCATAAATCAGAATATGAACCCATTAAAATAATCGCGCGCTCTGGTGGTTTTTCAAATTTCAAGGTTTCACCCGCTGCGTCGACAACTTCAATTACTTTCGGCTGTGCTGCTTCAGTCGTTGTTTCAGCTTGCGTTGTCGGTGCCTCAGTTGTTTCAGGGGCTACTTCTGTCATCACTGGCTGTTCTTCGCCACAGGCTGCTAGCGAAATAGCCATTACAGCTATTAATAATATCGCTAAAAACTTTTTCATGTCATCTCCTTTCAACTTTCTGCTTTTAGTTAGTCAGTACAATGTGTCATCTCAACTGAAACACTGGTGTAATGGAGAGATCTATCTAGTTAAACCAGAGATTTCTCGACTACGCTCGAAATGACAACATGACTTCATAGTTACTACTAATTACTTTCCTCGCCGATATTCGTGGCTAAATTTTTTATTATAGAGCTGCGATTTTTCATACTGGTCACCCAAAAAATCGCCCACTAAAATTTGCGCCGTCTTGGTTATTTTTTCATCGCGTACGCGTTGTTCAATTGTTTCTAATGTGCCATAGACAACTTTTTGATCAGGCCATGTCGCGCGCTGTACAACAGCTACTGGCGTCGTCACCGGATAAGCCTTGGTCAGTTCATTGACAACTTCTTTAATACGTTGTACTGATAAAAATATCGCCATTGACGCGCGGTGTTTTGCTAGGTCCGCCAGTGCTTCTCCTTCAGGCACGGCGGTGCGACCAGCGATGCGCGTACAGATGACAGTTTGTGAAACAGTTGGCAAGGTAAATTCTTTATTGATGACGGCTGCTGATGCTAAAAATGAGCTAACGCCTGGTACCACTTGATAGGTGATGCCGTGTTTATCAAGTTCGTCCATTTGTTCACGGTGCGCACCGTAAATAGCAGGGTCGCCCGTATGAACGCGCGCAATCATCTTGCTATCGGCAACGCCCTTGACCATCACGTCAATCACTTCTTCAAGGGTCATTGACGCACTGTTATATATTTCTGCAGTTTCTTTATGGTCGTCGATCACTGCTTTTGGTACAAGTGACCCCGCGTAAATAATAACATCTGCTTCTTTTACTAGGCGTTTACCCTTAACAGTAATCAGTTCGGGGTCACCTGGGCCTGCGCCTATAAAATACACATTAGTCATAAAAACCCCCTTTTTTAATGATAATTGTCGATAAATATGGTATGCGTGTTTGACTAAGCGCATCAATATCGCTGATTATATTTTGATCTGGTGTACCGACTTTCGTTATCATTCTAAAGTTATTTTGTAAGTTTAATTCTTTAATGGCTGCAACTATCGTAGACGCGTCGTTTGATGGCTTCATTAAAACCAAATTATCTTCTTCGGCAATTTGCTGGCGTAAGTGTTCGCTGTCATTTTTTCTAACGGGTACTATTTTAAGGCCTTCTTCCCACGATGTTAACGGGTTGCCCAGCTTGGCGGCTGTTGCACAAAAAGACGTAATACCCGGTACAATTTCTAACTCAAATTTTGACTGATCCATTCTTTCTAAGGTGTACATAAAGGTCGAATAAACTGTTGGATCGCCCAGTGTGATAAAAGCGCAACTTTTGCCTTCTGATAAATAGCCTTCGATAATCTTAGCGTTTTTTTGCCACTGGTTTTCAATTTCTTGCCATTTATAGTTCATTACATAGACCAAATTGACAACTTCAACTTGATCATTTTCTAAATGCGGTGCCACAATTGAATAGGCGAAACTGGCCTTTTTATCACCTTTAATCGGACAAAGCAAAATATCAACGTTATTGATTATATACTTTGCTTTAATCGTCAAGTAATCAGGGTCGCCCGGCCCGACACCAATACCATAAAATTTTGTTTTCATCACACCACCTATACTAGCTTCATAATGGCATTAATAATCGTTGCTGCCACAGGACTACCGCCCTTTCTGCCATTAATTCTTATATAGGGCACGCCCATGTCGCTTAATATTTCTTTAGATTCAGCCGCACCGACAAAACCAACTGGCACACCGATGATTAGGGCTGGTTTTTTATGCCCCTTTTCGATCAGTTCTTTAAGCTTAAAAAGTGCTGTTGGCGCATTGCCAATTGCAAATATTTTAATGGCGTCGTCATCAATTGCCTTTTCAATGGCTGCCATCGAGCGGGTAATGCCTTCATTTTCAGAACGCGCATAGACATCGTCATCATGTACATAGTTGACGAGTTCAATACCCAGTTTTTCTTTTTTGCGATTGACGCCGTGTATAATCATTGTCGTATCGGTGTATATTTTACAACCACCGTTGCTAAACAATTGCTTACAAACTTCAATTGCCTTTGGGTGAAATTCAACTAAATCGGCATATTCAAAATCTGCCGTGGTGTGAATAATGCGTTTGACAATTGCCAGTTCATCTTCATTAAAGCGCGCCAGCTTATCAGCTGCTTCTTCACCGATAATGCGAAAGCTCTCTGTTTCTATTGCCATCGGTTTTTTAATATAGTCCATACTAACCTCCATAAAGTTCTGGTCGTCTTCTTTCTATGTAGTTGACCTTTGCCTTTTGTCTAACCTTTTGAACCATGTCTTCATCGACTTCAATAACTGCGACATGTTCTTTGTTGTCATAGTGTTCAAATAATACTTTACCGCGTGGGTCAATTGCCATCATGCCGCCTGAAAAAACCAAGCCATTGGCAACGCCTGTTAAATTGGTCACAAATACATAAACTTGGTTGTCATAAGCGCGCGCTGGTAAATACTTGTGCCATAGTTTTTCTCTGCCGCCACATACCTTAGGTGAAGCAAATGGCACTAAAATCATTTCGGCACCCTTTAGACGCAAGCTTTGCGCGATATCAGGGAAATGACTTTCAATGCAAATGCTAATGCCAGTTGGGCGCAGTCCAGAAAACACCTTTAAGCTTGAACCGCTGCTAAAGACCGCTTCTTCTTTAATGCCTAAATGCGTCTTGTAATAAACATCTGTTGTTTCGTGCATATGTAGGTAACCAATATACTGTTTATCATCGTCGCTGATATTGGCACCAGCAAAAATATGACAGTCTTTTTCACTTGCCAATTGCTGAAGTTTTGCTAAGCGGCAATCATTTAATTTAATCGTATTGATTTGATCTGGTTTAGATGCGTAACCAGTAATGCAAGACTCTGGAAAAACATAATAATCGGCTTGATATCCGTTTACAATATCAAGCATTTTTGTAATATTGTCATCAACTGATGGTGTATTATCAATTTGTATTAATGCTAGTTTCATATTTCACCTCAAAATAAAAGTTTGCGCGCAAGGTAAAGCTCAAACAATGTACCCTATCGCGCGTTGTGTTATTATTCATCGCTATTACTATATGATACCCATAATTAACAAAACTAATAATAAATTTTTTAGCGTTTTTAGACATTGCCCAGCTGTGTTAAGCGCTTCATTTTATAAAAATATACAGCCACAAATACCACAGCGGTAAGAATCCAAGACAATGGCAAACATGCAAGGGCATTGATTAAACTCGGGCTTAGTGGCAATATAAAGATAACCCAAGCGATCCGAAATATTAAAATACCAGCAACATCGATTGCCATTGGCATAAAAGTATCGCCCATGCCACGCAGTGAACCAGATAAAACCGTACAGATGACGTAGACAAAATAAAACGGTGCAAAAAAGCGAATGACCATTGTATTAAGCGCTATTACCGCGCCATCAGTCACCAAAAATCGGGCTAAATGCATACTGAAAAAATAAAGCAATGCGCTGATAACTAAAATAATCGAAACCGCCATTGTCATGCCTGCGCGCACGCCAGAACGCGTCCGCTTGTACTGTTTAGCGCCAATATTTTGAGCGACAAAGGTCGATACGGCAAATGAAAACGCACTCGATATGTTCCACACTAAAAAGTCGAGCTTGCCTGCAATTGCCCAAGCGGCAATACTGTTGACACCAAAACTATTGATACTGCTCTGCACAACGCCATTGGCAATTGGATATAAAATGCCTTGTATGCCGATTGGTAAACCCAGTCTAAAAATTTCTGATAGATGTTCTTTGTAAAATCTAAGTCTTTTGAAATATAATTTACAAGGCAATTCTGTTCGCACTAGTGCAATGACGACAAGCATTGCTGATAATATGGTTGCAAAGGCAGTTGCGACCGCTGCACCAATAACACCCCAATTGAGCAGTGCCACAAAAATTAAATCGAGTATTATATTAAATATATTGGCGGCAACTAAAAAATAAAATGGTGATTTTGAATCGCCTAAAGCGCGCAAAATGCCTGCTCCCATATTGTAAATCATCGAAACCGCCAGTACGACAAAATAAATGATAATATAGCGCTGCGCATCACCGCTAATCTCTAATGGTACTTTTAATAATCTAATTGCCGTCGGTGCTACAATTATACCTAAAACAGATAGAATTGTTCCACCTACTGCCGCAAAGAGCATCGCATTGTGACTAGCTTCAGCCAGTTTGTCAATTTTCTTTGCGCCGTAGTATTGGGCAATTATAATTGTTGCCCCCGAAGACAAGCCTACAAAAAAATTAACGGGTAGCCGTGTCAATGGCAGTACAGCTTCAATCGCTGCCAAAGCACTTTTTCCCGCAAACTGACCTATGATAATGGCATCGGTTATTGTATAAAGTGATTGAAAAATCGTGCCAAGAAAAATTGGCAAGGCAAATTTAAACATCGCTTGCCAAATAGCACCACTTATCAAGTTTATATTCTTCGCTTTTGTCTGCACCCGTTACCTCGTTTAACACTAAAATTTATTTACTATCTCTTGTTGTTAACACTGATTGAATTAAGCTTTTCGTATATTCGTTCTGCGCACTTGCCATAAAGTCTTTACTGGGCAGCGCTTCAATAATTTTACCTTGATTCATCACCAACATTCGGCTGGTGACAAGGCGCACAACTGCCAGATTGTGCCCTATAAATAAATAACTCAAGTTGAGTTCTGATTTTAATTTAACTAATAATTTTAAAATTTTATGACGTACTAATACGTCTAAAGCTGATGTGGCTTCATCAAATATTATAATTTTAGGTTCAACTGAAATAGCACGTGCAATCACGACGCGCTGCATTTCACCGCCGCTTAATTGGTTGGGCATTTTTTGCACGTAATCTGCTGGCAACTCAACCATATTTAATAAATCAGCTGTTTTGGCAAGCGCTGTTTGGCGGCTTGCTAAGCGATAGTTGATAAGGCCTTCAATTAAAAAATCGCCAATTGTCATTTTAGGGCTAATCGCCGACCGTGGGTTTTGAAAGACCATTTGTATATTGCGTCTGATTTGGTAGCGCTGTTTATTATCACTTTTAAAAATGTTTTTACCACAAAAAAAGACGTCGCCTTGACTTGGCGCTTCAATTTGGCTAATAATCTTTGCCAGTGTCGATTTGCCCGAGCCACTTTCGCCGACAATACCAAGCGCTTCACCTTTATTTAAATAGAGCGATACATCGTCTAATGCAACAAAAGGCTTATTTTTAGTCGGGTATATTTTTGAGATATTATTAACTTCTAAAATGTGATTATTTGCTTTCAAGTTGTGCCTCGTCGAGTTCGGGAACAGCAGCTAACAACTGTTTAGTATATATGTTTTTCGGCGCGTTAATAATTTGATCGCGATCGCCAAATTCAATAATTTTGCCATCATTCATCACGGCGATTTTATCAGACATATAAGCCGCCACCCCCATATTGTGAGTAACTAGTAGAACCGCTGTATTGGTCAAATGTGATAGGTCGATGATTTGACCAATAATCTGTCTTTGTAATGTTACGTCAAGCGCGCTGGTCGGTTCGTCGGCTAATATTAATTTAGGTTTTAAGGCAATTGCCATTGCCAAAGATACCCTTTGTTGCATACCGCCGCTAAGTTCAAATGGATAGCTATTTAGCACCCGCATCGGGTCTTTAAAACCCATATTTTGAAAAGTCTCTACTTCTAGCGCCATCTTTTCTTTGGTATTTAGTCTGACATGTGCATCAATAAATTCATCATACTGACTTTTAATTTTTTTAATCGGGTCCATATGACTTTCACTATTTTGAAAGATCATCGATATTTCTGGCCCACTGACTTGTTGGCGCATTTTTGGCGTCATTTTGTGCAAGTCAAAATTGGCATAGCGAATGCTCCCCTGATAAATTTTAGCTGTCGGGTGCATAATGCCAAGTATTGCATGTATCAATGTGCTTTTGCCACTACCACTTTGACCAACAATGGTGACGATGTCTCCCTCACTGACTGTGAGAGAGACACCATCGACAACCATTTTGTCTTTCTGATAGCCAATTGATAGATCTTTTATTTCTAAAATGATTTGCTTATTCAACCGTTAAGTCCTTGGTGATAAAGTAGTAATCAATTGGATAAACTTTAGCATTTTTAACGTTTTTAGTTGCAACATTGTTGCTAACCGTACTCATGATAAAGACGTTGGCGACATCTTTATTGACAATTTGCTGCGCTTCAACACTAAGCTTAACGCGTTCATTACTGTCGAATTCTGAAATTAGCTTTTGGATGACTGCGTCGTATTCAGCGCTACTGTATTTACCAAAGTTGTCAGTGCCATTAGTTGAATAGTTTTGCTCTAAAAAGCGCTTAGAATCACCCGTTGTCGCCGTTGCATAGCTTGCTAAAAACATATCAAACTCTTCTTGTCCTAATAAATCATACATGTTTTCGGTTAACTCAATATTGATTTCGATGCCAACTTCTTTAAGTTGCGCTTGAATAATTTCAGCTAAAGCGCTTGTCTTAGCGACAATCGGTAAATTAAAGCTAACTTTTTCTCCATCTTTTTCGACGTAACCGTCGCCGTCGTTATCGACATAGCCAGCGTCAGCTAGTGATTTTTTAGCAGCTTCAAAATCGAATTTCTGTAAATCTATTTGATCGTAACCATAGCCAGCCGAGGCAGGGAATATCGCACCGACAGGTGAAGCGTTTAACAACTTAGCAATCATTTCGCGGTTCAGTGCCATTGCGATAGCACGGCGTACATTAATGTCTTTTAAAAACTTGTTATTGTGATTTAAGCCTAAATAGCTAACGCGAATCGATGGTACTGCTAACACGTTGAATTCACCGCTATCTTTTAGTGGTTTAACGACGCCCGCATCTCTGATTTGAGCCAGCTGAATTTCACCTGACTGCAATGCTAATACTCTTGTTGAATCGTCTTTAATCATTTTTAATGTATAACTGTCAAGACCTGGCTTGCCATCCCAATAGTATTCATTGGCAACTAATTTCATTTCAACTTTTGGGCTATACTCGACAATTTGATAAGGCGCTGTCGTAACAGGTCCTTTAGCAATTTCTTCATCACTCATATCTGTATCGACGATAATAAATAGTGGCTCAGTTAAATTGTTTAGTAAAGAACCATAGGGTTCAGTTGTTTTGAAAATAACGTATTCACCATCGACTGTAATGCTTTCCATTTTAGCATTGGCGGCAGCACGCTCATCTTTATTGATAACGCGTTCTAAACTGCTTTTAACCGCTTCGGGGGTTAGATCTTTACCATTGGCAAATTTAACACCTTGACGAATGTGAAACTTCCAAGTCAAATCGTCAACAATTTCCCAACTGTCGGCTAATTGTGGTTCAACTTCAGATTTTTCATTAACTGTTGCAAGGCATTCGCCACTGAGTGTTCTGGTCAATGTCCAACCGTTCCAGCCATTTGCTGGGTCAGCATCAGAACCAATCCAAAATGTTGCAGCCACAAGCGTTTTAGGTGCGCTTTCAGGTGCCTCTGTTGTTTCAGCTGCCTTAGCTGTCGTTTCAGCTGCTTTAGCAGTTGTTTCACTTGGTGCAGCGGTTGTTGTTTGTTCCGCTGGCGGATTGCTCGTGCAAGCACTTAATACTAATAGCATGACGAGCATTAGGGCTAAAACACTAAATTTCTTGTTTTTGATCATATAAATAACCGTCCTTTCTGTTGACTAGCGACACCTTGTCGCGGGTCTAATATATCTCTAAGGCTGTCGCCTAAAAGATTAAAAATAATAACATGTATTGAGATTACCAAGCCTGGGAAATAAAGCAGCCAAGGTGCATGCTGCATATAGGGTTTGCCCTCGCTGAGCATCGACCCCCACTCAGGCGCCGGTGGTTGTGAACCTAAACCGAGTAGCGATAAACTTGATAATGTCAATAACAAACTACCCAAATCTTGTGTCATAATCACCAAAATATGTGGTAGTAAATTAGGAAAAATATACTTGGTAATCAGTTTAAAATGTCCTGCGCCGCCGAGCCGTGCTTCAGCCATAAAATTACTGGTTTTCATTTCAAGGGCAAGCGCCCTGCTAACACGGGCGTATTTCATCCAACCAAGTGCCGTCATGGCAATTAAAATACTAAAATAGCCAACACCAAGTACAGCGACAAGTGCAATAATAAATATCATACCAGGAAAAGCAAGCAGCATATCGGTAAAGCGCATGATGACTGTGTCAACAAAACCACCTGCCAGTGCCGAACTGATGCCAATGATAGTACCGATAATCGACGTGATGATAACGATGGCGAATATTGTCATCAGGGTTGAACGCCCACCGTATAAAATACGTGAAAATACACAGCGCCCCATGTGGTCAGTCCCCATCGGAAACTGTTTGCTCGAATTTTCTAAAATATTGTTATAGTGCAGTTTTAAGGGGTCATGCGGTGCAAAATAGCGCCCAAAGATGACAACTAAAATGACAATCGTCAATATGATTAATAAGCCGATAAAAAGCTTATTCTGTTTAATGCGTTCTAAATAAAAATTCATCACTGTTTACCTAGTCTAATTTTGGGGTTCAATAAGTGATATGAAATATCGACCACTAAATTGATACCGACAAAGATAAATGCCATCCACAGTACATAACCCTGTATCAATGGATAATCGCGGTTACTGATGGCTTCCATCGCGACGCGACCAACGCCCTGCCATTCAAAAATAGTTTCAATGACAATTGTACCACCCATCATGCTACCAATCGACATGCCAAACGCCGTCACAATCGGTAGTAGTGAATTGGGTAAAACATGGTTCATGAGTATGCGCCATCGGCTAACGCCTTTGGCGAGTAAGCCGATTACATAATCTTTATTCATTTCTTCTAGTATAGACGTTCTAATGCGACGGGTATAAATGGCGGCAAACCATGACGAAAGCGCAAAGGCTGGCAGTAAAATATGCTTAAAACTGCCCATGCCCATCGTTGGTAAAATGCGCCACTTAACAGAAAAGTAATAGATTAACAATAATCCCAACCAAAAACTGGGAATAGAAACACCTAAAAAAGATATAAAGCGAATAAGGTAATCTGTAAAACGGTTTTGATAAAGGGCAGACAAAATACCCAAAGGCAGCGCCATTAAAAGCGTCATCAAAATCGACATCGCCGTTAATTTCAGCGTATTGGGTATGTGTATCATCAGTTTTTCACTTACAGGTATATTGAACCGAATCGATTGACCAAAATCACCATGTAACACATGGCCAATCCAACGCGTATACTGTACAATAAAGCTATCATTTAAACCCAACGCTTCTTTTTGCGCTTCAATAGTCGCTTTATCCCCTTGTACACCCATTGACAGATATTGCATTGTGACTGGATCAGACGGCAAAAATGTCGTTATGCTAAAAGTGATAAACGAAACGCCGATCATTATTATTAATAGTTGTAAAAGTCGTTTAACGATAAATGAAAACATATTCTCACACTGGTATTCTTTAAAATATTGACAAAATAAAAGCTTTGTACGCACGACAAAGCAAATCAATGCCCCCTATCGCGCGTAGAGTTATGGCTTTAACATATGGCAGGTCTTCTGACTTAGCTTCACCAAATTGGTCGCCTTCCCATTACAGTGGCGTACATTGACCAATTCTCGGCATCACAGCGGCGGGACCGTTTGGGATTTTGCCTCAGATTACTCACACTAAAAATACGACGTATTGCGTCTTACCCAATTCCCTTTTAATTTGGTTTCCCAAAACCTATGTTCATGTTATTTCTTTCTCAATCTATTATAGCATAATAAGTATAGATAACAAGACTAAGTTAAGTACACAATATGTTTAAAAATATTAAATGATTTTGAAAAGATAAATGCTTCAATATAGATTAATAATGTTATAATAGGGTAAAAATATTTGTGATAATTGCAACCAATTAATATAGACTAGGAGGATATATGTTTGGAAAAACTACTGAGTTTGAAAGAGAACTCATCGAATTAATTGAAGCTTCAATTGTCGAGCGCGAAGCGGCGCTTTGTCAATCATGAAACCCTGAAAAGACAATAGCACTCCCGTGGGGCGTGAAGGAAGAAGTTAATGCAGACAATGCAGAGCAAGTAAAATCATACATTGGTTCAATTGAGCAGAATAAAATAGCATTACCATCTGGTAACACAGTAGAAATTGTCAGTGCCAGCGTTAAGGAGCGCAAAGAAAAAGTTACATTAATTCTGCGCTACCAAATTGTTGAAAGACCTAAAGAGACAGTTGCGTTGTAACCTATCATCTCGACAGCGCAAAGCACAAAGTAGAGAGATTTCGCTTTTAAAACCAGATTTCTCGACCATGCTCGAAATGACAATTTGTCAAAAGTCTAAGCGACCATTTAATGGTCGCTTCAAATTAGTCTTATTTGGAGTATCTATGAATGTCGTACATAAAATAATTAGTTATAAAGGTCACTATTTTCTGAGAGAATACGAAACCATTAAACATCACAAGAATAAAATCCGCTACTTGCGCGAAGAAACCGTTGCTAAAAACTTTAAAAATGGCGATTTAACGATTATTGTCCACTTTGAAGACGATGACCGTACCGTTACACTCGACTACTTTTCAGAGCGTGACGCCATAAAAAAATACCTAGGTAACGCATTTTTGATTTAGTCCACATACGTAATGCACCGACATATGCAAGCGTTTTCGTTTCAATCGCAAAAAAACAATAATAAAAATCGAGATTTCTCGACTGCGCTCGAAATGACAAGCATTGGCGATTGTCAGCGACGCCAGTACGCGGTGGAGCTTTGTCTTTCGCGTAACGTTCCGCGAAGCGGGTTGTCCTAGCGAAACGATAAAGCGAAACGATTTCGAGATTTCTCGACTTCGCTCGAAATGACAAGCGAATAGATTTCTCCACTATGATCGAAATGACAACAAATATATTTTATTATAAAGGAGCCTTTATGTCAGCCTTTGATAGCGTACAAGCCGTTAACGACAAATTAATACTACTTTATATCTATGCCGACATAGCCGTACCACTCAACCCTATGGAAGTTGCCGATGTCATTATCAAACTCGATGTCATGGAATACTTTAACATAGGGCATTATACATCTGAATTGGTTAACAGTGGCATGCTCGAAACTATCAACAGCGATCAACAAGAGCTCTATTTAATTACACAAAGTGGCATTAATACGCTGGCACTGTTTCGCGATCGTCTCGACAGCCAGTTAACCGAAAAGTTAGACGAACAAATCAGCCAATTAAAACAGCAAATCAAGCAAAATCGCTTTATCAACACTTCGCTTGAAAAAATTGATGATTCAAACTATATGGTTACGCTACGCATGATGGAGGGTCACATTCCTCTAATTGAGCTGTCGTTAAGTGTAATATCAAATGCGCAAGCTAATCAGTTGATAAAAAAATGGCAAACGTCGCATACTGACATTTATGCCAATCTGATAAAAGAATTATTGAGTGAAAAATAAGTGAAAATTGTAAGAAAAACCTTAATAAAGTCAAATTCGAGATTTCTCGACTACGCTCGAAATGACTAGTGTGGCGAGATTTCTCTGCATTACCTATTTTTCAATAACCAGAACTCGCTCGCCATCAGAAATACTAAACTGCCCTTCTACAACAACTTTAGCGTTATTATCTAACCCCTTTATTATTTCAACTCGCTCAGCTTTGGCATTGCCAAGCACAACGTTTTTCTTAGTGATCGTATTATCACTATTTACTACAAAGACATAGCTTTCAGCAGCGAAGCGAATAACAGCTGAACGCGGTATCATCAGTGCGTTTTGAATACTATAGGTTTCAATTAAAACTTTGGCACTGCGCCCTGCTAATAACTGCGCCGTGCTGTCTATCTCTATTTCTACTGGGAAAAACAGATTCTGTTGGTCTTTATGCTTAATCGACTTTATCATACCATGATAAGTTTGAGCACCGATAACCACTTTGACAGTTTTTCCAATACTAAAATTATCAATATCTGATTCATCGACCATAATCAAACATGTTGGCCTTTGATTTTTCTTTATTTTAATGACGTCTTGCTGACCAATAAAGGTGCCAGGTACCATTTTTACTTCTTCTACTGTACCATCAATTGGCGATAAAATACTCGCTTGATTTTTACTGGACGCTATGGCATTATTTAGTAATGCGGCTTGACCTCCTAATTTATTGCGCTGATGCTTCGCTTTTTTCAGCGCATTTTCAGCCTGTTCTAATTCAGTTAACGCAATGACACCGCCGTTGTATAAATCTCTTAATTTTTTCACCTGCTCGGTCAGCTGATTTATCTCTAAATCAAATGTACCTTTAGCACTAGAGATTTCGTTCAATTGCACCTTAGACGTCGCTAAGTCTGATACCACATCTAAAGTAAACAGTGTGCTACCTTGCTTGACAACGTCGCCAACTGAAACAGCCACCTATTTTATTCTGCCTTGCACCCTATCTGCTCCTATATAAACAGATGAATCTGCAACATTGCCATAGTAAACTGTATTTATCACTAAGTCTTCTTGCAACACATCTTTAACGACAACGTTCTGCAATTTGTCTTCAGCTTTTTCAGTTGGTTTTGGCGGACTTTGATCGAGTGATAATAAGACAAACAAAAGAACAACAACGACGATTACGCCTATGATTAACTTAATCCACGGAATTTTCTTAAACCATTTCGACTTCTTCATGTTTTTCCCCTATTGATTTGTTTATTTTTTCGGTGGTGTTTTCTAGTATATTTAAAACAACTGGCACAACGAACAACGTTAAAACAGTTGAGCCAAACAGTCCAAATATTAACGCATATGCCATTTGACCATAATCTTCACTATAGAGCGCCAAAGGCGCAACGCCTGCCATTGTTGTCAATTATGTCGCTATAATTGGCTTAAACCTCGCCAAACACCCTTGTACAATTGATTCTACTTTGTCGTATTTGTGTTCTCGCCTTAAAGTATTAATGTAATCAATTAATACAATTGCATCGTTTACAGCGATGCCGACTAATGAAACAATGCCTAAAAATGACAATGTCGAAAAAGTTAAGCCGCTTATATAGTAGCCAATCGCAACCCCAATAATTGAAAAAGGTACACTGATTATGATGACAATCGGCTGTAAAAAGCCATTGAATTGTACTAACAAAATCAGATAGACGACCAGTGCGGCAATCATAAATTTTTCTGTTAAATCAGAATAGGAGTCTTGCATTGCCTTAAAATCACCACCAAAATTATAGCTTGTCTTAGGTGATAAAATGTTGGCATTTTTTAATTGCCCTTCTAAATCTGACAGTATTGCATTGACAGTGTAGCCATCCTTTAAGTTTGATTTAACTTTCAATATTTTTTGATAGCTTTCGCGCTTAATTTCATTGACTTTGCGCTGTTCATCAAACCGCACAACATCTTTTAGCAATACAGGCACGCCTTGTCTGTTGTAAACGTGTAATTGCACCATTTCATGTATCGAATTAAAAATATTTGCTTTCTCAATAATCAAATCTGTCTTGATATCATCAATGGTTATTTTCATTACTTTTTGATCGACGATAAATTCTCTTATTTTAGCAAAAATTGTCGAAGGCATAATTTCCATTTTACTTGCCATTTCATGATTGATGTCAATGGTAATGGTCGGCGCACCGTATTCAAAATCAATGCGCGGTGAGACAGTACCAGGCATGCCCGCCAAAAGTGACTTCACTTTAGTTGCATCGGCATACAATTGATCGCTATCGTTGTTAATCATGGTAATTGATATCGGTGCTGCATTGGCTTCATCACCCTCTGTGATAAAGTTGCCCTTTACGTCTGGCAGCGTTGAAACATATGCGATTAATTCTGTAATGATTGCTTCTGAATGCAATTGTCGCTCTTTTTTCGGCTTTAACTTAATTGCCAAAGACAATGTATCTTTACCAATGTCAACACTGTAATCTGCGATATCACTTCTTGTCGATAAATAGCTACTCACTTTTTCGAAGACTTGCAGACTTTCACGTTCTGTTTTGCCTTTTACTAGTGATATTTGTCCAGTTAAGTATTTACTGTCTACTTTTGGCATTGCTTCCATTGCGATATGATCTGATAATAACAGATTGCCAGAATAAATTAACAGACTTATCATGACAACTAAAATCATACTCTGGTAATACTTTGACTTCATGATAGCGTTAATTGCTCTTTTATAAAGACTATTATTACTTGTACGCTTGTTTCTGATTAAATAGTAATATTTTATAAGTGATGCAATTAAGAAAAACAACCCAGCAATAAATGATATTTTCGTCAATTTCCACTGATCAGAAAATGCATAAGCAGCCAAAACACTGGTTATCACACTATAAATAACCGCTAGTGTAAGGGTTGGTTTACTATCGACTTTTTTAATAAACAAATATGCAAAGACAGGTGTCACAATTATCGAAACGATAAACGAAATCGTCATTGCCAGCGCAGTCGCAATCGGAATCGTCCTGATTAAGGCGCCTTCTGCGCCGCTTAGAAATGCCAATGGAATAAATGCGCCCACTGTCGTCAGTGTCGAAGAAAAAATAGCTGTCGCCACACTATTGGTCGCCTTTATAATAATGTCAATTAAACTGAGCGACTGATCGTGTTTTTTATGTTCATCTATCATTTCGACGACGACAATCGCATTGTCGACCAACATGCCAAGTGCAATAATAAGCCCCATTATGCTCATAATGTTTAGTGTTAGGTTAAATGTTCTAAACAGCAGAACAGCAATAATCATTGTGACGGGAATAACCAAAGATGCTAAAATAGACTCTCTTAAATTGATAAATAAGAACAGTACAACAATGACAGATATTAACCCGCCTAGCGCGTTGTTAAATACATCATTAATATTGGCTTGAATATACTCTGACGCATCCATGCTAGTCTTAATACCGTATATTTCACTATTGAAAAGGCTTTCGTTATAGTCTGCCACTATTGCCTTGACGGCTTGCGCAATCGCCACTGTATCGCCTTTTGCTTTTTTATAAATTAACAAACTGACAATTGGCTTGCGTTCGCCATTTTCAATTCTCTAATTGCCTATTATTTTTTCTTCATTGCCATATTGAACTTCGGCAATATCGCTCAGTTTAATCGTTTGATTAGCGCCTAAATTTAACGGAATCTCTTTAATGGCTTGAATATTCTTTAGGCGATTATTTGATTCAAAATAATAGTTCATACCGTTTAATTTACGACTACCTAAGGGAATATTAAATTGATATTCTTTAATAAGGTCTGAAATTGCTTGGTAGTCAATACCCAATCGCTTTATCTTTTGAAACTTTGGAATAACCCGAACAGTTGGCTTATTTAAACCCTTTACAGCGACAGTCTTGACATTTTTTATAGACTTAAGTCGACTATTGAGTTGTTCAGCAACACTTTCTAACTGCTGGTACGACATATTTGCATTTATTTCGACAGCAATAATCGGAAATTTAGAAATATCGTATTCTTCAATAATTGGCGCTTCAATATTTTTAGGTAAATGATTTTTGATATTATTTACCTTCGTTTGTATTTGCTGAACCTTTAGTTCGGCATCAACACCTTCAATAAACTGAATAATAACCACCGAATAACCGCTGCCTGATGATGAAGTAACCTTTTTAATATCTTTTATATCTTTAATGCCGTTCTCGATCGGTATAGTAACCATTTCTTCCATTTCTGATGCACTTGCCCCTATCAATTGCGTTTCAATTGACACGTAAGGCAACTTGACTTCAGGCAAAATCGATTTAGTCATTGAACTGTACGTGTTAACACTTAACACAGTTAAAATGATGATTAAAAAATAAATAATCTTGCGCCTCTGTAGCGCCATTTTTGTAATTTTACCAAATAGATTTAATTTCATAATGTCTCCTCATTTTTAGTTTAAGCCCTGAAGTTACTTCATAGTCAATGCTTTTTTGAAAATTAAAAAAACGCCTTAAGTTAATAACTCAAAACGTTTAAAATAAGCGTAAAATATAGAGTATTCAATTCTGCAAATATATTGCTTCAGTCGAAATGACATATTAGATATAAAGGAAACTGATTAGGTTCCTTCATTATTTACTTTAGCATCTTTTTAATTCTTTCTAATTCAGCTTGGTCGATACCAGCAAATCGCATAATTTGTTCATCTGTCAGCGTGCCATCTAGCAACATATTTTTGACAATCTCATTTTTACCCTCAGCTAGTCCTTTAGCTAATCCTTTGGCTTCGCCTTCAGCTCTTCCCTCGGCTATTCCCTCGGCTCTACCTTCGGCACGGGCGCGGTGACGCTCTGCAACAATGCGCTCTGCTTCTTTGCGAATATGCTTAAATTTACTGATATCTGCACTACTATCAAGCATCACATGCATTACTTGTTTCAAACTTTCCACCTCCACTTCTGTCAGCTTAATTATTTCTGTATAATTCTCATCAATCGTTTGATACGCAATTTCTAAGATCGCCTTGCGCTTAAGTTTATCGTCTGTTTCTAAACTGCGATTAAATAGCTTAAAGAGCGCAAATAAACCCAAATGCTTTTTTCTGATTTCTTCGTCGCTGATTTCATCAACATAGACACTTTCAAAGCTAAATTCAAATGGACGCTTGCCATGTTGCTTTAGCGCAATATTTTCAATATTTTTGCCACTTGGTCGTCTTAACGGATAGATCACCTTTTGGCGTGGCAATTGCAGCGTCATCGTGCTATCTGTATAGTCAGCTGTCTTTTGCGCATACTGTAGACCGTATTGTAACATGCGATAAGGCATTGTCTGATCATGGCGACTCTGTAATTCAATATGAAAAACTTGCTTGTGTTGAACCTGATCATATTGTGCCGTGACCGCTATCATTAGGTCAGTAAAATGCTTATCAAAGCGCCCCTCTGGTGCATTGAGATTAATTTGTTCATTGTTCTCTATCAAGATGACAACATCGGTCATCTCGTACTGCGTTTCGTACAAGTAATTGATAATCGGCAGTAAGGCACTACGATTTAGCGTTAACATATATTTGAAAAATTCATCAAATTGTCGGTATTGCTTACGCAACTGTTTGTTTTTTGACATCGTCTTTCCTTTCTTATTATACCACAAATTAATTTAACATGTGGTTAACAATTGTCAAACAGCGCGCGCTTAATGTATACAGTTATATTGTCAATCATTTTTTATTTTTTGTCAATAGCCTGAACCCCACTAAAATGCAAGTTGCACACTCGTGAAAGTAAAATGCGGAAAGAAAAATGATTAAAATAAAAAACAAAATAGTTATTATAGTGCTGCATGCTTTTATATCAACTATCCTCGTTTTTTCCAAGTAAAATATTTCTTCGTAAATAGTAGTGATAGTATCATAAAAAATGTTAACACAAAAATGTCAATAATAACGGTCTGTGTTAGCCTGCCATCTAGCATTAACGATCTGATCGCTTCTAAAGCATAGCTGAACGGCAGCGCTCTTTGAAAAACTTGCACAACTTGTGGCAAGGCGTTCATTGAATAATAGACCGGTGTTCCAAACATAACGAAAAACATTGCTACCAGCGACAAGGTATAACTTGTTTGATACTTTTCACTAAATGTACCAATAACAGAACCTATGCCACTCATAATCACAACACAGATAAATATCACAAGTATCAGCCAAATGTTAATCTTAATCGTTATGCCAAAGAGTAACATGCCAAGAATTGGCATGATAATCAAAGCCGGAAGCGTACCAACTGCTGCACTCATAAAAGTACCAACAAGTGGCGCGTAGTTGCTAATTGGCAAAGT